>Ga0307515_10002108_pt1 | contig 43612 bp, 54 predicted proteins | sample 17_EM_MG_FD_194513 | JGI IMG/M metagenome (GOLD analysis project Ga0307515, IMG submission 194513) | Populus trichocarpa ectomycorrhiza microbial communities from riparian zone in the Pacific Northwest, United States - 17_EM | ecosystem: Host-associated > Plants > Roots > Unclassified | place... | reverse complement strand
ACTTTGCAAACACCTCTGGGTCAGGAATCATATGCTTCAATCCGAGGCTATGCTCCTTTGCGACTTCATCGAGATCCAAAAGCCGCGCTTGAGGCAACCTCTTCTTCAAAAACTCCTCACGGGCCTTACGGGGGGAGTTGGGCATATGCCAGCTCGCGTCCACGAAGATCGCGTCCTTGGTGACGTTTGAAGGGTTCACGAGAAGTGGTGGGACATTCTGAGAGGAAAACGAGCGAGCAGAGGGGATAACGTTTAGGAATGACCGGGTAGTGAGTCGACAGCGATTCGGGAGGAAAACCTTGATCATGGCTTTTGATGGTCCGTTGCTTGGGCCTTAGGCGCCGAATCCCGATTCCCGCCTCATCCTCCCGCACCGCCCAGGTTGAAGTTCCCTTTTGATCGCAGTCTCGGTGGGCGGCGTGCGCCCAGAAGGACACATTGCGGGGGTGGGCCATCTCTATCCTGTCCGTTTACTCTTTAATCTACGTTACCTTCATGAACTGGCATCCCACCAACCAGAACAAACCTGCTATCGGACCGTCAAGGTGTCACGTAGTCGACTCTCCCCCACTTCTCCTAACTTGCTCCATGACCAGGCTCGAGTATACGAGGGCTTGACCAGCGGTGTGCTCGCCCATGTGAAGTACTTTGTAGACTCATTCCACGTTACCATTCCGAACCCCGGGAATCCTCAGCACGATGATCATATCTGTTCTTATAGGCTCGAGGACACGCCGGACTTTTAGCCTTACAGGTTTTCCACCATTCATAGCCCTCGGTCCTGATTGCGCCTGACTCTCTGCTCTATATCAGACCCAGCTCTCTTGTTATGTGCTCCGACAAAACTCAGCCTCAAGAGACGCAAATCCCTGCCGGTCGCAAACTGCCATTTTCAGCTCACGCCTTGGAGGGTTTTCTAACATCAACGAAACGGCCCCCTCCTACTTAACGCTACCCGACCTCTTAATAGCCAAGTTTATGGGAGTAGAACCGACGGACTTCAGCGTTGACGCCAATGGAACCCGGGGGGATGAATGAATGTGAAAAAATGCCAAGCTCGCTGACCGCAAATTAGATTTCAGGGACATGTATGTGTTCCACGTACGGGAGGTTGTGCCCGTCGCATGGGAAGTAACGAAGAGGAGTGCATAAGTGGGAGCGTGGAACCGGCTCCGGGCGGATTTTATGGTGAAGCACGCGTTACGGTTATACCGAATCTACTTAACGATAGAAGGTGATCTCGAGACACCGGGAGTTCATACAGTGATGGAATCGAGAACGAAACGAACGAGCATAAAAATCGGTCATGCCATTCGGACGTTAGAAGACATGATCTGGCGGTGACTCCCAGAAAGCGTTACCTCCGGACGATGGGTAGGAAGTAGATGGCAATGGATGGGTGGATTTTTCAGCCCCTTTCCTGGTGGACGAAATCCGTCTAAAACGAACGAAAGCCCGCGTGAGACTTCGGACATATCTGGCAAGCGCAAAAGGGAACTCACAGTGAGCCCTGTTGTATTGTTTCATGCACTTGTTTACAAATCCGTTGAAACGACTCGGGTATTTCCTCGTCACATTCTTGGCTCCATCGCTCCATCCATTGTTCAATCCTCTGGGCAGCACCAGGTCGTTGGCGGAACAGCAATAGCATTGAGCGGTCGAACTCCGGTTCTGTCATCCCCCCAGCCCCTGGTGGCCATAGAATCCAGACCGTTCCCATCCAGCACTCCAACTTGTTCCATTCCTGGGCTTCGACAAGAGATGTCATGATCCATGGACAGTAGACAGCTTCACCCACTAGCCGCAGTGACTCCAAAATTGCGAGTTCTACAAGTAACTCCCAGTACTGATAGGATAAGTATCGAGCCCCTTCGAATGATTCGAGGGTCGCCAAAAGGAGTCTTGCCCAAACATACCCCCTGTCCATATCACCGACTGCAACGTGAAGATGGTTCAGTAATCCAATGAATCTCTCTATCCCCGCCTCCTCGAATCCCTTGTAACCAACGAGCTCAATGGAGCGGATAACAAGCCGCCGTAGCCTTGAGGAGAATGGAACCAGGTTGTGAAGGCTGATGAGGTCCTCTGCGCAAATGCCAAGTGACGTGTTCACTGGGTCCAAGGAATATCCCATGGTCCAAGCATTGAGAAGATCCGCGATCGCTTCACTTTTTTGACTATTGAAAACTATCCCAACCAATTCTCGGTGATGTTCGGTATGAGTGAGTCTGGTCCCGATATATGGGTTCCGTACATCCAGGTGGCGGAAGCCGATTTCCAAAGAAACAAGGAGAAGACTCTCCCAATCCCGAAGGTTTCCACGGTTTCTGCAAATCACAGAGCACCATTCATACGCAACTACCGTCAAGCACCAAGGGCGAATTTCCAACATGGTCAAATCGCGTAGCACGTGTGGAATGAATTTACGTTGAGTATCGGTGCCATCGATAGCTGAAAGGACCGCTTTAGATAGCTGATATAGGATGGGTTCCATGCGATCGCTGGTGGAGAACGGTATGAGCGGCTTGAAGACAAAAACAAGAGATTTCGTACGATTTGTCTGTGACTTTTAGCGCCTCTTCCTCGACAGGCCAACCAAGGAAGATGCACCACACCAGGAGACGATTAAGCGTCGCATTCAGAGGGATGGTAATTTCGTATGTGGTGGAAATGCAATCCGGGATAAACCCAAAGTTCAGCCTGGCCCGGTTGGCCCAGGATAGATGAAACAGTGCGTTCGAAATCCATTCTGAGTGCGAGGGGGTGTGTCGTGGGTGGACGTTGAGAAAATTTATTAGGCGCAGATCGGCAGGCCGAGCCACGTTGACCCAGAGAAGATGCCTAAGGTCATGATCGGGAGCCGGTGTTGTGTATTCTAGGTTTGGTAGAGGGAACACGCTTGCAAACTCCTCGGATTTACACATTGCAAGAGTGTGGATCCATATCATTGCCCGTCCGCAGTAGTACGCTCTGTCCCTCAACCCAGGATACAACTTCCTAGTGGAATCAAAGCACGTCTCAAATGTAGAGACGATCATATCATAAGGGGGATCGACGTCCGTTCCGTCATCGAACCATCGAATCAGGCCAGCGAGTCGGACAGCGGCGTCGAGCGCCTCCGGGTCCGTGATGTTTCTGAGAATCCACGACACGCATCGTACGTTATTGGTGTTCGTTCTATGGAGGATGTCAAGGTCCCTCGGCTTCAACCACGGTTCGGGTTGTGGAACATGTATTTCCGTGAGCAGGACCATTGGTAGGGGTTGGCAACGAAGGAGTGACCGGACTCTCCGGTCCCACGTCCGGCGGATATATGAAATTGCCCGCCTGGAGTGAACAGTAGGGGAGAGGATTCTAGACCGGACCTTCTTCCATGTACTGCGAAGAGCGATGGATGCTGGTGTTTGAAACGGACATGCATATGATGATGTACCAGCGATTACAATCATGACATAAAATGAGACTCCGAGGCCAGTAAGGCCGACGAGTGTGTATGCGACCGGGGAATTGATGGACCACATGTGTCGGCAGAGCCCGCAAGCGAGGAGAAAAAGGGAAGCTTGGAGCATCACCGGAAGACTCTCGATGAAGAAGTGTAACGGCCATTTCTTGAGCCCATTGCATTTTCGTTGACGGTCTCCGCAGCGCTCGATCATCGACCCGCCCGAATTGCGCAAGTACCGGTTCAGCCATTGCTTGCCCAGCATGGCGATGAATGCGGCGAGCAGGGAGATCAGGAGACTCGCATACATGAGACAGGTGACGGTGACGACCTCGCTCGATGGGCCTTCCTGAACAGGCGGAACGATGAGGGTCTCACCGGGGATGTGGGACTGATTGAGAGTGAGGAGGATGGCTTGGAGGAGGGCCGCAGACTGCTGGTTCGGGTTGGGTTGGAGGTTCGAATGGACGTCGATGACGAAAGCCGAGTTGACGGCAGAGAATAGACCGGCCTAAGAGAATAGGTGAGAATAGTTGACGAGAGCATATGAGGGACGACGTACGAATATCAAGACGGTATTGAGGTCTTCGTCATACCTCTTTACGTAGTCGGTATCGTAGTCGGTGGCTTCTTTCTTGTACATCGTGTAGAAGTCGGCCCGTGCATCGTCGGTCTTGATGGGTTGAAAGAAAGTCCTGAGAGCATCTTGGAAGCTACATCCGGGCGGCAGTCAGCGCTTCAGCGACGAAAGGAACTCGATGTGTCGAACATACCACTTCGGATCGATTTGAAGCGATGGGGTCCCCTTTTCACTCTTCTCGCCCTTATCGACGCCTTCCATGAGTCGTCGCACGTTTATTGACGTAGTTGGCCGATAGGGAGGATGGTGTGGGTGAGGAGGCGTTGACAGTGGTGGTCGACTGGAAAGGGGCAAGGCAGCTTACAAGCTCTTTCAAGTCGTCGGCAAGTTATCCGGAAGTCATGTGGTGCTGTGGTGTCCGGGTGGCGAAATATAATCGCCACGATGGGCTACGATGACTATTGTTATGCAGGGACGCATCCATCCAAGAATATATCAACCAGATGCTCCCATCAATTTTTGTACATATTTGGTTGATCGGGGACATTTGCTGTTCCGTTCCCCTGTTCTCACAATCGCTGGCCCCGAACCTGACGGATGAGAATGGAATACCAGCGGCGTGAGCTTGCGATAAAGTTTCGCATAAATTCCCGGGACTGAAAGTTCTGGGTCTTGTTTTTTTTTCGCTTACCCCCGTCCGGCAAAAAAATACAAAAAAGCGGGAAGTCACGTGGCAGGAAATTGCCCTGCTCCACAACTTGCCCGATAAGCCATCCCGGCAGCTTTTTTCTACACTTTAAGAAAGAATAATACATTGTCAATAAATTGCCACAAATTTCACACCTTAGAAAATCGAGAGGAAAGCTAGAAAGGGAGGGTCCAAGAACGCTTCCACCACCCGTGCCACCCGTGTCACAGCGATGTCACAGCCCTGGCCAGTGACTAGTCGGATCGCCGACTCAAAGGTTCGGATTCCGCTCCCCCTGCAGCGTTGCTTATGTATTCCTACATAAGGTCTAAAACCTGCGGTGAGTAATTCAGGGTGTGCTACTCTCTCTTAAAATGTCCCAGGGTTCCATATCGAACGAGCTGCAAAGTGGGACGAACGGCCGTATACCGTCCCAGGTTCCGCCGCTTGCCGGCCATAGTCCTTGTACCAGATGCATCTGCGGGATCACACGCGGTGCCAGACCTCCGTCAAAACTCACTGATTAATAGGTCAAGGTCACTTGCTCTCCTAGATCACTGTCGATTCGCTACCCGGCTATTCTCGAATATTCTCTCACTGAGGGTGCGATTTTCGTAGGCGCCTCAGGCCCGGTTTTGGATAAGTTACAAGGGAACATGAACTGGGCTTGAAGCGTACGATTCCTGACCCGGAGGCGTTTGTTAGGTACTGTGGTGAGTACCCTAGATACGTTTTGATTCAATACGCTCTCTCGCTTCCCACCTGTGACTGACACGCCTTGTTGTATCTTAGAATGGTCCGTGATCTCGAGGATTTCCCTGTAGTCCTGTCATAATTCCAGACCCAGGGGTGTGGTTCTAACATTCGAACTCACCTCCGTCCCAGGTATGACACCAATGGAGTATTCTCCTCCCTCCCTCGACGGGAGTGACATACGGGATATCTCATGCCGCCTTCAGACCTTACGTTTAGCGCAATGGCTCGGGCTCTAGGTTCTGAGTGGAGCTGGTCCTTGATACTCGCGCTTGTGGGAGGTACCGTGCATCTCCCTCCTTCCTCGCTGAACCTCGCTTAGTCATCGGGAAAATCTCGTGGACTTATGAGCGCCCGTCTTTTCTCATCGGTTTCCCCTGCCAAATTCGGGCGCTTATGACCATTTCACTTCCGTGAAGTGGCCACTTGGCTTCTGGAAGTGTACTTCTGTGCACTTCCCGTCACTTATCGTACTTATGACACTTTGAAAGTGATCGAAGTACTCCCTGATGCGCCTATTCCAATTCCGATTCCTCGGCAACTTGTGACCCCGAGCACTGTCCTGGGCTCAGTTCGTCTGGGCACATCCCTAACTCCTTCTCGCTTCCATTCAGCCTGTTCGTAACCAAAAACAGATATTGTGTCTGGGGAGACTTGTACGATGTTCAAAGGTCGTGACCAGGCCCTCAAAGAGCTCGAAAAGGCTGCGGCGAGCTGTAGTGATCGGGCTTGAACTTGCTCGGCGTGAAGGGCGTCGCCTTCAAAGTGTACGATGAGGTGCGCTCCTTTGCCCTCGTGTCTTGAGGACTCGTGGATGGGTAGATTGATTGGTTTGATTGTCCACGGAGTTGGACCGGGTACCCCAGAGCGAGACTCCGAGAGGAGAGTAGTGTGCCTTGCCATGACATAGTGAAAAAAACAAGCACGGTGTATAGCTTGTGAGTGTCAATAGGTATCGGTCCGGACGTCATTAAATCTTTACTAGGGGGCGATCCATCGGTTTCGCATGGCCGCGGGCAGATATCCGTGCCCAACTATTGGACATTGGTGCCCCAGCTGTGCGAGTTCCCTGGGGTGTCAGAAAGACGCATAAGATGGGTGAGGCGTGCGTATATTGTCATTCAGCAAAGATCAATGAGGAAATCTATTGAGCAATGCGCTGATGTTGAGATTCCTCGTACTAGAGTACAGGAAGGACGGCAAGGGAAAGATCTTTGCGTTCTTTCTCATTAGATCGGCTCTACCTTTGCCAGATCTTACAGTTGCGACGATATACATCCGTGCACAGCATGCATCAAGGCCGAGAGTGTCTCAGGGCGCGTCTGCGGCAGTAGGACTCCGCAGCCGGCAATCGAGCATACACTTCTCGCAGCGCAGTCTGTGACTCGTTAGGGGGAGTAGACCTAGTCGAGGCTCGCCTATCCCCGATGTTACATCGGGAGTGGCCTACTACCCATCTGCCTTGCAAGCGTTTGGGGTTCACCGGTTCCGTACGGACACTTATTGGGTCCCGTTACAACGAGCCTCACTGGGCGCCAACCTCCATCCCTCCTTAGCTCTGAACACCCCTGTCGTTTCTTGGAGAGTAGGGTCACAAGGTACAGGCTTCTTGCCACTACAGACTCCGCGCGTTTTCGTTCCATTGGTAATATACTCACACACGAACGTCAGTCAGTTCTGATCTCTTGGCCCACCCCTGTCGACGAGACAGTATACCAGATCGTGCATGGGCACCTTGCTGTACATAGCACGAGCCCCTCGTTTCGGATGCCCGTCATAATCCGTGTATCTTGGTCGACGTCACCGACTCCGGCGACAGCACCTCTAGCACCGCGTGGTGTCCGCATGTACGCACAACGCGCAATTTCGAGTGCACGAGATCTGTGCACAAGGAAGTGGTCCAATATGACGCCCGGTTGACCTCCACGCGGTAAAGCGTCCATTTTTTGCGGCTGAACTACGCCCCAAACTTGAGTGACCGAAACTAAACCCACAGATACGTGTCACAGTATCTACTCTTCGTCGTCTGCGACATCATGGTCCTCACTTTAATCTTCGTTGCCCCCGTCGCTGGCATTCAAAGATGCAGGTGTGAATCAGCGGTTGGTTCCGCAATAATCTTCTGCTGAGGCCCCCGATCCTCAAGACACAACCAAGCCGCAGGTCAGGCCGCTTCCTACGACTTCAAGCTTCACGATGCACAGCATCCCGAAGAGATCAACGCAACACGGCAAAGGTCACCCCACAATTTGTGACGGGGGAGCCGATAATTCACGGTCTGGCTGAGCCAACTGGAACCCGGAATATCCCTCCTGATATTCTACAATGTCACCAGGTAGTCTTGAGGGTGAAATACGCAGAACAGAGGTATTCCGAGGAAAAATGGACCACCCTTTGCTTGCCAGTCTGCCGGCCGCTTCCAATCCGGCAGAACCCGGAATCGGGAACGGCCAGTAGATACGGGGATCCGAGGCAGTGCAATCCCCTGAGACATTATACATCGAGAATAGAAGTAGGTAGAAGTTTAAATTAACCCGACTGGGATAAGGGAAGGCCGCTCAAGGCTAGCAACGCGTTCGTGCTCGAAAGGCACCAGTGCCCGCAGCAAGGTCCGGGTGTCATAGAACATGTGAGATGCATATCACAGAATGGAAACGAGTGCTTCGACACGCCTGTCTCTTAAATCCCACGTGCAGCCCAACAAGTTATTAGTCTGGTAGAAACCCGTAGGTGATGCAAACACGGAGGATTTCAGGAACGATCAGACCGAGCAGACAGGGATTCCCGGCTTTCTTCACGTTCACTGGTCATCTCAAATTAAGTAATGAATATGAATACCGGTGCGACCATTCTCGGATCCTCGGTTTGCACTCCAGCGGTACGATATCGGAATCCGTTGGGTAGTTTTATAAGCTCGCCGATTAAGGATATTCGACCCGCCCCTAACCTGCAAGTCTGAGCACTTGTCGCTATGCGAGACTCCAGAGGGAATTGTTTCATGAGTTCGCTACCATTAGTGCACTACAAACGCAGCAAGAAAGATCCATGATGGGTGGTGACAGATTAGGTCGACTAGATCAACAAATCGTAGTATCGACGACAAGCCAAAACGGCGCGGGTAGCCTGAACGTCGGAGACTATCTGCTGTCGTCACAAACTTCGAAGAATACGTAGATAATGCGGCATGGGTGATGAGGGAACTGCAAGACTATTCCGAACTTGGTGCCGATGTATCAGCGTACAATTCAGATGCGATCAGGTTATTCAGGGTACCTTCGGCGGTTTAGTGTCTGAATCCCCATAGCGTCGAGGACATGCCGTTAGTACTGACCTCTCCCACCGCTGTGTCCAGTCCGTCCGTCGGATATTTTGTAGGGCTTGTGAAAATTCGGATCATATGGTCGCAAGTCCTGCTCAGTCGCAAGGGTTCCCCAGCGCCGAATTATTCCTCCATTAGCTTCTAGGAAATTTCCGCACGTTGAAAACCGTCTGCAATGGGCATTGACTGCATCGCGGTGCCTGAAGTCGCTCCCCAGATGAGGGCAGGTGTCCGTTTGGTTCGGGCATAGGTAGCTGTGACGATACCAGAAATGGTCGTTACGGTGACGTTTTACTTGCTTCGGATCTGTATGCCAATAGAGGCACTCTCCCACCCTGCAGAAAATCGGTTCCTCCCCGCCGAGGTCAGCGACGGTTTTTGCCGCAACCTTGGGGTCTAGCTGGCCGGGAGAAACGGAATGCGCCTTCTGGTCCGGTAAATGATAGGATAAAGATAATTCGGGAGGAACAAACCTCCCGCTCTCCTAAGGCACCCGCCAACGAGGAAAATTTCTGGAACCATGGGTTCTGGACGGCCGTAGTCAAGAAGAATGGCGGAAAATCGGGCCCCAAGCCGAAACTCACCCGGAGAGTCGAGCCATGGGGCTCAGAGTTTCTGGAAGAGGCGGGGGTCGAGGGCATTTCCCTGATCAACGGAGACGGCCTATTTGTAGAGGGCGTAAAGCGAGGCAGAGGGGAGCGAAAGGGGCCTGCTATACTCGCCTCCCTAAGCAACATTGATTTATACCAGGAGGGGGAGTTTCCTATGTGCTTGATCGTGAACGTGTCCCAGCCCATGGGAAGTGTGATCGATAACACGATATCTTAACAAGGGTTGTCTCAGGCCGCAGTTTGGGGGTTTGGGCCTGTAATTGCATGAGTCCATTCATTTCGCTCGATTACCTGCGTACCGGACTCCGTGGTTTGGATCCACGTCCCATGAAACAGCGAATATACGTCTTCCTCGTTGCATCTTCTCGTTCGAGCATGGGCCACAGGATACAACAAATAATTAGGGTCTGGGTGGGTAGGACATATAGGGTGGAGTCGCGGGGGACTGTTACTCGCGCGGCGATGGCCTTCGACGATCAAAAGTTTAGCAGCTGACGTGTTCATACAAATACGACGCACCGGTGGCCTCAGAAGGTGCGTACAATCACCAGTCTAGGTATCACATCCCACATGATGTATGAACGCTGGGGAGATGAAACGAGTTTTTCCGCGGCGACAATATACGAAGGCCTGGGGCATGCTCATGGGCAATTGCGATGGCCTCCCCAATATGAGGCCATATCTCTGATCGGCCTTCCGGCTGTCTCCGACATGTGCCTTCCGGATGGCCCCCCCGTCCCCGAGGAAAAGCCGAAACTTTATTTGTAACCGCATGTGCTCCGCATCCCTTCCTATGCCGTTATCCCACGCATCCAGCAAACGATGGCCATATGGCCGTAATTCAATATTCATCAACCCACACGCTGTGATACGGTGGGATTGTTCGACGGAAAAACGTAAAGTACCAGACCGGCTGGGTTGGAGATTAGATTAAATGGCCGACCACTCGTAAAATCCGTATTACTATATCACTACCGCATCCTTCGTCGGTGATCATCAGTGATATTACGAGGTCTGCTTGAGAAGACTATAGGAAGAAGGGGGGGACCACACCACTGCCAGCACGGTCCCTGACCTGACTACAATGTAACTATAAACGGAGCCCTGCGCTACCAGTCGGTTTGCAGTTATATCAACGCGGTTCGGATATCCCTGGATTCGTTCAGACCCTGCGAGAATATTAGAAAATTTCAGATATGTAGCTGACATTCGTGAATACACTGTAATGATCCACGCAGCCGGTACCATACTACGAAGTGCACCTCGTCTCCGCCTTGCCCGCCTTTAGTTCCCTCTACTTAATCAATTGCTCGTTTCTTTTTTTCGCGCGTCTCTTCCATCTCCCCCTTTGCCCTCCGACGCTTTTTGGGATGTATCTCCCGTACCCGTTCCGCCATCCCATTACGGGATTCCTCATGATCTGTGCAGTCAAACTCCCCTTCACAATCACGTTGAACGCTGAAGACAAACGAGGCGTTCTAGTAGATGGTGATGAACGTCAGGTCTAGCCACACGAGCCAAAACTTACAGGGGGGATGATTACTTGAAATGTGTGATTCGGGCTTGTGTGTATCGTAGACGTCCCGTATTGGCTATCCCTGGGTCCTGAGATATAGAGGGGTTCGATGATCATGTACTCGTGATGGGGTTCAGTTGCGACGATCTTGAGGATATGTCCATGTCCTGCCATAGTACTACGCCCACTACCACAGCTGCAGCTGTTGTAACTGTCCTCGGGGGCGTCGTCACTGCTCCTAGGCTCCGGGGTCAGCTCTAGCTCAACGATCTGGTGCTCTGCCTCAGGCGTAGACTGGACTGAAATGACATGGGATGGGAGAGGAACGCGTTCGTATTTTTCGTGTCCTTCAAGGGTACTGGGAAGGACGGAGGCCGGTTGAGAAGAGGACATCTGGTTCTGAGGGACGACAATCAGTAGTGGTTTGAAACCGCTCTGAAGAAAAGCGAACCCCTTGTTCTTCTAGGGCTCTAGCCAATGAGGAATATTCCTGGAACCACAGGTCATTCGTCGCCTGTCCCGACCATTAATATTTGGAGGACACGATGAGGGACCGAACGCTTGAAGGAAAAATTACCCAGAGGGTCGCGCCGTAGTACTCAGGTTCTTCAGATGTATGGGAAAACGTGGGCATTAATACGAATGGAAATGGTTGTAATGCACTCGTAGGAGGAGTGGAGAGGAGTGGAGAGGAAGAAAGGGAGGGACTCACGCTAAACTCGTCGCCTTCATTGCACACCAGTCTTATACAGATGGACCGCTACTGGCTGCGTTATATGTAGGGCAGTGTATCGTGTAGCTGATCAATGAAGTTGGGCCAAAGAACATTGCCTTCGAAGGCCATTCGGGCCTTAGAACAATATGTAGCAGTGGTGGCCCATTCATTATTTCGTTGGCGTCTGGAGGGCTGGAAAACCGGTAGGCACAGCAGATAACTAGGTATGGGAGAGCGGAGCAGAAGGCAGGGTGGAATATGTCTAGTCGCAAAGACACCATTGTTTTCGATCGACGCGTTCGCGGGAGAATGACAAATCCTTAGTCCTAAGAGGAGAATCGGCCGGTATGCATGAAGGCGTCTGATCGAATTTCAGGCCATGAGCTTCAAATTTCAAAGGTCAATTGATTGTCAGATTTCTGTGCATAGAGCCGGTGTACCAGTGAGATCTAACGTGTCTGGAATGGTGAGCACCAGTATTTTATTTTCATCTGCTGGAACGGAGCTGTTCAGCAACTATCACCCCGACGAAATAGCGAACCCGATATCAGAGTCAAGAGGGAACAAACAGCTCGGTATCTAGGTCTGCTTGTCAGGCGTCATGCATCACTGGCCAGATCTCACGGAAGTTTCCGTTGGAAAGGTATGGAATTCATTGGAGTGCACCGATGAAAAGTACCCTGTTTACATGCTCACCACCTTGCTTCCGGGGGCCAGGTGCCCACTTCGCGGAAGTGAAATGGCCATAAGCGCCCATTTTCGGCATGGGAAGCCGGGCACCCACAAGTGGCCGGGATCCCCACTGATGGCTCGGTTTCAGTTTTCCATACGTAATGAAGCTTGAAGCCTCGCTGTTTGTTGGATTCCAGATACATGGGCGTCAATGAAACCAACGACGGAACACTCGTAGAAAAAACAGCACCTTGATGAATTGAATGCATGCGTCCCCCAAAGGTCACAAAGAAGGGTGTGGAATGGCCCTGGCAAGTACATGAGGCTTAAGGCATGGGAAACAAAGTTAAGCCGAGTACTGATGTTCTGGGTGCAGGAGAACGCCAGGAATGCGGAAGATGGCGAGAGGGCCACCGGACTGTATGTGGGCCTTTTCTTCAGTTGTCACGCAGCTGCCGACAGCAGTGTGGGAAACAGCATCGGGACATCGAGATTGGTCATTGGAAGCTGACCGGTGTCAACGTACATTGCACCCGAATTACTATAAGCAGCGGGTCGAGCGTACTGATTGCTGTGACGTCAACGCCTAATCATAAGTGCCTCTCCGGTGTGCATGAAGACGACTTAGGTGAAGGGTGTAGACGGTCACTCAGGCAGGAAGTCTTGTCATGATCAGGCGCCTTGATGGGACCGCAAGGTGGAAAGCCTACTGATTACAGCGGGTTTCGTCCCGATAGACTGACATTGACTGGTTTGCACGTTGACTTCAGCAGGCTATTGGCCTGGTTTCCCCACTCGCGTTTCGGTTTGTAGGGTCATTAGCGGTCCATGATTAGTTCGCAACGGATCGTTGATTTTTTCGGGAGCAGGAGTAATGCCCAGGGACCTGATTCCAGCGTCGTGGGTCGGGCTGGAATTCCAGACCCTAATACTACCAAAGGGTGCCGGTGGACAACAAATTGGGGTCGTATTATTTTTCTCCCATTGCATCACATCCATCATGGAGGGGAGCCATTACAACTGTCTGCGTTTCGATAGACCGTCATAAGCATCATTTTTTTTTCACACACAGCGTCGACCTCCCCCAACTGTAATACTGATAAACGAAATTTTGGTCAACGTTCCACGAGTACCGACAAACGAAAACATGGGCTACTAGCACAACATCTATGCATGATTCAAGGAACACGATAAATGAGCGCAAACCCCAACAAACGTAGCTCGAACAACAAAAACTGGAGGGGGAGGGAGTGAGACTGTTATGGAATCTGCATACATGATGGAAAGGTTGGTACATCTGCCGTCAATTCTGGCTCTTCCTACCGCTGCGCTGATTTCGCCCATCGTACTTCTTGTAGGGGATATGAAAGTTTGGATCGTATGGTCTTAAATCCTTCGTCATCGCGGGAGTCCCCAAGTGCTGAACTACCCGGTTTTTTGCCTTTAGAATTTCGCCGCATTTCTTGAACTTTTTGCAATGGACGTTGACCGCATCGCTGCGGCTGAACCGATGTCCTGGACGGGGGCAGGTGTCCGTTTGGTTCGGGCACAGGTAACCGAAGCCGCGATCATAGAAGTGGCGATCTCGATGCCGCTTGATCTGCTTGGAATTTGTATGCCAATATCGACACTCCTCCACCATACAAAATAAGTGTTTGTCCCTGCAGAGGTCAGCAATTGCTCCAAGGCCATCGTCGTTGTCATTGCTGGTGTAGTGGTCGTCGCTATCCTCGGAGGCTGGGCTGCTAGTGTTGATCTCCGGAGCTCGCTCCAGTCTAAGATCCTGAACTGCCACCTCGGGGGCGGGCTGATTCGGCGATTCTCCGTAGATATTAAGTGGCCCAGGGGCGTACTCGTGGATTTCGTGGATTTCGAAGGCGTCAGGGGGTGAAGACATATCCTGAATCTAGCACGCGCAGACTCAGCAAAGGATAGGGTAAATCTTATCCGAGGAGGAACGAACCTTCTGTTCTCCCAAGGCACCAACCAAGGAAGAACAATTCCGGTACCACGTATTCTGGGTGTGCTTACCTGTCGTCAGCATTTAAGAAGAAATCAGAGGTTCAAGCGAAAGCTTACCCAAAGGGCTGAGTTATAAGGCTCAGAACCTTCGGCATTGTGGCAAGGTAAAGACATCGGTGTGGGTGGACCAACGTTTGCAGAACACGCAGAAGGGGTGGAAAGGAATGAAGTCGAGGGCTCACGTCGAACTTATCTCTCTCAACGACCTGATATAGTGTGCCATGGGAGTAGGTTCGTGGACGGTCGTAATGTGAGTCCTGGGCCATCCAACATGTGGCTGATGGAACGAGGACATATCTGAAGACGGCCGCACCTAAGGGCCATTTAACTGGCCATTTCATTTCGGCCGTTTCTCTGTTGCAGACCTCGCGATAGGTGGCCCCCTCTGTGTCAAACCGTTGATATACGTCTTCACCATTGTTTCCCATGCAAAAGGGAGGGTAAGACACCAGCGTCGCCAATCTATCAAGAACCAGGCATTCTCACCCCTTTACAAAATTCACCGTGTTCCCCACCTGAGCCGATCACAGCACCCATGGCTGAAACGTTATTGCTTCCTCGCCATGAGCTGGGGCCATTTCTTTGTCGGGGGTATCCGGATAGGAGGATCGAAGCGATCCGCAAGTTTGCACGATCCATTCCAGGATTGCGCCGTGTTCTCCATATTCCTGTTTACCTGGTGAGGCGTTTTGTTGTACGGGCGAGATTGGTCGTCAGGGTGATACAAGCTTTATCCGTTACTTGCGCTAATGTCATGCGCCACAAACTACTCCCTCCCTATGTTACAAATACGCGTTTTACCGCAGGACAGTAATCTCAACCGCCCCAAAGGATTCCCATGCCGAGATCATCAGCCTGTCGGTCGATGATCAGTCATTAGTACATAACAATTCCAGCTCACGCTGTCCCTGTAGCGCGGATGGTCACAGAGATCCTCGATAGCCATAGGAGGAAATCATATGGCCTGGGACCAGGAAGTCTTCTTGTAGATAGTTTAGATTCAAGACGATCCTCTTCATCCAATCGAACCCCGCAGAGAGAACGGTCAATTCAGCCTCGACTAACACTTAAATCTTAAAGCCCAAATTCTCAGAGCGTCTTACTTGACCGACGGCTGCAGTTCCGAAGGCCCCATTCGATGAAAGCTTCGTTCTATCAGGACCGTTTTCGATCTTGACGTGTAACGCGTAATGATTCGCATCCTTTGTAAACAGACTACATTGACTTTCCCTTGGCGTGATACACAGCGCGCCTTGAGTGTATACAGAAGACCACATGGTGGGGGTATCAAACGTAGCATAAGGCATAACTTCCTTACTCAATGAATCGAAACCACACATCCATCCGAGGGGCCCGAGGGCCATCACCCTAACGGGACAAGACACGGGGGGCGGAGGTCGAGTGGGCGTGGGTGTTTGAAAATACGCGCTACCCAGAATACCACAAACATGTCTGGGGTGTGGAAGGGCACTAGAGATCTCAGGCGGTTGGCCGGCTACAAGAGCGAGGTCGCTAGAACCCCTCCCCTCCCGAGGTTATCTCTGTTGTTGCGAGGGATCGCGGAGGGAGGAGCGTTTCGCAACGCCACCATAGCCGCTCGTATGGGGAACTACCAGCACGTTGTTACACAGGCGCCAACCACGTGGTAAAGGAAACAGACGTGGCCACATTTCCGGAGTTGAGGTTGGCCATTGATGGTCACCTTCCTATACCGTACGTTTCTCGTAAACTGAGCTGGTGGGTGTTGAACGTTGAAACGTGGACCCCACTTGTCGTGTACGTTGCTTGTACTCGATTCAAATTGCCATGGTCCGGTACGAAGCCAAACCATCCATCCATCCCACATGGGGGAAACACGTTCAGGCCTGATTTTACCGCCTCCCCGCAGCTCCGCTGTCCCGAGCTATTGCTTGACTTTCCGAACTGGCTCCCGGTGCTTCTCAGAACAACAAGATTATAGAAGGGCAAGAGATCCAGAATTGTTGCCGGAGAACTCACCGCAACAGAGTAAACCCGTGCCTGCCCGGAGGCTGCCCAGCGGTCATCAGATTAGACCCCGGGTTCAGTAACGTTTATGTAACAGATCCCTCGTCGAGTTCTCTGGAATGGCACCGGCGGTGCCTACAACTGTAATCTTCAGCCCGGATCGGCACCTGTTCATAGTACGGCCCGGTAGGTCACGTGATCTGGGCCGCTAGTCTCGCGCGGAATTTCAGCGCTCAGCCATGGCCATCCCGCCTACCGTAATAACACACGAGTCAACATGAACCGTGGTAGTAAAAGAGACCTGACATCATTCATCGGACTAACACCAATGACGTACGATGTGTCTTGGGTCCTCAGAACCACAGACCCAGAGATACTCGACGCCACTGCTCGACTCGCTGGGGTGATTAGATGGCTCTGTGACGGGATCAATATCGACCTTCCTTATGATTTGCCAATTGCCTCCATGTCCAAGGCGTGTTTTAGTCTCACTGGGAAGTTGTATCCCGGTTCAAGGGTTCCGGTCAGTGCTTACCACTCCGGACGGGCGGTGATGTGGATCCACAATCTTGCGATGTGTAGGTCCGAGGGATGTTCCACCTAACAAACACAAAATACACAGCCCCGGTCCCCGACTCTGACCCTAAGCACCTCCGGTCCAACGCCAACACAGGCTGTCCCGCCGATCCCCGTTTCATGCATTTGTTCGGCATCTACCCGGAACACGCACTTCCACACTCCCAACGGGTTTTGAATGCACTGTTGCGTCCGTTTTGGACAAACCCCCTGGATACAGCAGTCGGCCGCTTCCTAGTTTGACGTGTCTTCCTTGGCTCGTCTATTGAGGAAGAGATACCGGAAGTCCAAGGCAAATTGTACGTCTCATTGTTTCTCTTTCAGCTACTCACATCGCTCTTCCCCAGCGCTCGCGCGGAACAAACTCTATGCCAATTACCCAAAGCGACCGTCCCGGCCATCAACGGCACCCACACCCAACGTGGATCCGTTCTGCACGCGCCATGCGACTTGGCCAAGCCGGAAACGTCCTCAGTGCTTGACAGACCTTGTTTCTCTGAGGATTGCTTCCCACCACCTCGATTCACGCAGCCCTCGCACAGAAGCCAGGCCCACTCACACCGAACATCATCGAGAATTGGTTGATGCAGTTTTCAAGACTTGGAATACGAAGCGGTCGCGGATCTTCTCCACGCCTGGACTGCCAAAGGCGACTACGATGTGCCGGCATACTCATTACTCGACTCCCGTACCAGGCATCTCGTTAGTCTTCGGGACCTGGTCCAGTCCTCCCCAAAGTTGCAGCAACCTACTGTACGCTCCCTCGAGAGAAGGTAAGGGTGGAGGTATTCGACTACTCGATGCCATTGCTATTCCAGCAATAACCTGGTCCTGCCAAAAAACTCGAGTTAGGATGAAACAATGGCATTGAGGGAACGATGGGGATATACCCGAGTTGTTTCGACGGACCTGCAGACAACCACGTGAAGCAGCACAACCGGATCCATCTTGAGTTCTCTCCCCACTTCACCTGAAATATTTTGAGCCTCATTAACGTTAAACCCTCAGCTCATCGCGCGCAGGGGCTCGGATTATGAATAACAGCCGGGGCGAGCATCATTTTTCGGTACGCTGGGATGTGACTATAATCGCCCGTGGACAATACAAGAGGGCACCGTCGGTTCGGACGCCAACCGGCCAGTACCCACGAAAGCTTCCCGTGATTTGGCCTGTACACGACTCTACTCCAATAGAATCGCGGGTTTGGGGAGGTTCGGGAGCAGCGTACAGATCGGGGCCCCGGGTAAACCTCGAGGCTGGAGGGTAGGGGCGAGATTCTGCGTATTCGGTCAATGGTTTTAGGCCACCGAAGTCCAAACGAACCACGACCCTGTCGGGAGACCTCTTCCCCGGTATTCCATCGTCTTTATTGCTTGATTTTACCGCTATGGTCGGTTCGACGGGCTTCCGTATTGAATACTGTACTGCAAGGAGCGCGGCCGGCAAGCGGCAGAACCCGAGGCACCAGGACTGTGACATCGCTGTGACACGGGTGGCACTGGTGGTGGAAGCGTTCTTGAACCCTCCTTCTCTAGCTTTCCTCCCGATTTTCTAAGCTATGAAAATTATGGCAGTTTATTGACAGTGTATTGTTCTTTCTTAAAGTGTAAAAAAAAGTTGCCGGGATGGCCTACCGGGCAAGTTGTAGGGCAGGGCAATTTCCTGCCACGATGACGCCGCCGCGAGAGTCACATAGCTGACCATGTGATCGTGAGGGTGTTTCACGTGACTTTCCACTTCTGAGTTTTTTGCCGGACGGAGGTACATAAACGAAAAAAATACAAGACCCAGGAGTCCTGACTGTCCCCAGGACTATACGGTGTACACACGAGCCCAGACGATTATCCAGAGCCTTTTAAGGGAACATTCAGGACCCTGACCCTTGCATCGGGTCGTGGATATTGGCTCCAAACCGCACATCTGTAATCTCAACGCGACAGCCGCTTCACTGAAAACTGGCCAGGTTCCCGGATTATCAGGGGCGGCTGAGGGGTACTTTGATCCAATCTACTTCAACCTCACTAAGTGGTGACTAGCTCCGCGTTTCCCCTCACCTCTTCCAACGCGGCGACCGCCATCTCCCACACGCGTCTGGGACAATTCCGAACGTGATCGCTTCTGGACCATTCGAAAGAACACCGTTTTGTAGGACATACTGAAACCCGACCCTCTCGAGCGATCTCTCCTCCAGCACGTCCTCACATCCCTTGCTTGGCCTTACTGTGAGTGAGTCTGGTTCGACGGGCTCCTATGGGTACTGCGTGCGATCCTTCTTAAAGGTCGCCGGTCACTGCCTACAACGTCGATCGGAGTGACAATATTGTGTCCAGACGAGGAGTTGTCCACCAAGGAGTTGATGACCGCGTTACGGGAGCAAGTCGCGTCCATCCTGTTCGTTAACTCTTTATCTATGCTACTTACTTTAACTGACATCACACCAACCAGAACAAACCCGCTGATCCAACCATCGAGGTGCGTAGTCGATTCCCCCTCGCTTATCCTAACTTGCCCCACGGCCAGGCTCAAGTGTACGAGGGATTGATCAGCGATGTGCTCCGCTATGCGAACTATTTCTAGGCTCATTCCATGCTACCATTCGACTTGGCCCTGATCACATCTCTGTTTTGTGGACCCAGTTCTCAGCTGCCGCCCTGGCGGCCCTGGAGGGTGTTCTACCTCATGTGAGCGAGATCACCACATTGATGAGAGCCCGCAGATACATCAACTCTTCGCGTTTTCTAGATCGCCCATGGAACGACTATACATGCACGCCGAGAAATGATAGAGGCACAGCCTGGGCTGAGGGGTGCCCGGGACACGATATTTGACGAGATTCGCCGTCTCCACGAGCTACCTATTCGTTCACCGTCACCCTACCCCATCGATAGGCTTATTCCCGCGGGTTTCGTGCACCTAGTTCTGGAGTACCCAGTGTTAGAGTAGACCCCCATAACGTTCGAACGGACCGTCAAAGTCCGACTCGTCTTGGATATACCCTGCGTCTGTCTTCTGCCGGATACCCCTTCCACCCACCCCGTCCTTACGCCCTTGGAACCAACCCACGATTAATCTCCTGATCGCTTTTCACACCCCCACAGCATCGAGTTAAGCGTGTAAAATTTATTCTGGGCTAATATTTTCACCTTCAATTGTCCCCACATATGCGTGGCCGGGTATATGTAACTTAGATTCTACGTTAGAAAAGATGAATTGAACGTAGGCGGCCTGGCGGTTCAAATAACTTTCAAGGTCGGAGGCAATTGTGGTTATCGAGAGAGGACCGGCCGTGGACCCCAGCGGCGCCCGCTGCTTCCCTACCATCCTTCCCATCCTCCACCATGAACCAAGAACACTCTCGCGGTTCCTCTGTTCCGGAACGGGGACTATCGTCTCTGCACAAGCATACGACCTCGCAGACGATATTGCCGGAGTGGATAAATTCGGAACGCTCCAGTACTTGGAAATGATGTCCCAGTTCGTAAACGGTCATAAACCACGACCGGCGGCAAACTCACCTCGTTTCACTCCTCCGCTCAACTACCACAGTATCAATGCTTGCTCGCCCGCGCCATCTCCCTATCGCCTGACTGCGCCTAAGCACGTGCGGTAATTCACGGATGGTGCTGAAAGAATGGAAAGGAAAAGGACCCCACCGCTGCAAATCGATCCAAAATGGTACGGTCGACGCGCTACGTTGGTTGGGTCGCTGGATACTGACGGGATATAACTTCGAAGATGCTCCCAGCGTTTTTCCAACTCATCAGGACCGACGATGCACGCGTCGACTTCTACACGATGCACAAGAGGGAAGCAACCGGCTACGGCACAGGCTACGTCAAGAAGTCCGACGAGGACCTCATTGTCGCTCATCCGCTCTCGTCGACAACCTCACTCACATAGGGCCTGTTCTCTGTTGTCGACTCCGCCTTCGTCATCGACGTTTATTCGAACCCCTAGATGAACAATCCCCCGCCTCCCTCCTCTCTCAATCAGACCGCCATCCCGGGTGAGACCTCCACCCACTTAGGAAGATGTACCGAGCGAGATCGCAAGCCACCTGTCTCATGTGCGCGAGACTCCCGACTCCCCGCTTTTCGCATTCACCGCCGTGCTTGGGAAAAAATGGCCAAACTAGTACTTGGGGGATTCGGGGGTCGGTGATTGAGCGTTGCGGAGACTATCAATGAAATGCAATAGAGGGTCGAAAAGTTGTCACTATCCTTTCCTGTCGAGAGCCTTCCAACGATGCTCCAGGTTATCCCCCCTCTCATGTATGGGCTCCGCCGACACTTGTCCATAAGTATTTTCGTTGCGTATATCTTTCTCGAGGTTTTACAATCTGAATTGTCGTCGACGCTCGATAACGTTCCTCGGTTTGAACCGTGGTTGAAGCCAAATTGTCTCGCCGGCATTCGCAAAGCAAACAGCAGTTGTGTACGATACGTGTTGTGGATGTTTGGGAACATCACGGATTCGGAGACACTCGACGCCGTGATCCGGCTCGCTGGTTCGATGACGGAATTGACGTTTGCGCCTCCTCCTATGATCTGATTCTCTCTGTATTCGGGGCGTGTTTGCTTCCGCTGCCAGGAGTCGCGTCCCAGGTCAGGGTCCAGGGTCCACTATTCTGGGCGGACGGTAGTGTAATGGATCCAGACTCTCGCAATGCGTAAATCCGACGAGTCTACAAGAATGTTCCCTTTCCCAATTACAGGATACACTAGCAGGCCTAATTCGCAGCCCTGGCCTCAGAAATTTTCTTTGGATCAACATGGCTCAGAGCCTCACTGTGTACGCTCGCTCCGCATCTACGGGCAATACAACTCCCCACCCTCACAGTGGATATCAAATCACTGTTACATCGTCCTGGGACTAAACTCTGACTGCACTGACCTATGAGATTACCCTGGATTGCATTCCGGGCGTACACGGGACCACCATACCCGTGGATTTACAATATTCAACCGGCTCGTAGTGTGGTACACCTTCCTTGACCTGCCTATTGAGGACGAGGCACTGAAAATCCAGCCAAACAGCACGGCATCTCCGACAGACAACGAACGCTTTAATTTAGGGGGGTCAGGGAAACCTTGCAAGCAAGGTAATGAATTCCATCGAGCCCTTGAGAGTGATCGATGGCTTGACGCGTGACGGGGTGGATAACGTAACGTCACACGTTCAAACGTTCATCGATTCATCCGTGACTTGGTCACTCCCACGCAAGCCGAAAGACGGCCGTTTCAGATTGTCATATAGTGTTGTGTGCGCCTCAACGCGATCGCCAACAGGCTGAACGTTCCCCTCCATTTCCCTCGCCCCCTTCAACAACCCCCGGAACTCCTCAGCGAATGACCTTGCTATCAGGCAACAGCAACCACCACCCGTAGTCGACCTCGGCGTTCTACAGGCCGCGAATAGGGTGTTGCAGTGACAGCTGGTCAAGGACGCTCAAATAATTCGACCATGGCGAAATGTTTACATACAGTGCGCATCCCCGTCTCCGTCTCGTCCAGTCCCCCGTTTTCTCACGCGAAACAGCCGGAAGCTCCGGCCAGTACAGCGTCTTCTCGGATGATTATCGAGTGTCATTCCTCAAGAGAAAACTGGCAGGAATCCCGGAAAGTTTGTTTCTGTGTTCCAACGGTGCGCGGCCGTATTTTACATATGTGACTCATGCCTGAAATCGACCGTGCCTGGGTCACGATCGACAGCAACCTATTCTTATGGGACTACGTCGAAGGGTGTGCCACCTGCCACTTCACTCTCCAATCTCGGAGCTGACTCCCCTTTCGACAGCGAAGAGATAAGTTCGTTCTCTGACCAACCAGACGTCATAACCTATGCTGCCACCACTCAACCCAAACCCGGTGTCTTTATCAACGAAATTTATTACCTCCTCGTCCTTTCGACCGGAGTCCCGGTTTCATCCGTCGCCGGTCGAGATGGTAGGGTTCATAAAGGGATCAAGATGTATGCCACCGACATGTCGGTGTCACCCGACGTCGAAATGACATCGGTGGTCGGTACTGCGGGTGGAAGGATATTCGTGTGCGGCTCCCAGGATGGTTATCTATACGAGCTGTATTATCAAGAGAAGGGAGGTTGGTTTGGGAAGAGGGCGCAACTGATTAACCGCTCTGTCGGTAAGGTGAGGCAATTTCCCCAAACTTGGTGGGAAAATCGGACGGCACGCAAGTTCTAACGACGTACTTTAGCGGAACTGACCCTCATAGATCGTGTCAACTTTGTTGTCGGGGACAAGAAGCGCAACGTCTTTTACACACTATCATCCAGCAGCACGATCTTGTTGTACAAGGCAATGAAGATAAAACAGTTCAACATCCACGGACCCTCTCCAACATTTGCAAACTTGCCCAGGACAAAGCCCTTTCTTCACCAGCATTGTCGCCCAAGAACTTCTCCACCGTGTCCATAAAAATCACCGATCCCGTAGAATCTCGTGGTCACATCCAGCTGCACCTCATGGCCATTACGACCAACGGAGTTCGGCTCCTTTTTTCCCCTCAAGCCTCAATGGAAGGTTGCGGTTACTCCAGTGCTCCTGGGACATACAAAATACTGGATGTTCAACACGTGAGACTCCCACTAACGAATCTTCTTCATCCTGATGAATAGAAGAACCTGATGCATTCCCAAGCCATGGGTTCGTACTCGTCCAAGCCAACACGCCTCCAACCGCCTCCCGACTGTATATCCTCTCTGCCATCGAAAGTGTATCATATGTCGCTGGATTAACGATAGTCACTCAGCAAGGAGATGTCGACACCCTTGATTATATCCTCTTACCCTCACCAGATCTGCCAAAGATCGGCTCGTTTGGCCAACCTCAACGGACGCCTACTTGACGGAACAAGCGATAATATTACCGATCCCAGGACGGACGTGGGCGGTGTGCCCAGCACCGCATGATCCCCATGAAGAGGTGTATACCACCCACGATCCGGTTGTCACGAACGAACTTGTCTACCAATTTACGGAGCCGACTCGGGAGTTTATCGTGATGAAAAACGTCGGACTGTCATTCTTAGCGAAGAGGCGACCCATCGATGCATTGAAGGCCGCTCCTGAAGCCTGAAGCTTGAAGAGGCGATGGGCGGTAGCACCAGTTCGATCGTTTATTTCCGTGATAGGCAAGTCGGCTGTTACTTCCATATTGATTTATGGTTCCGATAATGACATAACACGCTTTCTGTTTATTTTATTCTCCACAGTTACGGCAGAGACCAGACCTGTACCATGCTACTAGCAATCGCTTCCGGGAATACCCCCCTCGGCGTCACTCCAAAAGCTGCCTCCACAGTCCTCACGCTCCGAAACGGCCTCAGCGGTCTTGGGATAAGCAAGGGACCGTCTATCCAGGGTGACCCGAGTAACACGGCAAAGCAGATCTTTTATGATTTCGGGGAGAGACCTATGTGGGCTGAAAGGTCATACGTGATAACCCCAAAATTCTGGACAGGCGTGAGGGTCTCGCGATATTTTTGGCAGGCTCGTGCGGCCTTTCTGGAAGTCCAAGCTGGTAAAGCCTGCGTAAGTGAATATCATTGACCTACTAATGTACCATTCTGACCAACCCGGCGGGGGGTTGGTTGATGACAAAAAAATTAGAACCAATCACGGCGGCGGTGGGCCAGATGATGGTGACAGTCTGGTCCGGAAGGCGGCCCCCAGAATGATGACAAAACTGGCCCAATAAACCTGCCCAGGCCGCCAGATGGTGACACTGCACTGAATCGACCTCATGAACGGATACAAAGCGATCAACAAGCCGGAAGTTGTAACAAAGGTGTTTTCACCTCTCACACACGCACTCATGAATCTTCTGACACCGGTCTTAGGCCTGGGAGTTGTGCAAAGTTGGCGATATCAACCTTTCGTATGAATGCTTGACATCTCCTGAAGTTTTTCAGGCCCTGGTAGGCCCTCGCGATACGGACCCAACTCTTTATGAACAACTTTCCATGGCTTCGCCTCAGTCCCGGTACCTCCTCCGCCAAAACACAATGGACCGTATCCTGGAGGTCGGGAAGAGACCAATGGTGAGACGTTCATTGATCCTTCACTTTCTGTCGACGAGGTGGTCGCTTGGATCGCTGACGAGACACCTGAGGCAGTAGCAGACTGGTCAGGTGACGAGGATGGAGAGGCTGACGATTTTGGTTACATCGATGATTCGTGCTGTCCGACATGTTTCTTGGAGCCGTTCGGTTCAAAATTTGCCGCCTCCACTTGGACTCGGTAGGATGGCACTGCATAAGACAATACATTTACTTAAAGGCTCTAGATACGAAAATTTACTTGTTTCGGACGACCTCAAAAATTTTGATGACAGTCGAGCCTAGCGGCGGACCCCCCGATGACTGATGACACCCGACTGAAAAACCGGCGGGCGGACCCCCTGATGACAATGACAATCCGGGTTGGTCGGAATGGTACAGTAGTGTTTACATGTTTGGGGCTTACGCGTTTTGTTTTGTAAAGGGCGTCCGGCCCGAACGAGTCCGCGGTTCATGAGGACGTGTACATCACCGCCCAAGGGGACTTGTTCGCTTTAAAGGAAGTTTTGGACATCAACCCCCAACTGTTCCACCGACCCCTGGAGACCAGGCCGGCGCTAGGGGTGCGACGACAAGCGAGCAGGAAGCGTGGGAGGTGGAGCAGAGTTTCATATCCCAGATGCTCTCACTGTTGACCAGAACAATCGAGGCTATTCCGTTCGCCTTGCTGTTGATTGACCAATGTGACCCGTCGGTACGGAAATCATTGTCAGAGATGAGCTTCGAGGATCCCGTGGCCAGTCAGAACGGCGTGACCGTCTCTAGAGCACTTGTCAACGTCGTCGTTGGCCGACAGGTTGGTCAACAGATCAGCGTATGTCCCTGTTTTCTCTCTGGTTTTGCCTCATGGTTTGGGTCTCGACGACGGGCTCGTGATGCGGCTCCGGGCTTCGGACCTCGTTACCTTTACCGCGTGTAGGCGCACTCTTTCCGCAGATCATGAACACGCTCCCGAACTGGAACTGACGCTCACCTTATCTGCCGCCATCGGTGTTGCTTTGCAGGCCGATACCATTGGCGATGTATTGCGACGGCAGGGCGGCTCGTTCTGTGGCACCGGCGACTCATGTAATGTTGCATAAGGTGAGTTACCGACCTCGCGGACAAGTACAACGTATCCTAGCGGCCAGACCTGGCAGACAGGAATTCCCGGCTTTCTTCACGTTCGCTGATCATCTCAAATTAATGAATACCGGTGCGACCATTCTCAGATCCTCAGTGTACACACCAGCAGTATGATATCCGTTGGGTAGTCTTATAAGGTACATGTGCTTTTGTTGAGCTCACCGGTTAACGAATATTCGACCCGCCCTTAACCTGCAGGTCTGAGCACTTGTCGCTATGCGAGGCTCCAGAAGGAATTGTTTCATGGTTTCATTACCACTGATGCACTACAAACGCAGCAAGAAAAATCCATAATGGGTGGTGAAATACTAGGTCAACTAGATCAACGAATCGTGATATCGACGATAAGCCAAGCAGCGCGGGTAGCCTGGACTTCTGCGGCTGTCTGCTTTGTCGTCACGGGTTTCGAAAAACATGGCATGGGTGATGAAGGAACTGCGAGACTATTCTGGACTTTGTGCCGATGTATCAGCGTACAATTCAAATGCGATCAGGTTATTTAGGGTACCTTCAGCACTTTAGTGTCTAAATCCCCATAGCGCAAAGGACACGTCGTCAGTAGTGGCCTCTACCACCGCTGTGTCCAGTCCGTCCGTCGGACATTTCGTAGGGCTTGTGAAAGTTCGGATCATATGGTCGCAATTCCTGCTCTGTCACAGGGGTTCCCCAGCGCCGAATTATTCCTCCGTTGACTTCTAGGAAATTGCCGCACGTTGAAAACCGTCTGCAATGGGCATTGACTGCATCGCGGCGCCTGAAGTCACTCCCCAGATGAGGGCAGGTGTCCGTTTGGTTTGGGCATAGGTAACCGTGACGATACCAGAAATGGTCGTTACGGTGACGTTTGACTTGCTTCGGATCTGTATGCCAATAGAGGCACTTTCCTACCCTGCAGAAAACCGGTTCCTCCCCGCCGAGGTCAGCGACGGTTTTAACCTCAACTTTGGGGTCCGGCTGGCCAGGAGAAACGAAACGCGTCTTCCGATTCCGGTAAATGATAGGGTAAAACTAATTCGGGAGAAACAAACCTCCCGCTCTCCTAAGGCACCCCCCAACGAGGAAAATTTCTGGAACCATGGGTTCTGGACGGCCTGTAGTTTTCATCAGTATTCAAGAAGCATGGTGGAAAATTGGGCCCTCAAGCGGAAACTCACCCAAAGAGTCGAGCCGTAGGGCTCAGAGTTTCTGGAAGAGGCGGGGGACGATTGCATCTGTGTGATCAACGGAGACGGCCTATTTGTAGAGGGCATAAAGCGAGATGGAGGGGAGCGAAAGGGACCTGCTACACCCGTCTCCCTGTGCAATATTGATTTATACCAAGAGAAGGAGTTTCCCGATAACACGACATCCTGACAAGGGCCGTCTCAGGTCTCCATTGGGCGGTTTGGACATGTGATGACACGAGTTCTTTCATTTCGCTTGGTTCCCCGCGTGCCGGACTCCGCGATTTGGATCCATGTCGCACGAAACAGTGAATATACGTCTTCCTCGTTACATCCTCTCGTTCGAGCATGGGCCACGGGAGACGACAAATCATTAGGGTCTGGGTGGGTAGAATACAGGGTGGAACCAGAGGGGGAGGGCTCGTTATTCGCGCGGCGATGGCTTTCGACGGTCAAAATTTAGCAACTGACGTGTTCATACAGGCACGACACACCGGTGGTCTCAAGAGAAGGACTAGTCTGTGCGCACACAATCACCGGTCCAAGTATCACATCCCACATATGATGTATAAACGCTGGAGGGACGAAACGAATCCTACCACGGCGACAACGTACGAAGGTGCGATGGCCTCCCCAATATGAGGCCATATCTTTGATCGGCCTTCCGATTGGTTCCGACAAGCGCTTTCCAGCATCAGCCCGCGGCCACTTATGAGCGCTCGTTTTTCTCACCGATTACCCCTGCCCAAAAGGGGCGCTTATGGCCATTTCACTTCCGTGAAGTGGGCACTTGACCTCCCGTCGCTTATCGACGGTGCTTTCGATACTTTGGAAGTGATCGAAGTATTCCCTGATGAAATGGCCTCCCCGGCGTCTCCAGAGGAGAGGCCGGAATTTCATTTGCAACCTCATGTGCTCCGCATCCCTCCTTACGCCGGTATCCCACGCATCCAACAAACGACGGCCATATGGCCATAACTAATCAACACACACGCTGTGATACGGTGGGATCGTTCGACGGCAAAACGTAAAGTACCAGACTGACTGGGTTGAAGATTAGATCAAATGGCCGGGGCCATTCGAAAAATCCCCTGTCTTGGAAAGAAGGGGGGGACCGCAACCCCTGGGTTGCATGCCACTGTCAGCACGGTCCCCGACCCGACTACAATGTAATCGTAAACTGAGCCCTGTACTATCAGTTGGCTTGCAGTGACATTAACGCAGTGAGGATATCCCTGAGTGCGTTCAGTTCCTACGAGGATATTAGAAAATTTCAAATGTGTGGCTGGCATTCGTGAATGCGCTGTGATGATACTACGCAACTGGTATCATACTACGAAGTGCGCCTCGTCTCCGCTTTGCCCGCCTTTGGTTCCCTCTGCTAAAACAATCGCTCGTCTCTTTTGTTCACGCGTCTCTTCCGTCTCCCCCTTTGTCCTCTCACGCTTTTTGGGATTTATCTCCCGTAACCGTTTCGCCATTCCATTATGAGATTCCTTACGATTTGTGCAACCACACTCCCATTCGCAATCACGGTGAGCGTCGAAGACAAACGAGGTGTTCTTGTGGATGATGATAAGCGTTGGGTGTAGCCGCAGGGACCAAAACTTACAGGGGGGATGATTATTTGGTACGTGTGATTTGGGCTTGTGTGCATCGTAGACATCCCGTATCGACCATCGCTGGGTCCCGAGATACCGAGGGGCTCGATGGTCACGCACTCGTGATGGGATTCAGCTGCAACAATCTTGGAGATATGTCCTGCCATAGTACTACGCCCACTGCCACAACTGTAGCTGTCGTAGCTGTCCTCAGAGGTGTGGTCACTGCTCTTAGGCTCCGGGGTTAGCTCTAGCTCAACAATCTGGTGTTCCGCCTCAGGTGTAGGCTGGACCGAAATTTCATGGGATGAGAGAGGAACGGGTTCGCATTTTTCGTGTCCTTCAAGGACATTGGGAAGGACGGAGGCCAGTCGAGAAGATATCTGATTCTGAGGGATGACAGCGTCAGCGGTGGTTTGAAATCGCATGCGAGGACAAGCGAACCTCTTGTTCTCCTAGGGCTCTAGCCAATGAAGAATGTTCCTGGAACCACGGGTTCTCAATTGCCTGTCCCGACCGTTAATATTTAGAGGACACGATGAGGGATTAGATGTTTGAGCGAAAAATTACCCAGAGGGTCGCGTTGTAGCACTCAGGTTCTTCAGAAGGATGGGAAAATGCGGTCATTGATATGAATGGAAATGGTTATAACGCACTCGCAGGAGGAGTGTAGAGGAGTGTAGAGGAGGAAAGGGCGAGACTCACGTTGAACTTTTCACCTTGATTGCACATCGATTTTATACAGATGGCCCGCTCTTGGTTAAATGTAGGGCAGTGTATCGTGTGGCTGGCCAGCGAAGTTGGGCCGAAGAATGTTGCCTTCGAAGGCCATTCGGGCCATAGAATAATGTGTATTAGCGATGTCCCATTCATTTCACCCACCCTGCCAGGCCCCCAACTTCACAACCGAGGGCAACGCGAGTCGCATAGGGGGTTGTGTGACTACCCCCCACGCAAATGGTTGATATACATTTCTTTCTACCCCGCACCATTTCGTTGGTGTCCGGAGGGCCAGAAAGCCGGTAGGCACGGCAGATAACTGGGTATGGGAGAGCAGAGCAGAAGGCAGGATGGAGTAGGAGGCCATCGTTCCCGGCTGGCGACTTCGTGGCGGGTCTCGGTGTTTGTTGGGTTCCAAGTGCACAGGCGGGACGCTCGTAGCACAAAAAGCGCCTTGTAGAATTGGATATGTGTGTCCCCCCAAAGGCCACAAATTATTACTTAGAAGGGTGTGACGTGGCCCTGCACCCAGGCTTTTGGGGCACGGAAAACAAAGTTAAGCCAGCTCCAATGGTCTGGGCGCAGGAGAACGCCAGGAATGCAATAGATGACACGAGAACCTCTGAACCTCGTCATAGCCCGTACGCGGGCCTCTTATCCAATTATCACGCGGCCGCCGACGACGGTGCGGGAAACAGCATCGGGACATCGAGATCGGCCATTGGCGACCGACCAGTGTCAAGGTATACCATGCCCGAATTACTATAGGTAGCGGGTTGAGCGTACTGATAGTTGTTACGTTAACGCGTAATCACAAGGGCCTCTCCAGTGGGCGTGAAGCATGACTTAGATGAAGGGTGTGAAAGGCAGGAGGTCGTTGGTCATGGCTAGGCCCTTTGATGGGACACGAGGTGGAAAGCTTACTGATTACAGCGGCGGGCTTCATTTCGATAGACTGGCGTCTGCTGGTCCGCACATTGACCTCGGCAGGTTATCAGCCGGTTCTCTCATTCAGGTTTCGGTCAGTAGGATCATTAGCGGCCCGTGGTCAGTTCGCAATGCATCGTTGATTTTTTGCGGGGGTTGGGCATGTGCCAGCGCGAGGGATGCGATATTCTGAGGAAACGACCGAGCAGAGAGGGGAATGTTCGGAAATTGCTCGACGAATCGGCGTAGACTCGTTTTGCTGCTCCCGGACCTAGGCATTCGTCACTGAGCCTCCCGCGTAAATATTACTATACTAGTGGATCAAGTCAGATCCTCATAACACAGATCGTTCCGTATACCACGCAACGTCGACTCTTCAGCTTCAGCCATAACATTGATGAAAGACATTTTGGTCAACGGATCGTGGGTACTAACGAACAAAAACACGAACTACACGGCATCTATGTGCGAGCCGAGGGACACGGTAAATACGCGCAAATCCTAACAACCGCAGCTCGAACAACAAAAACTAGGGGGGAGGCAGTGGGACAGCTGTTACAGACGAACCCTGCCTACGCTATGGAGGGGTTGGTGCCGATTACAGGACTTCAGACTGGTCTGAGTCATTTTAGATGCTTTCAGCCTGAATTCCCGCAATGCAAAAAAATCCGCCGTCAGTTCTGGCACTTCCTACCGCTGCGCCCATTCCTCCCATCAAAAAACTTGTAGGGGATATGAAAATTTGGATCGTATTTTCTTAAATCGTCTCCTGCAACGGGAGACCCCCAGCGCTGAATTACCCGGTTATTTGCCTCTAGGCTATCGCCGCACATCTTGTACGTTTTGCAATGCACGTTGACCGCATCGCTGCGGCTGAACCGGTGTCCTCGACTGGGGCAGGTATCCGTTTGGTTCGGGCACAGGTAACCGCGATCCGAGAAGTGTCTATCTCGGTGCCGTCCAATTTGCTTGGGATCGGTGTGCCAATATCGACAATCTCCAACCATGCAAAATAGGGGGTCGTCCCCGCAGAGGCCAACGACCGCTCCAAAACCGTCGTCGTTGCCGTTGCTGCCGCAGTGGTCGTAGCTATCCTCGGAGGCTGGGGTGCTAGTGCTGAGTTCCGGAACTCGTTCCAGTCTAGCATCTTGAACTGCCACCTCGGGGACGGGCTGATCTTGCGATCCTCCGCAGATATTAAATGACCCAGTGGTGCACTCGTGGACTTGGTGGGTCTCGAGGGCATCAGGGGGTGGAGGAGCAAAAGATGAAGACACCACCCGGGTCTAATGTATGCATGCTCAACAACGGACAGGATAAATTTTGCCCGAGGAGGAACGAACCTTTTGTTCTACCAAGGCACCAGCCAATGGAGAACATTTTCGGTACCACGGGTTATGAATGGCCTTACCTACCGTCAGCACTTAAGAAGAAATCAGACGTTCAAATGAAACGTACCCAAAGGGTCGGGTTGTAAGGCTCCGAAGCTTCAGTTATATGGTGGGAAGGTAAAGACATCGGTGTGGGTAGGCCAACGTTGCAGAACGTGCAGAGGGGGTAAAAAGGAATGGAGGCAAGGAGTCATGTCGAGCTTATCTCTCTCAACAGCCTAATATAATATGCCCGGGGAGGGGGGGAGGTTCGTGGACAGTCGTAATGTGTGTCCTGACCATGCAGCATGTGGGTGATGGAACGAGGACGTATTTGAAGAAGGCCGCACCTAAGGGCCATTTAACTGGCCATTTCATTTCGGCTGATTCTCCATTGCAGACCTCACGACAGGTGGCCCCTTCTGTGTGAAACAGTTGATACACGTCTTCACCATTGGTTCTCATGCAAAAGGAAGTGTAAGACACCAGCATCGTAAACCTATCGAGAACCGAAAATTCTCACCGGGCTTTCACAGTTTTCCCCACCATAGTTGTCGTAGCTGAAACGTCGTTGCTTCCTCACCACGAGCTGGGGCCATTTCTTCGTCGGGAGTGTCTGGATAGGGAGAATCGAGATGTTCCAGAATCTTGCGTGATCCATTCCAAGATTGCACTGTGTTCTCCGCATTTCCGCCCACCTGGCGAGGCGTTTTGTTGTACGGGCAAGATTAGTTGTCAGGGTGATACAAGTAACGTAGGGAGGGAGCGAGTCAGTTTATGGCGCATGACGTTAGCACGAGTACTATTGAATAGTGTTTTACCGCAGGGCCGTAGTAATCAAAACCGCCCCGAAAAGATTCCCATGCCCCAGAGATCCCGTCAGTCGACGGCCGGTCATTCGTACATAACAATTATAGCCCACGTTGTCCATCACGCGCGGTCCTTGCAGCGCTAACGGTCACGTAAATTTTCGAGAATCCTTGATAGCCATGAGAGGAAATTATATGGCCTGAGGGTTAGGAAGGTGCAAGTATTCTTATCTTGTAGGCAGCCCAGATCCAAGACGATCTCTGTAGCCCATCCCGTGGAGCCGGCCAATTGAACCCCGCAGAGAGAATGGTCAGTTCAGCCTCGCCAGCATTTGAATGTTAAAGCTCAAATTCTCGGAGCGTCTTGCTTGAGGGGTCTCTGGTCGACGGCGGCAGTTCTGAATATCCCATTCGATGAACAAACACTCCGTTCTATCGGGGCCGTTTTCTATGTTTACGCGTAACGAGCCGCATCCTTTGTAGACTGACTGCATTGACTTGCCTTTGACGTGATACGTAGCGCGCCTCGAGTGCACGCAGAAGACCACATGATGGGGGCGTCAAATATAGCGGAGCGCAGAACTTACTCAATGAATCAAATCCATCCATCCATCCATCCATCCGAAGGCCCCGAAGGAATATGTAGCCTCTCCAGACGAGCCATCACCCTAGCAAGGCAAGATACGGGGGGCGGAGGTCGAGTGGGCGCGGGTGTTTGAAAATGCACGCTCCTCAGGATACCACGAACATGTCCGGGGTGCGGAAGAGCACTAAGAATCTCGGATGGTTGGCCGACTACGAGAGCGAGGTCACTAGCACCCCTCCCCCCCAGAGGCCACCTCTGCTGTTGTAAGGGATTGTGGAGGGAGGAGCGCTTCGCAACCTCGCCGTATGTCACACAATCACCACTGATGGCCAACCGCATGGTGAAGGGAATAGATATGGCCACATTTCGGGAGTTGAGATCGGCCTTCTGGCAGGCCGTACGTCACCTTCCTATACCGTACGTGTCTCGTAAGCTGAGTTGGTAGGTGTCGCGGCGCGGGTTCCATTTGTGCATGACCAGGGAACACTCCCCTCTTGTCATGTACGGCACGAAGATAAGCCATTGATCCCACATGAGAGAAACGCGTTCCAGACCCGTTGTTACCTTCTCCTCGCAGCTCCGCCGTTCCAAGCCTTTGCTTGACTTTCTGAATTGGTTCTCAGCGCTTCCCAGAGCGCCAAGATTATAGAAGGACAAGAGATTCGGGGTCGGTGCTCTCAGACGCCGGGGAACTTACCACAGCAGAGTGAACCTGCGCCCGTTCGGGGGCCACGTAAGCTTTCGAAATTTCAATATTTATGCAACAGATCCCGCTTCCGGTCCTCGGGAATGCGGCCCCGAAGCAAGGCACCGGTGGCGTTGGCAGCCGTAATGCTCAGCCAGTCGGATCGACACCAGGAACCATTCCGATCGCCGCCATCGGGTCCACGGAATCTGCGGAACACAGAAGGTCCACCATCGTGCAGGCCGCGGCGAAATGGGCGCCCAACCTTAACTTGAGGGCATCTCATCCGCAAGTACGTGCAGGGGGGCGTCCACTGGCCATCACTATTCTCCTGAAGCAGTTAGGCTCTATATATTATGTAAGCATCATTTTTTGTCCTCGGAACTTGCCGGTCCCCCGTGGGAAGTAACAATGTCTCGCGCCCGCCCAGGTTCGAATCCCTTCCTTCGCCCTACAATTGCAGGCTGAGAGCGAAGAGAGCGAAAGGGGCTCCCATTCGTACGAATTGTTCCCAAGTGGTATGCTCCACGACTTCCAGTTACTGGATCGCTGACCGCCGACCGTACTACCGTAACTTCCAAGGTCCTCTCTGAGATTTCTCCCAAAAAACCGAGACCGACAATCACCTACACCAATTTTCGTGCGTAGCTCACCACCCGCTGTTGCCGATCGTCTCACTCCCAGTAGGCTTGTCTTTTCTCTGCCGCCAGCTCGGCTTTCGTCTTCGGTATCCGAACGAACAATCTGGAGCCCTACTCTGCGCCATTCTCCCCACTCTCAATCAATCCGTAATCCCCAATGAGATCCCCGCCGTTCTGCCCGTCCCGGAAGACCCACCGGGCGAGATCGCCACCATCACCTGCCTCATGTACGCGAGACTTTGACCTCGCTGTTGGCCACATTCGTCACCATGTTAGGGAACCAATTGCTGGATCGATACCTGCGGAATCCAGGCGCGCCAACGACCGGGCCCCGTGGCGACGGTCAACGCAAATTAGATAGACTCAAGGAATTGCTATTCGACTCTTCCGGTACTGGATGCAGCACTCGGCCGCTTCCTAGTTTGACGCGCCCTCCTTGACTGTCCTACTGAGGAAGAGGTACCGGAAGTCCAAGGCAGATTGCACGTCTCCCGTTGTTTCTCTTTCAGTTGCTCACATCGCTCTTCCCCAACGCTCGCGCGGAATAAATTCTATATCAGTTACCCAAAGCAATCGTTCCGGCCATTAACTTGTCCAAGCCGGAAACGTCCTCAGTGCTTGACAGACCTTGTCTCTCTGAGGATTGTTTCCCACCGCCTTGATTCACGCAGCTCTCGCACCGAAGCCAGGCCTACTCACACCGAACACCGTCGAGAATTGGTTGATGCAGTTTTTCAGAGTTAGAATACGAAGCGATCGCGGATCTTCTACACGCCTGGACTACCAATGGCGACTACGACATTCCGGCATACTCATCACTCGACTTCTATACCAGGCATCTCGTTAGCCTTCGAAACCTGGTCCAGTCCTCCCCAAAGTTGCAGCAACTTGTTATACGCTCCCTTGAGCTCATCGGTTACAAAGGACCCAAGGAGATAAGGGTGGATGGATTCGACTACTCGATGCCGTTGTAATTCCAGCAATAACCTGGTCCTGCAAATTATGGATAAAACGATGGCGTCGAGGGAACGATGAGGATATACCCGAGTTGTTTCGACGAATATGCAGACAGCCACGTGAAGCAGCGCAACCAGATCTATCGTGAGTTCTCTCCCCACGTCCACCTGAAATATTTTGAGCCTCATGCGGGGTATCATTTCATGTTAGGTCTATTTTATCCACCAATGAAGGACCTGGTGAGTTTGCCTACTCATCCCCGCCCACCCCCTCCCCACCGTCCGGAGGGAACAAGTCATGGGAGTTGCTACCACTTTATATTTTATAACTTTTGGATGGTATGATATTCGTATTCTCAATCCCATCGTTCTGCGACTTGGTGTATCAAGGCCCCCTTCCGTTAAGATGGTAATTTTTTGATCTTGGGTTCGATATCTGTGACTACGATGTATCCCTTGTCTAATCTAGTTGATACCGACCCCACGCCTCCTCTATCTCTCCCCACGTTGAAACCGCAGATGCAGATCGAAGCCTGGGTATAGCAAGGGACATCGATAATCAATCGACTCGCCGAGGCGGCGTGCTCATTGGAGAGAACTGCGAACTTGAACTTGGGCCGGTGGCCCCGAGTCTACAGTCGGCGGCAATGCTCACGGTGGCAGTGAACGCTCAACGTTCAACCCTCAGTTCGTCGGGTGCAGGGGCTCAGATTATGAGTAACAGACGGGGCGAGCATCGCTTTTTGGTACACTGGGATGTGACTGCAATCGCTCGTGGACAATGCGAGAGGGCACCGTCGGTTCGGACGCCAACCGCCCAGTGCCCATGAGAGCCTCCCGTGATTTGGCCTATACACGACTCTACTCCATATAGAATCGCGGGTTCGGGCAGGTTCGGAAGCAGCGTACAGATAGGGGCCCCGAGTAAACCTCGAGGCTGGAGGGTAGGATGAGATTCTATGTATTTGGTCGATGGTTTTAAGCCACCAAGTCCAAACCGAACCACGAGGCGACCTCTTCCCCGGTATTCCATCATCTTTCTTGCTTGATTTTACCGCTATGGTCGGTTCGACGGGCTTCTGTGTTGAATACTGTACTGCAAGGAGCGCCGTGGCCGGCAAGCGGCAGAACCCGAGACGCCAGGACTGTGACATCGCTGTGACACGGGTGGCACTGGTGGTGGAAGCGTTCTTGATCCCTCCCTCTCTAGCTTTCCTCCCGATGTTCTAAGGTATGAAAATTATGGAAATTTATTGACAGTGTATTGTTCTTTCTTAAAGTGTAAAAAAATGTTGCCGGGATGGCTTACTGGGCGAGTTGTAGGGCAGGGCGATTTCCTGTCACGATGACGCGAGAATCATATAGCTGACCATGTGATCGTGAGAGTGTTTCATGTGACTTCCCGCTCCTTTGTGTTTTTTGCAGGACGGAAGTAAACGAAAAATATGGCAGGACCCAGGACTTTCAGTCCCGGCAATACGAGATTGCGTGGCTGTCCCCAAAGACTATACGGTGTACACACAAGCCTGGACGATCATCCAGAGCCTTTGAAGGGAAAGTTCAGGACCCTGACCGTTTCATCGGGTCGTGGATATTGGCTGCAAACCACACATCTGGAATCCTAACGGCGCGACAGCCGCTTCACCTAAAAACTGGCCGGGTTCCCGGATTTCCAGGGACGTGACTGAGGGGTACTTTGATCCAACAAGTTGTGACTAGCTCCGCGTTCCCCCTCACCTCTTTCAACGCGGCGACCGCCATCTCCCACACACGTCTGGGACAATTCCGAACCTGATCACTTCTGGACAACTCGAAAGAACACCGTTTTGTAGGACATTCGAGTCCGAACTGGAACCCGACCCTCTCTAGCGATCTCCCCCCTAGCACGTCCTCACATCCCTTGCTTGACCTTACCGCGAGTGAGTCTGGTTCGACGGGCTCCTGTGGGTACTGCGTGCAATCTTTAAAGGTCACTACCTGCAACGTCGATTAGAGTGACAATATTGTGTCCAGACGAGGAGTTGATGACCGCGTTGCGGGTTGCGGGAACGAGTCGCGTCCATCCTGTTCGTTAACTCTTTATCCATGTCACTTACTTTAACTGACATTCCCCCAGCCAGAACAAACCCGCTGATCCAATCATCAAAGCGCGTAGTCGACACTCGGACCCGCTTCTCCTAACTTGCCCCACGGCTAGGCTCGACTGTACGAGGGATTGATCAGCGATGTGCTCCTCTATGCGAACTATTTCTAGACTCATTCCATGCTACCGTTTGACTTGGCCCCTCATCGCGTCTCTATTATGTGGACCCAATTCTCAGCTACCGCCCTGGAGGGTGTTCTACCTCGTGTGAACAAGATCACCCCATTGATGAGAGCCCCACAGATACATCAACCCTTTGCGTTTTCTAGACCACCCATGGAACGACCATAGATGTACGCCGAGAAACAATGGAGGCAGAGCTTGGGCTGAAGAATGTCCGGGACACGATATTTGACGAGATTCGCCGTCTCCACGAGCCACCTATTCGTTCACCGTTACTCCACCCCATCGATAAGCTTATTACTACGGGTCTCGTGCACCTAGTTCTGGAGTGCCCAGTATTAGAATAGACCCCCGTAACATTCGAACGGACCGTTAAAGCCCGACTCATCTTGGATATACCCTGCGTTTGTATTTAACTGGATACGCCTCCCACCCACCCAGTCCTTATCTCCTTGGACCCAACCCACGATTACTCCCCTGTTTCTCACACCCCCACAGCATCGAGTTGAGCGCGTACAATATACGTGGCCGGGTATATGTAACTTCGATTCTACATTAGAAGAGATAAATTGAACGTAGGCGGCCTGACGGTTCAAATAACTTTCAAGGTCGGAGGCAATCGCGGTTATCGAGAGAGGACCGCCCGTGGACCCCGCTGCTTTCCCACCACCCTCCCCATCCTCCACCATGAACCAAGAGTACTCTCACGCGTTTCCTCCGTTTCGAAACAGATACTATTGCCTCTGCACAAGCATACCACCTCGCAGACGATATTGGCGGAGTGGATAAACTCGGAACGCTCCAGTACTTGAAAACGAAGTCCCAGTTCGTAAGCGGTAATAAACCACGACAGGCGGCAAACTCACGTCGCCTCTTTCCAGATTTCACTCCTCAGCTCAAATGCTCCCAGCGTTTTTCCAACTCATCAGGACCGATGATGCACGCGTCGACTTCAACTACACGATGCACAAGAGAGAATTGACCGGGTACGGCACGGACGACGAGGATTTCATCATTGCTCACCCGCTCTCGCCGACCACCTCACTTAGGCGGGCTTGTTCTCTATCGTCGGTTCCGCCTTCATCGTCGACGTCCATTCGAACCCCCAATCCGATCTGAATGAACAGTCCGCCGCCTCCCTCTTCTCTCAATCAGACTGCCATCCCGGGTGAGACCCCCACCGTTCCGCCCGCTTAGGAAGATGCACCGAGCGAGATCGCAAGTCACCTGTCTCGTGTACGTGAGACTTCCAATCTCCCTGTTTTTCGCATTCGTCGCTGTGCTTGGGAAAAAAATGGCCGAACCGGTACTTAGGGGATTCAGAGGTCGATGATCGAGTGTTGCGGAGAGTATCAACGAAATGCAATGGAGGGTCGAGAAACGGTCACTATTCTTCTCCGACGAGAGCCTTCTGGTGATGCTCCAGGTTATCCCCCCCTCTCATGTACGGGCTCCGCCGACACTGGTGCATATGTATTTCCGTTGCGTATATCTTTCTTATAAGCCTCACTAGCCTCGGGTTCGACGATTTGAATCGTCGTCGACGCTCGATAACATTCCTCGATCTGAACCGTGGTTGAAGCCAAATTATCTCGTCGGCATTCGTAAAACGAATAACAGTCGTGTACGATGCGTGCCGTGGATGTTCAGGAACATCACAGATCCGGAGATACTCGACGCCGTAATCCAGCTCGCTGGCTCGCTGGCGGATCCAAGTTGGTGCCTTTTCCTATGATCTGATTATCTCTGTATTCGGGGTGTGTCTGATTCCGCTGGGAAGTCATGTCCTAGGTCGGGGGGTGGGGTCCACTATTCTGGACGGACGATGATGTGCCAGTGGATCCAGACTCTCGCGATGCGTAAATCTGACGAGCTTACAAGAACGTTCCCGGCCCTCTCCTAATTCTGGATACACTCGCAGACCTGGTTCACAGCCCTGGCCTCGGGCGTTTTCTTTGGATCGACATGGCTCAGAGCCTCGCTGTGTACGCTCGCTCCGCATCTACGGGCAATACAACCCACCCTTGCGTGGATATCAAATGGATTGTTACATCGTCCTGGGATTAAAATCTGACCGCACTGACCTTTGAGATTGCCCTGGATTGCATTCCGGGCGCACACGAGACCACCATACCCGTGGATTTACGATATTCAACCGGCTCGTAGTGTGGTACACCTTCATTGGCCCGCCTATTGAGGACGAGGCACTGAAAATCCAAAACAAATAGTACGGCATCTCCCATTGTCCCATTCAAGTCGCTCATGCTGCGCTTCCCCAGGCCTCACATGGAATACATCCTGTATTAACTATCGATGGCACCAAGGTTCAACATCCCGCACGTGCTAGACGGCTTGATGAAGTTGGCCGTCCCGTTCGCTTGACAGAGATCGGGTATGAATGGTGCTCCGCGATACATGAGAACCGGCAAAGCCTCGGGGATTGGGAGAGTCTGCCTCCCGTCTGTTTGCAGATTGGTTTCCGTCACCGCCTCTCGATGTACAGTGCCCCTACGCCATCGGGAAGTCCGGGTGTCACTCTGCCGGCACCGCCGACGGTGATGGTACTCCTCCATGGTTCAGAGGCAACTACAACTCACCTCACCGGGACCGACGCTCGACTTGCCTGTCGCTTAAAACCCCAGTTCGTGGCACTCAACCAGCTAACAGTCCATGGTCACGAACGCTGCTGCTGGTTATGGAGGTCTTGGCCGGAGTTCAAGTCTGGGGTTGATTACACGGCGAGTCCTTCTCAATGGTCGCCTCGCTGGGTCGACACGATTGGTTAGGATGCAAAAGGGCGTGTGCGAAATAGCGCCGATCGCATTAGAGGTAGTAGAGAAAGACAAAGAGAAACGCGGGACTGGCGATAACTACAAATTAGAAGAATACATCGCAGCCGCACAGAATTGACACGGTAAAAATGGCCATCGTCACAGAAAGTATGCCAGGTGTTCTTAGGATAGTGGGATCAAAAGTGAAATGGATGAATACGAACGATCATGATCAGACTATTCAAATGTTAGAATGGTAGCAACTCCCAGAACTCATTCCCCCCAGACGGTTGGGAAGGGACTGGCGGTGGTATATAGGCGGATCCTTCCGTTGCCTTACTGGTGGACGGAATTGGTCTAAAATGAACGAAACACCATGAGACTTGGCAGGGTACATCCATCAAGTGTAGAGGAAACTTACAGAGCGTTCTGTTGGGCTGCTTCGCGTGCCTGTTTGCAGATTTGTTTGTACGACTCAGGGATGTCCCTGTCATGTGTTTGGCCCCACTGTTCCATCCATTGTTCAAGCTTCTGGACAGCTCCAGGTCGTTGGTGGAATAGGAGTAGCATCGAACGACCCAACTCCCCTTCTGCCATTGCATCTGCCTGCCGCGGCAGTAACATCCAGACACTCCCCATCCAGCACTCCAGCTTGCTCCATTGCTTCGTTTCAGTAAGGGATGTTATGGTTCGCAGGCTGCGTACGAAATCGAGTTCCAGCCACGGTGACTCCGGAGCTGCAAGCTCCACCAGGAACTCCCAGTACCAATGGGATAGGTGTTTGGTTCCCCCGGACGATTGGATGGTATCCAAGAGGAGGTTTGCCCAAGGGAAACCAAAGTCTATATCCTCGATTGTGACCTGGAGATGGTTCAGCAATCCAATAAACATTTCCACCCCTGCCTCCTCGAATTTCTTGTAACCAATAAGCTCGATGGAGCGGATGATGAGCTGCCGCAACCTTGGGGAGAATGGTACGAAACTGTGGAGATCAATGAGGTGGCCTGCACAGAGGCTAAGTAATGTTTGGGCCGTGTGACTTGCACTCCAGACGTGAAGGACATCCGCGATCGCTTCACCTTCCTGACTCTTGAAAACTACATCAATCAACCCTCTGTGGTGTTCGGTGTGGGTGACCCAGCCGCCGATAGGTTGGTGCTGGAGATCGAGGTGACGAAAGCCAAATTTCAAACAGAGAAGGAGAAGGCCTTCCCAATTCTGAAGATGATGGGGGTTCTCGTATATCACAGAGCACCATTCATATGCAATCCCCGCCAAGTCCTCCGGACGATTTTCCCAATTGACCAAGTCTTTCAGCATGCACGGGATGAATTCTCGTTGGGTGGGGGTACCATCAATCGCCGAAAGGTCCGCTTTGGATAATTGACCTAGGATGGGTCCCACGCGGTCACTAGTGAAGGACAGTGAGTAATTTGAGCAACAGCAAAAGAGGGAGATGAGTACGATTTGTCGTGGACCTTCAGCACCTCTTCTTCAACAGGCGATCCGAGCAAGATGCACCACACTAGGAGCCGGTTGAGTGTCGTGTTCAGAGGGATGATGGTCTCGGTCTTGTGTACTGAAACCAGATACAAGATAGTCTTATAGTTCAGTCCGGTCCGGTTGGCCCAGGAATCATGCAAGATTAGATTTGAAATCCATTGCGAGTGCAGGGGCGTGTGGCCTGGTTCGGTCCTGAGAAACAACCCAATACGAAGATCGGCACTCCAGATCCCATCGCTAATGTACAGATGTTCGAGGTCAGGGTCAGGAACCGGGGTTGTGAATTTTATGCGTGGTAGGGGGAATATTCTTGCAAACTCCTCGGATTTACACGTTGCAAGGACGTGAATCCACAAAATTGCCCGCACAGAGTAGTATGCCCTGCCTCTCGACCCAGGATACAACGTCTTAGTGGAATCAAGACACGCCTCGAAGGTAGAGACGATCAGATCATAAGGGGGTGTGACATTGACTCCGTCGTCGAACCATCGGATCTCTCCGGCAAGTCGGATAGCAGCGTCGAGTGCCTCTGGGTCGGTAATGTTTCTGAGGATCCACGACACGCATCGCGCATCATCGGTGTTTGTTCTACGAATGATGGCGAGATCCTGTGGCTTCAACCATGGTTCGGATCGTCGAACCTGTACATTCTCGAGCAGAATCGTTGGTGGGGATTGGTGACGGAGTGGCCGGACTCTCCGCTTCCACATTTGCTGGACCTGTGAGAGCATCCGTTCGGAGTGAACAACAGAGGAGGTGATTCCGTGCCGGACCTTCTTCCACGAACCGCGAAGAGCATTTGAGGCTGGTGTTTGGAACGGACACGCATACGATGACATCCCAGCGATCACAATTCCGATGTAAAACACGACTCCGAGGCCGGTGAGGCCGGTGAGGGTGCGTGCAACTGGGGCGTTGATGGACCACATATGTCGACAGAGTCCACAGGCGAGAAGGAGGAGGGCGACCTGGAGCATCACCGGAAGGCTCTCGACGAAGAAGTGTAATGGCCATTTCTCGAGCCCATCGCATTTGCGTTGACGGTCCCCGCAACGCTCGATCATCGACCCACCCGAGTTCCGTAAGTACCGGTTCAGCCATTGCTTGCCCAGCATAGCGACGAACGCGGCGAGCATGGAGATCAGAAGACTCGCGTACATGAGACAGGTGACGGTGATGATCTCGCTCGGCGGGCCTTCCTGGACAGGTGGAACGATGGGGGTCTCACCGGGGACGGCAGATTGATTGAGAGTGAGGAGGATGGCACGGAGGAGGGCCGCGGATTGGTCGTTCGGGTTGGGTTGGAGGTTGGAATGGACGTCGATGACGAAAGCGGAGCTGATGGCAGAGAACAGACCCGCCTATGAGAACAAGTGAGATACTTGACAAGAGGAAATGGTGAGGCCCAGTGAGAATTCGGGCGAGCGGCAGCGAGCCCGGGCGGGTCTGAGCGGGTGGGTTGAGCCTGAACGAGTGCTAGCGGGCTGGAGCGAGATACGTCCCGCTCCGCGTGGTGGAGATCTAGACCGAG
>Ga0307515_10002107_pt1 | contig 43628 bp, 39 predicted proteins | sample 17_EM_MG_FD_194513 | JGI IMG/M metagenome (GOLD analysis project Ga0307515, IMG submission 194513) | Populus trichocarpa ectomycorrhiza microbial communities from riparian zone in the Pacific Northwest, United States - 17_EM | ecosystem: Host-associated > Plants > Roots > Unclassified | place... | reverse complement strand
CAGCGCCGTGGCCTTCTCGCCGGACGGTAAGCTGGTTGCATCGGCATCGGAGGACGAGACAGTCAGGCTCTGGGACTCGGCGACGGGAGCGGCTTGTAGCACGCTCGAGGGCCACACTTCGTGGGTCAGCGCCGTGGCCTTCTCGCCGGACGGTAAGCTGGTCGCATCGGCGTCGGAGGACAAGACGGTCAGGCTCTGGGACTCGGCGACAGGGGCGGTTTACACCTCTATTAACGTTGATTCGTATATTACGGACCTACGTTTCTCAGCTGATGGGTTATACCTAAACTCGAATCGAGGGCAGGTTAACCTTAGTTATATTATTCCAGGCTCCCTAGTTTCTCTTCAGCCTATCTCTTTACGCAGCCTCTTTGTTAAAGGGGAGTGGATATATAGCGATACTATGGAGAAAATTCTTTGGCTTCCCCCAGGTTTTAGAGCAACAGCGGTAGCCGGTTGGGAGAGACTTCTCGTATTAGGGCATTCATCAGGCCTTCCCACTTTTATTGAGATAGATATGACTTAACTTTTTAACCTCTAGCTATACCCTTAACAAAAGGTGCTTTAAAATCAAAAGATTGTATTTAAAGTACTTTTATAAATGCTAGATATTAGTAAGTAAAGAATATAATATATTAGAACTTATATTTACTATATTATTTATTACTATTTTATAAGTTTATATTATTATTATTATTCATTCATTGCCTAATTTCCGACTCGGGCCCACGCGGACTACACCTTATATACATGTGGGGAGAAAACTCTGTGAGAAAACCCCGTATCCTGTCTCTCCGCCTTTAGGTCCCGCCTGCCTATGGGCCGCCTGTGGTCCTCTATATCCTTACTTTCGGTCTCCTTGGTAACCACTGCTGCCGTAGTGAGCCTACGGACGCGCTAGTATCCTGTTATAAGTTTATAATATATTAACTAGCTATACTTATACAAGCCTCTAAAAGTTAATAAAGAGGGTAATTTAAATAGAGTCTAGTTAGCCTAGACCTAAAACTCTGCTCCTCTGAACTGAAATCATGTCTAAGCTTGCTGAGGTAAGTTAGATATGTCGTACACTGCTTACTGGCCTGATGCGGAAGATATTTCTTCTACATAATCTCCATTCTCAACGCATGCGAGACTCCTTAATTATTATACTTCAGCTTTGCAGACTTCTCGCAAAGTTTGTTCAGCAGTGAAGAGTACTCAGGGAGCAGTTGAGAACCGCTTTTGGCACGGACGCCTTCATCTATCCGGAACCGTGAAACATTCCTAACAACATCAGCACCAATCAGCTATCTATGCTTGAGGCAATCAATACAGATATGCTTATCTTGCCAAGCCACTAATATTGCTGCTGGTCGAGTCCAAGAAATATATCGAGCAGTCGCACAGCCACCATTACTCCTTAAACATCACATCTGTTGAGCTTCCAAACCAGAGTCGACTACCATCCTTCGTCTCTTAATAATAGGTTTACTTCACGAGATATGCTCGCGTTTCCGTTGATTTAGGTATTGAGGATTCTAGTACAATGGGCAGGATCAAGCGATATTTATCTTGATCCCAGCAAGAAATTTCCTACGTGCTAGATAGTTAATGAGACACTGCATACTCAAACCTTGAGTAATAATACAGTGAGGTCCAGAGACCAGCGCTTAAAGCTTTTAGCGTGCCTGGTGGTAATAAAGCGATCCTGCCCAGTTGCGGATTCCCATTCTGAAAACTCCTGCAGGGCATTAGCAAGTTGCCGCTACAACTCCACCACTTCGACCCAGCAGGACTTACCTTACCACTCACCACCCATAACGGCATCAAAACCATCACTCAAACAGCCTCAGCAGCATCACCATAGCAAGACGCACTCGAAGCTTGAAAAGCCACATCTATTACCCCACCGCCTACCCTCGCTCTAGGGTACTAATATACAGAGACCCAACACCCCATTCCCCAAATTCACTCGCTCGCTCCATTTTCGCCTTCAAAATTAAAAGAACTGTTCGGGTATGTCCATCCCCTCCCCACCTCCTCCCTCTCTCGCCTCTCCTCGCCCACCAACACCAGCAGGGCGCACAAAACCGCCCAGCGAAGCAACGCGCAGATGCGAGAGCAAAAAAAGGTATGCTACATCAAAGCCCTAAAAGGAAAAAACCAGGGTGAGGATGGAGCCAAGGCCGGGAATATAGATAGCCGAATGTATGGATGGATCGAGAAAGCAAATAGGGCCCAAGGACGCTCAAAGCCACGCCATGTTTTCAGAACGCAAAAAAACAGGAGAAGAAAAAAACACAATAAGCCAGGAAAATGTGGAGTGTCTGGATTTAGGAAATAGGACCCACGCCCGTCGCTGATTTTTGCAGGAATTTAAAATAAAAAAAGGGAAAAAAGAGAGGAAGACACAGCGCGTCCGATTTTTTCACGCCCCGCCCAAGACCGCCATGTCGAGGGGGGGATGGATCCAGATAGCGCCTGAAATGACCAAAAGGGGAGATTTATGGCTACTCGATTCAGTAGCGTGTGCCAGCCGACGCGGCGCGCGCGATCAGTACATCCCGCGGCTCGTCTGGCTGGCGCGGCTCGGCGACGTCCTGCTCCTCTCATCCTCCTCCAACACGTCGCTGAGGCGTGTCGGGTGATGGTGGCGCATCCCCGCCCACTCAGTTCCATAGCCCGCACCGCTATAGTCGGCTGGGCCAACCGTCTGATAACCGCCTCCAGACGGCACGGACGGCACGGGGTAGTTGCTAGGACCCGCAGTGCTAGTGGTCGCGCCGCCCCCGTAGCCAGCCGTCGTACCGTAGCGCTGTGCGTGTTGCCGCTCGCGCTCCTGGTCCTCGCGCACGTCGAACTCGTCGGATTCGGATTGATGCAGGTGGGAAGAGCGGTAGGGCACGCGACGGCCTTGGTTGTCCAGCACGAAGTTGCCGTACCGATCGATTTCGTACTCTTCGTCGCCTTCGGAGGTATCGCCTTGGGAGGCTACGTAGGACTGCTCATCTTCGGGAACGCCAGGAGTGGGCTCGTTGTGCAGGTATGAGCCTGGTTGCTGGTAGAAAGCCTCAGGCTGAGAGGTGGTGGGTTGGGTTGGAGCTTGCTGAGGAGCAGCTCGATGGGGTTGTAATGGCGCCGGGATTTGGGACGATTGCTGTGACGATTGGGAGGGGACAACGGTTCGAGCGGTGGAGGATGAGGCCCCAGGATCGCTTCCTGGTTGGAAGGACGCGTACGTGCCATGGGGGAGAGAGGGGACATCTGGTTCATGTCGAAGCGTTTGATGTGCGTGATGTGCGCCTTCGGTGAACGGATCGGTGTCTGTTGGAGATTGGCCTCCTTCATAAGAATACCCTTGCTCGAGTGACTGGCCGCCGATGGCTTGGGAGCCTTGTGGGCCAGTCTGATATCCTTCGTCTCTCGTCGGGGGTCGCTGAGAAACGCTACCGTGCCTACTAGCCATTCCAGCCATGGGCACCACCTGGACTCCCCCTACCAGCGTTGGTTGGCCTTCACGAAGAGAGAATGTACGATCTCGCTCTTCTTGTTCTCGACGCCCTAGCTCTTCCCATGCTCTTCGCGCCTCCTCTTTCGAAATCTGTAGCTCACGTCTCATCTCGGCCACCATCCTATCAGCATTTTTCTTCTCGGTAACAAGTCTCTCCGCATTCGCTACAGCGTCTGCCCGAGCTTGTCGTTCAACTTGTAATGTATGCTCTAATTCCGCCTGAATCTCCTGTGCGCGCTCCTGCTCCTGGCGATGTTCATAAAACCATCGCTGGAATTTTCGCTCTGAAGATGCTCGGAGTCGTTGCAGTTCCACAACGGCATGGAAAAGATTCGCTCCAGCCGCGGAAAGATCTGTGATCTGCCGTGACATCTGCTGTGCTAAAGGCTCTCGCCGTACTTCCTCAGTATTCTGCTCTAGGCGGCGAATCCAGTATGATGTGAGGCCTTCCCAATGTGATGAGAGAGTTTCCCAGCGCTCAAAGGCATGAGGAAATGATGATGTTGTCGGATTTCGTGAATGACCTCCCGCGGATGAGGATGGACCGGGCATCGATTGCGAAGGCTGAGGAGCTGCAGAAGGCCCTGGACGAGCTTGCGATGGACCGGCAGTAGTTGATGGTTGCCTCGCGTGCGATTGTGAAGGCTGAGCGCGTTGAGTATCAGCGGTCCTAGTAGACGTGGGTTGCGTTGGTGGGACCGGACGCGGTTGCTGTTGTGATTGTGAGGTCGCTCGAGGTCGAGAGTAGGGTGTGCCCGTCGAAGCATCTGGCGGCTGAGCTACCGTGGGAGGATTGACGGGTCCTCCCGTCGTGGCGGCAACTCTCTCTGGCTCCCGTAATGGTCTTGTAGCAGCAACTCTCTCCGGCTCCCGTGATGGCCCACCACCCCCTACGAATCCATACCCACCATCACCCGGCGCCCTAGCAGGCACGGCCTGTGTCGGCCTTTGATACCCCGGATCTCTCGACTGTCCAGCAACGCCAGCAGCTTGTGCTCTTCGCTCCGCGCTTTTCCTGCGTTCCTCTTCTTGAGCCCGTCGTTGGTCCTCCGCAGCCCTTGCAGCATCTGCCTCTGCAGCACGTCGTGATTCGCGTTCCCGCCTCTGATTCATTATCATTTGTGGTGTTCGAATGCCCGAAGGAGGAGCTTGCGAAACAGGGACTGGCCCTGGCGCGGTGCGCGCACCTCCATTCGCAGCGCGGCCATTCCCACCGGGGCCCCCGACCAGATCTGACATCGAAGCGCTCTCCTCAGCTAGATCTGGTGTGAAGGGATATGGGGCTCGGAGCGCTTCCTCAAGGGTGTAGAGGATGGCAGACGCGGTCCGACGGGAGATGCGAAGGGCAGGATGTGGGGCGAAGGAGTTTTGCGATTGGGATTGCGAGGCGGCACGAGGTCTAGCGGATGATTCGCCTGGCCCTCGTTGGTCGTCCGCAAAGCGTACTGTTGGCTGAGGTCGTTGCTGTGCGGATTCAAAGGAAGAAGATCGCGGCCTCGGGCGTGGATCTTCAAAATTAGGCGTTCGGCGAAGAGTGTAGGGGACGCTTCCGGATGAACTAGATATTCGTGAAAAGTTGTTTTGTTCTCTATAGACTGCCTGAGCCTGCTGCTGGCGTTGCTGCAATGAGGTCGTGTATGTTTCGCGAACGTTGCGGTCGTGGGGATCGTCAGAAGGTTGTTGGCCTGGTAGCAACACGTTGCTTGGTGCAAGTGGGCCCGAGGATGTCAATGCGACTCCGTTCTCAGGCCCAGAAGATTGTTAGATGGCGCAGTCGAACCCGCCGAGGGCGAGGTTCGTGTGATGGTGCTGAGGTTGTGATGGCTGGGAGGGTACGCGGACGAAAACTAGTGAATTCGGTCACGGAAGGCTGCAATGCCTGGTATTTCCAGAGTTAGAAGGTGTGAATTGCAAGGAAATAGCGAGCATTGTTAGTGAGATAGAAAGGGGTAGTGAGGGACGAAGGCCGGGGGGGGTTGGGTGGCTTTGTGAATATTGAAGAGGTTGGACCAGGTGGCTGGGATGAAGAACATCACACTCACGCCAACAGGCGGACCAGTCATGCCTCAACAGCTGTGACAGCAATTCTCTCTCCTTGTTTGCAGGCGCCCGTAGTTTTGCGCAATTTGCTGCAAGATGAGGTTGTTGGGAGCGGGAAGAGTGTTGTTGTCGCCGTGTTGTCGAGGCTGTCGCAACGCGTCCAGTGATGAAGTGGACGAGAGCTAACGTCACCTTTGCCTCCTGTCCGTACAAGCCACAGCAGGCTGTGTAGTGGTTAAACTACGCTGGCGAGCAGCAGGAGAGGTCGGTGAATACAATTGACTGCATGGGAAGAACATGCTAACACGCGCAGAGGAGTAGGCGTCTTCTAGGCGTCTCCTCCCCCCCAAGAGCGCCGGGAAGCAGAGAAGGTGGAGCGGATGGAGCTTGTGCAAAATTCCAATGTGCGGAGATATGCATCAAGCAAGTAATGGCATCGGCGCGGTTGAGTCTTCTGGAGATGGCAAAGCGCAGGTCAAGGGCAGCGTACAATTGGGGAGCGCGCAACTGGGAGCGCTCTCCTTCGCAGTGCCAACGCATAGCTGCATCCTTGTCGTCATTTAGCCGACGGCGAGCCAGAGCAGGATAGCCCTACCCAGGAGGTTGGGGGGAGGGGAAGGGAAGGATGATGAGCAGGATGAGACGGATGCCAGGCGCCATAGGGACGGTGGTATCGTGCAAGAAAACAACTCCAGCAGCGCAGCAGTATATAACCGGAAGTGCGAGGATGCCAGTTGGGACGCGGTTACAAAGACCGGCAGCGGCTCTCCCGTTTACGTCTTGAGACCTGGGCAGCACTCTGAGGAATGCGGCGTCACCACAACTCGACCCTGCTCGCCTGCAGCCAGCCAATCACGCTGCATACCAGCTTCTGCCTTGTGGTGTTCTGGCCCGAGCTGAACAACCCCAAACCACCACTGGCTCCATCCCGGATACCGACCACTCTCACGTTTCTCCCTTGTCTGCTATATCAGATGCATACATTAGATGAATATAATTAGCACCCACAAGGATCGCCGGATAACCCGCCATGGATATTCCGATCTGCTAATCGACCTTCGATACAGCCCTGCATCGTGATTCCCCTCCGAGAGTTGAGTTAGGAGCACATTCAACGACTGACAATGTGAGACTGTTTCATCATTTGCACAGGTCTGCTGTTCGTACTCATAGGAAAAGCATACACTGTTATTAAATTTATTTTATACAAATAAATCGTGTTCAATCCTGTTGGTAACTATGCATACAAGATTCGATAGCATCACCACCGCCCTCTCTATAATCACCAATTGAAGAATAAAATCTCTACAAAGCCAAGAATCCCACCACCAATACCGCCACCACGCTCATTCCCACACTCGCCCTACTCGCCGCACCTGTAAACTGCGCTGGTGCGGGAGTGGTGTACGCCGGAGTTCCGCTTGCGCTGACAGTTACGCCTGTAGCTGCGACATATCCATAGGGAGCAGAGCTCGTTCCGTTAACCTCCTTGTATGGGATCGGGACAACACTCATTGTCAAAACCTTCGTCACTGCGCTTGTGTAGTTCGCCGAGCTAACCGGATATACGGAAGCCGAAGACACGACTGGATAAGACATAACTGGGTAAGACACAACTGGGTAAGCCGAGGCTGAAGACACGACTGAGGCAGCAGTATTCGAGTACACATGCTTTGTGATAACCTGCGTGACCGTATGCGTGGAGTGAAGCGTTGTTGTGCTCGTGGGAGTTGCAACCTCCGTGACAGGGCAGACAGTCGTGTAGAGAGCGACCACCGACGTAACAGTAGAAGTTGTCGCAGACTCTGCCGGGCAATTTGGCACGCCATATGGGCAGGCGGTGACTGTGGTCAACTTGGTGGTATAGACAGTTGAGGTCGTCATCGCAGGTGCAGATGTTGGCGCATACTCAATTGGCTTAGTAAGTGTCACTGTTGTGGGCTTGGGTCCGCAATGATTGCAAACTGTCACTGTTGTCGTCCAGCCGGGAAGTAACGAGGAGCTAGCGGTGGTCTCAGGGCAGACTGTTGTAGTGATCGTGGTGACAACAGTGGTGAAACCGGTGGGGCAGATGTCGACGTAGGAAGCTATATGATAAATTAATAATCGTCAAAACGATGTTTAAGGTACTTACTGGTTATCACCGTAGTTACGACCTCAGATGGGGATGGAGACGAGGAAGGATACACAAGCGCGGACGTAATGGTGCTTCCAGTTGGGTAAACGGCGATTGAAGAACTTGTCACAGTGCTTGCCGTCGGGTAAATAACAGTAGACGAAGGAATGACGCTAGAAGTCGAAGAGCTACTTCCATATGGCGCATAAGACGAAGACGAAACACCGCCAGAAACTGATGAAGGTGAACCACCATATGGAGCTTGACTTGAACTGCTCACTGGTGTGCTGATTACCGACGAACTCACTGGAGATTCAGATGTCGAAGAGGAAACGGTTAGCGTTGAGCTGCTGTATGGCGTCCCGGTTGAGGAGCTAACATGAGATTCCCAAGTCGAAGAAGAAACCACAATGCTGGAGTTACTATACGGAGCTTGACTTGAACTGCTCACTGGTGTGCTGGTTACCGACGAACTCACTGGAGATTCAGATGCCGAAGAGGAAATGACTGGCGTTGAGCTGCTGTATGGCGTCTCTGTTGAGGAGCTAACAGGAGATTCCGAAGTCGAAGAAATCACAATGCTGGAGTTACCATATGGAGCCTGACTCGAACTGCTCACTGGTGTGCTGGTTACCGACGAACTCACTGGAGATTCAGATGTCGAGGGGGAAACGACTGGCGTTGAGCTGCTGTATGGCGTCCCGGTCGAGGAACTAACAGGGGATTCCGAAGTCGAAGAAATCACAATGCTGGAGTTACCATATGGAGCTTGGCTCGAACTGCTCACTGGTGTGCTAGTTACCGACGAACTCACTGGAGATTCAGATGTCGAAGAGGAAACGACTGGAGTTGAGCTGCTATATGGCGTCTCGGTTGAGGAACTAACAGGGGATTCCGAAGTCGAAGGAATCGCAATGCTGGAGTTACCATATGGAACTTCGCTTGAGGAACTGCTGTATGGAGTCTCAGTTGAGGAGCTAACTGGAGCCAAAGAGCTAACTGGCGCTTCAGTCGTGGAGCTGCTAGAAGAGGAGCCATAAGGAGCATGAGTAGACGAAGAGCTAGAAACCTTGCTGGAAGTTGAGGAGCCGTAAGGGGTGTGGGTTGAAGATGAGGCCTTGGAGGAAGACACCTTGGTTGATGACGACGAGACTATGGTCGAGGAAGACGAAGACGACGCCTTAGTTGTTGATGATGAAGAAGATACTATAGTAGATGAAGACGAAGATGACGCCGTAGTCGAGGACGAGGTTGATGTGGCAGATTTTAAGGAAGCCGTAGACGACATCGACGTAATAGCTGGGGTGCTCGAGCTCGAGCTCGAGGAGCTGCAGCTCCCATACGAAGACAGACATCCTGTTCCACAATAATCAGCGCCAGTGCCGCAATAGCCCCATTCGCTGCAACAGTCTCCGAAGCCTGATCCTAAGCAAGAATATCCATTGTTGCTTGGTCCACAGAGGCCGTTGGGAGAAAGAGGTGCCGACGGTGTAGGAGACGAAGAAGCGGACGAAGAAGTGGACGACGGGGCAATGCTGGACGATGACGAAACGCTGCAAGTAGACGAATAGTAGGAGCACTCTGGGTGGAAAGTGGTGCCGGCTTTCGCATCAGCCAAAATCTGTTTCATCCAATAGGCGTAATCCTGGCAGCAAATTTGGTTGTTCGCCGATACTGTGGCCTCCCACAACATAACACCACCAAAAGTCGATGGGTATTTGGTCATGTACTTGCTGATTACAGCATTTGCTTCAGTAGTGTTCAGGTAAGATGCAGTGTCGGAAGGCGCCCCATCATGACCAGCGGGCTAAGCACTTGGGTCAATCATACGCAACTTATGCGAAAGGAACCAGAACTTACAAGCCCCAGGTAAATCTTAGTGCCCTTATTTTTGCCGTAGTTGAGCACACGATTGACCCAATCGTCAAAGGTAAAGGTGGTGGTGCTAGTGGTCAGACCGTTATACCCAGCCCGGGCAGAGCACTGAGGTGTGTTGTAAAATTGCACAAACAAGAAATCAAAAGGAGAGTGCTGGATGGCATCGTCAAGATGAGCATCTGGGACAACGCATTGGGGCGCTCCAGAGATATAGTAGGTTCCTGAAGCAGTGGGGAACAGATCGCTCTTGAAGTGGTTGATCATGTCAGCATAACCCCTGGACTTGTAATCCGAGAAAGGAGGAGAAGACATGTCAGTCTCAATGTCAAAATCAAATCCATCGACTACGGCACTACCAAACGGCCTAGGGCTGCCAGCATCTATCCATGACTGCGGTGCTGATGAGCCCTCCGGTCCAAAAGCCCCCCAAAGAAATTCGGCGAAATATTCCGCAAGCGCTGTAGTTGCGAGGGTGTAGTTGGTTGGATAAGCACCACCAATGGAAAGAAGAACTTTTTTGCCATATGTCTGCTGGCACAGCTTAATATGACTCTCCATATCTGGGCAGTTGTTTCGGAGCTTGGACGCAGCGCCGTCAGGTTTGGTGTACATGGTGTCACCGCACGCATTGGCTAGTAATTTACTCAGTTCATGTTTTATGAAAATCGTTGTCAATACATACCAAAGTTATCACCAGGATAGTCGCCTATCTTGGAAGGAAATTCATTGATGAATGCCAAGTTGACAATATCGACGCTTGGGTTCTGGCAAGCCTCGAGAAGTGAGATCTGATAGCTGCCTTGGCCCTGGAAAATACCGGCATCAGCGCCACGATTGTTAAAAGTTACGTGTAAACCAACATACCCAGTAAATAGCAACGTTCGTCTTTGCACCGGCATCAAATGTAGCAGAAACAAAGGAGGCAAAGATTCCTGCTGCTGTTGTTACAGCGTGGACAAATATCGTTGAACGCATTATGAAATTAAATAGCTCAAATTATTGGACTAAAAAACTGAAAAAGGAATGGACTAGGTGGCCGAAGCCTGTAAAGATCGTGGTGACAATACTGTCGAACGAAAGAACGCAAACAATCGTTTGCAAAACCCGGCGATGCACCTCTGAAAGAATGACTGAAGCAGAGCTTAAAAGAGAGAGTGGGAGAAGAGAGGAAGGGAAGGGGAGGAGAGATGAAAAGCATCATGGCGTTTCGGGCTTATTACACGCTGGCTTCCAGTTACGTAGCATGAAGCCATGCGCTTGGAAAGCAATCAAGCTACAAGGCTATGGGGCCAAGGATGGAACAGACAAAAGTACTTTGAAAAACAGAAGGATCCCAGAAATAGCAAAGTGGTTACCTGTTCCTGGTCTCCGAGGCGGTCCGCAGTTGGCTAGCGAGTGCATCAAGCTCATCAATACAAGCGAAGAGGTGCACAAACCCCGGCCGGCGTCAACAGGCCAGTGCTGGACTGCATATTGGACTGCCTCTTAGAGGTAGGGGTGGATCTAGGTTTTCACACCACATTCCCAAAGCCTTGCCCCGACTGGTGGGCGGATGGCAAAAGACACGGTTATCGATACGGTCAAATCTCGGTTGCGTATAATCCATTTTTGGACGACTTGGCGGGAACTCGAGCCGTGCGGCGTGTTTCTTTCTCATCACCACATCCCACACGGACTTCTCGTTGCCAGCTGAGATGTTGAGGACGGGTCGGCGCCCCTTCGGTACGAGCGTCGCGGGATTAGGGAGAGCTCCTGTGGCTAGCTCGGGGTTCACGAGCATGGGTCTCTTCTGGGCAAGGTATAGTACGAAGGGTACTTCAACCTCAAGGACTCCTGCCCAAGCGCTATTTATCTTGGCAGGGGAGGTGTCGTCAAATCTGGCCACCTTCCCGATCCCACGAATCCTTCGGACCACTTTCATTGCGCTTACTACGGTATCAGGCATAAGTTTCGTTAGTACGTCCCGTCTGACATGAATTATTGACAGGGATAAAACTGGCCATCCCACCAATGATGTATGATAATCTTTTAAAGTAACCAATGAGAAAAGAGTAATTATTTTGCCAAGCTCTACATATGCTAACGAAACTTATGCCTGATACCGTAGTACACAAATTCTCGACATCTCGCATCTCGCATCTCGCATCCCGCCGCTGCACTTGAATCGCAGCTATTATACTAGTAGATGGCTGTCTATTGTATTATCGTCTCTGCACGCGTCCGCCGCAGTTATCTGTCCAAGACGCTTTGCAATGCATTCCGCCAACAGCACATCGCATCCGGTCCATCCAATCGCCCCGACCGTAGTTGGCAGCCACGGAGTCATTTCGGAGGAGGCAGCAATCAAGCGGTGACAGTGCCGCACTCTAAGCAATAATGAAACGCGAAATAACAGCACGGCCCCGCTATTGTGTTGGCAATGCAATCCTTGTTCAATTCAATCCAGAATCTTTCTCACGCACTCTAGTACTTGGTCCTGCATGACTGTACTGCGATTGCCTTCTTTAACTTTCGTATACAAATGGAGCAGGGGCTATATCTGCCTAATATAAGCAGTGACCAAGCTCGTATGATTGGTTACCATGACAAATTTGCAGCGTTTGATTTTTCTCATCAAGACGGCTTTCCCGTGAATCTAGTTTTGAAAGAGCCAGAACTACACCCCACCTCGCACCCCAAAGAAAGCGCATGTTGATCATGCACAGCCAATTTAACATATCGTTGCCTGCTTGGACGTAGCTTTACCGTTTGATCCACGGGATCAACACATGTTCTGCGTGAGACGTTGATCTTCTAGCACGCGCCACGTGGGGGAGCGTGCCGGATCTTCGACACCTTAATCTTCCACCCTTAACCTTAACTTTCACCTTAAGCAAAAACAGAGATGTCATAACATTGCGAGCCCTACAACTGCTAGCGCCAGGATCTATAATATGACAGCTCTTGATACAGCTTTGTGCATGACCAGCTTCCCCCGCCCCCTTTGGCGACATTCAAGTTCGCTACGCGCAAGTGCGGAGTATCCACTGAAAACCCCTTGTTAATACGATAATAGAACATTCCACATTCTGCGGAATTCTACATTTCGAACTTCAACGGGCCTGTCTTAACTTCGTTACGTAAATCTCACGCTCCAATAACATACAAGAAAAGAGTGGTCCCAAACCCGTCCTTCTCAAATCACAAGCAGCGGTATTCTTACATGCCTTTTCGGTGCATATACATGCCGGTTTTCGGTGCATACACAGACCCCCAAATTAAGCTTAGTGCTTGCCTATAGGAGATTTACGAGGCAAGGAAGGAAGAATCGCGGAGAATTTGAGTCGGTTTAAACTACTGAGACGGCGAAGGGGCAAAGGCTTGCGGTAGAGCAGTAGATGTAGTCGATTGATAAGCTGCAGTTGCAGTGGTTGATTGTGATCCTCCGCGTCCTCCCGCACGTCCTCTTTCTCGCCCACGCCTCCGAGGAGGCTCCTAGTGTAAAGGATCACACCGAGTTGATGCGCCTCGCGGTGTTTGAGGTTGCGCGCGGGTGGGCGTATTTGACACGATAGATTTTTGAAGTTCACGATTGTCTTATGTCAGCTTGCAAACATGCTAAACTTCCTATTTAGGCAAGCACTAAGCCTGATTTGGGGGTGTGTGTATGATCGAAAAGGCATATGAGAATACTGCTACCCTGAAAAAACTGCTTCCATGTTTGTCTGGCTAGTTCCGCAACGTCAAACTCAAAAGCCGCCAGATTGTTTTTATTAAGTTGCATGGGATGACTGTCGTATACTTTCATCCCATTACTCCCTACACTTACCTCTATCCAGGTTCAACGGATAATCTACCAGAACATGAGCAACGAACAATCTCGCAAGAAGTACTTTCCCAACGGCATTGAAAGATATCTCTCAAACCCTGAGGAAAGCAATGGTGGGAAGAACGACACCAGCCACCAAAACGAACACGAAAACGAAAACGAAAACGAAAATGAAGGCGAAAACAAAGACGAAATCGAAAGCGTTATAAATTCCTCTCCCTCGCCGTCAGCTTCACACCGGACCCAGGGAGAACAAGCGAAAGTAGGCGAGCCTGGGGATGAGTTGCAACATCCAGACCAGCACCCAGGAGATGTTTGGCCAGATTAGCCTTGGGATGCGGACTGGTTTCGGCAAGGCGCGCTAATACCCATCGAAGATAACGAATACGTCGGCGATTATGAGCTTCACTTGGATATTTCTCACCAATATGAAAACAAAGACTGTCGTGGAAGTGGAGGGCAGAATTCCCATGGGTCCAACGATAGATGATCTAGAGCTTGGTTTTCGCGCAGTGGAATTTTAAAATCATTGCCCTTGACCTTACATTCATCCCTCTCCTTGTGGGCTATTTCATCGCGTATTTCTCTTTTTTCCCAGTCTTGCACAAACACCGTGCTATCATGCGCAAGCGCGGCACCAATGGTCTCAAGCCGGAAGCTCGTCTTTAGTGGCTCTTATTCATCGCACCCCCCGAGGCCATTGGCCTCTTCGGCTTTGCATGGACTAGTGTTGGTGCGCCTGTCCACCGGATTGCCCCGCTCATATCCTCCAGTCTCGTCGGTATCGCAAATTATGCCATCTATATGGCAACAATCGATTACATGGTCGCGGCTTATGGCCCGTATGCTGCATCTGCCACCGGTGGAAATGGCTTTGCGAGAGACTTCCTCGCTGCTATTGCGGCTCTCTATTCTAGCCCACTCTACAAGAACATTGGCGGAAAACATCACCTCTTGTATGCGAGTACATTACTGGCATGTCTAACCGTAGCTTTTACGATTCCGATCTATATTTTCTACCACAAGGGGCCGCAGACCAGAGCGAGGAGTAAGTTTGCGCAGTCATTGGAGGCTGAGCGGGAGAAGAAGATCGAGAGGGTTGAGGAATGAGGAGAAGGGGTGGCGTCTAGACTAGATATGAAAAGGAAGCTTGAATGTGCCGCGATTGGGTTTGAGAATTCGGAACGATAACATTCTTTTACAGTCTGGGAGCACGGGAGCAATAAAGCCTGGAGTTAAGACTGGATGAGATAATGCCATTGTTCTGTATACTACCTGCACATAGTCGCGTTGACTCTCGGCCACTGCAGAGCCCTCTTCATGATACTGTCAGTAATAAAATAGAAGCTGTCGCACGTTCCATGTGTAATGCACTCACCGCTGCCTGCACAAAAGCAGCAGGGAAGATGGTGAAGATTCAGACTACCACTAAGAACCCTCTAACGATCCCCAATCTTTATATGATTCTAGAGTTAATTATGCATACATATTCGCTGGTTTTCTATTATTTGCGTTAGTTTACTAACCTGTTGCACACCGGCCAAATAGCTTTCGGACAGTGCAAGTCCATAAAGTGCTTGTAACAGAATGTACACCGGCAACAGGCAGAGAAGTAGAAGCACACACTGCCACAGCGTGCATTAGGATGTCTTCGGGAACATAAGCTGAAATACACTGTTATGTGTCTGTGAGCATTATTTATGGCGCGTATGTCATCATCGAAGAAGTCAAGTGACAAAAGATGTCGCCGTCGCCGTATCGTACCTATTGCGGCAATTTCGGCCTTTGCCACCACGACGATCAGGATTTCCTGCATTGTGATAGGTTTTGCGTAGCTTCACATCGCATTCCACGCACTCCGCAAATGAATATCTGCAGATGTTAGTAAAACTGATGCTAACCGGATATAGACGGATATCTTACCTAGGGGTATCATCATTGCGACAACTTAATCCAGTCTCAAGTAAAAAGCTTTGGCAGGACGGGCCATGTCGTTCGCTTTCTTGTCTGTCTTTTGTCTTTAGGCCACCATATTTCCCGTAGATTTACCATCGAGGGCGGATACAGAGTAGTTCGATAGAACCTATCACAGTGCATTTTCTGAAATAGTGTGGAGTAGTCTGTATGAAAGGCATCAGCAGATATCATGGAAATATAGCCTCTATTAGTTGACGATCAGGTGCCAGTCGTTCCGCGACAACCCCAGAAGACGTTGAAACTGCTTTTGCTTGATTGGTTGGGGAGCCTTCTTGTAAATGAGGTGGGATATAGGCGTGATCCAATTAGTATTAGAACAGACTGTGGATGTAGTTGTAGAGGTTCATGGAGATGTAGTGCGAGATGTTGCTAAGAAGCTTTCAGCACAGCAGCAGTTTTTGGTCACGTTGCTCTGCGCGTTCTCCTCCCAGACTTCACTTCACCTCGCTCCCTCAAAGGGGTAAAATGGTGTTACGCGGGGACGCAGGTGTATGGTGTGTGAGGACTCCATAAGGTGGAGTAGTCACGAAGGATGACAACAAGCGAATCTATCACGTGATCGCAGGAAGCTCCTGTGGATGCCCACGTAACCCCCTACCAACAAATGGCAATGACTGGCTCTTGAGATGCCAAGTAGAGCTAGAAATGCCAAACGGTACCCCCATTACAATATTTCTTGGCTTCTCGCAAGGCTGAGGCGCTCGGTAGAAGACCTCAGCTGCCTGCAGCTTCTCAAAACCTCTCCGTTCGCACTCTCCTGATTAAGACCATGTGTAGCATCACAGACGCACACGCATTCATGTATCAAGTTTGTTCATAAGCAGTTTACAGTTTCCATCTAACCACAACAGGAAAGCTCCAACCACTAGCTTCCCCGTTCCCCTCCCACCGACGCCATCCTAATAATTCTCAGAACACCTGCAAAACGCCTTACACACGCTCCTCTTCTTCTACGAAACCATACGCCTATATGTCTGAAGACACACGAATTTCGACATATCAGGTACTGCGCGCGCGTTGGGGGTCTTTGCTGAAATAATACAAGTTCCTGGGAATGGCAGGAAGATTCAGCTCATGGGTGATGAGTGTAAGGGCTAAAAGTTGCCTCGTAATAGGAAGTTTAAGCATCGATCGGCCGGGAGAGGGTCCTTCTTCGGGGAGTCTAATTGGCAGACGGCCATCGCAGGGTCGGAGTCGCCCTAGCATCCAAGGGCAGGTCTCAAGCCGACCCAGCAGTCCCACGAAGGAACCCCAGCTAGCGCCAACTACCTCGACCACTTCTACCTATCCAGATGGCCTCAAAACATATCATAGCAGGGAAAGTTCGGTATCCTCGCATACGGCGCGGAGATGGGAGGATAGGAATCATGGGACAAGGCCGCATGAACACGTTAACACTTCCACAAGCAGCTCAAGCAAAAGTAACTCCAGAAGTGCGACGAGCATGTGGGGCACAGGCCATCATAATAATTGGAGCCAAGTCACCGACTCCCTCAATTCCCGTTATGCGTGCGAGTTTCAACCGCGCCGGCGCAATACACCACCAGCCCACCCACTTCGCAGCCACCCGAACACTCGCCGGCAAGCCAGTGATAGACTCCGTGATCACCATCATTGGAGTGGACAGGATTTCCCATGATGTGGGCCATTGCGTGACCTCGAGGATCATTTTTGATGCTTGTGCTTTCCTTTGAGAGTTAGGCTCCGAACTTACCTCATCCTCCGATTTGGAGGAGGCCAAGAATATCTTTAACAAGAAATCTGTATATGCTAGTATGGAGGATTTCTTCGAACGCATTTCGAACGCGCTGACAGCTATAGACCTATCTGGCAGTAACCCGAGATGCGTTCGCAGCTTCGCATATGGTACGCGGCCGAGGGATATCGGAACAGCTAGCCTTGGGACAGGCAATTACAAGAGGCAATCGCTAGTCATGTCGCTCTACGGGCCTTGTCTGACACATGTAGGCTATTGGTTCTTTCGGGCGTAGGAACTGGCTTAGATTAGAATCGGAGAGCAATGCCCGATTATTAGGAGGAAGAGAAGGGGACCGCCAGAAGTTCTTTGGAAAATGATGCCGCTCGAAATGGCCTCGTTGGGTTGAGCTTAGGGATGTTCAAGGGACTGTCATGTGCGTCGCGAATCATTGGGTCTATGAACTTCAAACACGCATGTTGGAGTCTCTTATGCATGGTCATTTATAATATGAGGAGCTCTCGTCCTGAGCGTGCAGTCGAGTGACGTAGCTCTTAATAAAGAGCAAGTCTCTAGAAATAAACTCGGGCCAGCTGAAACGGAACCTTGGCAAAATATTCTCCGACCTTCCCGCATGTTGTATCGTTATTTTCATCTTGGTTATGATCTTTAGAAACTGCAGGCCATCCGATCACGTTTTTCCAAATGCTTCTCTTCACAACCTCTTTTTGCCTTCATGATATTCCCAAGGACAACACCTATATCGAAGTTGCAGCTTGCTTCCCTTACAGGCATTGAAATACATGCGGAGGCCGGCAAGGCTACAGATAGAGAACCACTTTAGGACAAGCTGATATTGACCAAGGAATCTTACTGTGGGCTCACGGCGCGAGTACTGGTTGCTGAAGTACTTCATACCCAAGCAAAATAGCCACGCTAAAGTTATGACTTATAATTTTGGTCAGTTGCGGCATATATCTCGTCTGGATAATTACTTAGCTCATTGCTCCGCAATTACTATAACAGTGCTTTCATTCTGTATATTTAGAGTTTTATTCAGAAGCACCAATGAAGCGACGGCTCTGCCAGGCAGGTAGAAAAGGTAATAAAAGTAATATTAAATTAACTATTAAGTATAATATATTGATATTAATATTAAAGCTAGTATTTATCTTATATTAAAAATCCATATATTTATACACTTTTTACTATAAAAGCTACTATACTATATAAGCTCTACCTTATCCCTTAACCCGTTGAAATTTGTCCAATGATTATCAGCCAATTAAAGTATCTGTATTAGCCAAAGACACCCAATGAAATCTAGTCGTGAACTTAAGCGACCTTAGCGTAAGACTCCAACGGGTTAAGGGATATACGTTCTTTTTACCTTTAATATTATTTCTGCCTCAACCGTTTTCTTTAACTCTGACCATGTTTCTAGATATGTCTTTGTCTTTACCTCTATACCTCTGCACTTCTCTCTTTTTATTCCCTATTTAATATTTTATTTCCCTAAGCTTTGTATTAACATCTATATATAAAAGTAAGAGATAACTAACTTAAAAAGGGGTAAAGAGGTAAGGAAGGAGGTAGAGAAGAAGATAGGGAGAGATAGGAAGGAAGAGAGAAAGGGAAAGAGAGGCGAAGAGGCAGAAGGCGTTAGGGAGGAGAAGGTATATATATCACCTGTGGGAAGACACAATTAATGTCAATACAGAAGGTATTCCGAGAACACGCTCGAAAGGAGAGCCGAAACAGCACTTAGGCATTAAACCACATCTGCAACAGTACAGTGTCCGAGATCTTTCGTTTTAGGACCGCGAGGCCAACAATGCCCCTGTCAACAGACGAGGATGGGTGCTCCAGGAACGATTAATGTCACCGAGAGTACTGCATTTCTGCAAAGATCAGATTGCTTAGGAGTGCCGCCAGCTAGAACGTTCCTAATCTTCATCCTTATGCTCCATCCGGCATACAAGACTGCTCAGATTCAGAAGCCTCAAAACACATACTAGCCCAGTCCAGCATGTGGCATGAGACGCTCAACGATTTCGACGGAGAGAGATCGAGAGATCGGTATCGGGTACCGAAAAAAAGATTATGGTTGCAAGAGAATTTAGCTCTGCCTCTCGCATGAGATCAGTCATCAACCAGTTTTCATTATCCAATTCTTCTATACATGCATTAGCCGCTCAACCACTTCTCCATCCTCCATTTTCCACTTTACAACCCTACTCAATCCCTAATAATTCGGATCCCCCGTCAAGTTCACCCTCCCCAGAATCCCCCGATCAACCAACGTCCCGACGCTCACCGTCAACTGAAACTGCACCCCCATTCCCATCTGCCCAAACCACGGCGCAATCGGGCCAGCGAGGACAATAAACGGCCTCAGGACCTCATAGACATGGTAATTAAACGGATAGGCAGACCCCGGCGCCGCATCCAAGTTCGTCGGCGGCAGCGCGCGCTGCGCGTACGGCGCGCCGGCCGGACTCATGAAAGTCCCGTACTCGGACCCGAAGCGGTCGAGCAGCGTGCCGCGCTCGAGCGTCGTGTTAGCCGCGATCGGGGCCCCCGCCGTCGAGAGCGCGAAGCCGTTTTGCGTCGGGTACACGAAGGAGCCGGAGGAGGAGGTGTAGGTGGCGAGGAAGGCGCCCGGGCACAGGCCGCCGAAGCGGTGGTAGGACGATGAGTCGCCGGCCAGCGAGACTAGCGGGAGCGCGGTGGGGAGGGCGACGGGGCCAAGGCGCGGGTCGCCGCAGATGTAGTAGTTGGGGTCGTCGGTGCTGTTGGTGCCGGCGCAGAAGTTCGGGCAGCGGGAGGGGTCGATGTCGGTCTGGTGGTTTTTCTTTTGTTAGGAGGGGATTTGAAGGGGGATTGGGATTGGGGCTTACGTCTCGTTTGTGCAGTGGTGCTGCTGTGGCTAGAGACGCCAGAAGGACGGCGGGGAGGAATATCGGGTTCCACATTCTAATGTGGGCTCTGGTGAGAGTGTGCAGCTCAACGCTCTGGGAGGCTTGCAAATGGGTGGACTCTGCCGGATCTATATACAAATTTAAAGTGCAAATGGCCACGAGATCTCTTCGGCTGTACCATCTTTCCACAGCCGTCGTATTATCCACTACTGTATAAATCAGCGTGTTCTAACGCGAACAAGGCGAGGAAATGCAGAAGGTCCGCGCTGGCTGCATTGGTGGACCCTAGCTTCTGCATAAGTTAGGTATGGGCGCGAAGATCAGGGTACGATTGGCAATATTCGCCGGATCTCCACTTTACACGTTGCATAGGTAGTAATGATGGCGGAATAACCCACTCTACACATGCCATTCCTGTGTCCGTCTGATGGCTGACCCTCTAGCCAAGAGGTTGCGTTAGTTGAGTTGCTTCCTTAACGAAGAATTTGCAGTAAGCTCTTGATCAAAATGGAGTTGTGGAAGGCACCACCGTGATCGCACGGACCAAGATCGCCCGTGCCATGGCGTTTGGTATTCTGCTCATCTTGTCTAAGAGCATTCCTGTTAGAGTTAGTGAGGCGGAGGCTCGAGCCGATTAACATGATTTGTTCAAGGGCCAGAGATCGATCGATCTTACCGGCGAGATGCATACAAATATGGCAGGGTTCCTTGGCGCAGGGAATGTCCAATCGCCGCGTGACAGTGAAGACTAACGAGTTTCCCCAAAACACCAAAATCTACCAACTTTAGCCTTTTATACTCTACCCCTATTAAAGATATTTAAATAAAAATCTATATATATCTACCTGAAGGGAAAATCGAGATTTTGGAGCTCTTGCTGCACCCGGCCCAAAAAGACTAAAACTAACCAAAAGAACCCTGAAAAACACCCAGAGAATCCCCCTGAGATGCATGCATCGCAGGGGAGGCACACGTCAAACGACGGTGGTTTGCACTCGCGCGCGTCCACCAGAACTACGCCCAGTAATGGCCCTCTATAACAAGAACGGGCGAATACCACACCATAAAGCGGAAAGACCTCTATTAAGAAGGCATCTGACAAAATATAAAGCCTATTAGACGCGTCTAGTATCCGCAGTTGTGGGGGAGCAACCGTTAGCCATAATGAACTAATGCAGCTAGTAGAATGGCTCCGCCAGTCTAGCGAACCTTAGGCGCCCCTCTAGCAAACCCTTAATTAAATCCTCCAACGGCTAAGCAAAATTAAAAATAAACAAAATCCCTCCTTACCGGCGAACCGCACCTAGGCCGCTATAGCTACGCGTCTATAGTATAGGGAACCTACCCCCCTAAAGATAATATCTGGGTATATAATTATAATATAACCAAATATAGAAAAAGCAGAGGGGCTTAGGGGATAATTAGAAATAGAAGTCCTTATAGAGATTTATAAAGAGGTCTACGACGCTGTTACAGTCTAATACCTTAGGAGTAGAGATATTAGAGTTACCCTAAGGGACCAATAGGTAAAGGAACAAGCCATTAGGGTAAGAGACAGGCTAGGAGAACGTATTGGCATAAAAGTGCTCCGTAAAGATTACCCAGTTAAAGTCCTAGTAGTTCCCCTAAGCCTTAGGGTAGAAAAGGGACGCTAGGCGGACAATATAGCAACTATATATAAGATAGTAAAATAAACGGAACGCCTTATACTAGGACTTAAGATTACCTAAATCTAATGGCTTTAATAGGAAAATACAAACTAAGTATATAATAAGAATAATAAAAGAATATAAGGGTCGCCAGAGACCCGCTAGGGAAACGCCGGTTAAACGCATAGCTCCCTTATTATCAGCATATATACACTAAGAATGCAAAAACTCCTTATTTAAAAAGGTATTATTATAAATGGCCTTATATACGACGCAAGGCTCTATAACTACAGACTCCACCTAAAATAATACTATTACTGCGTATAATAGGGGCACACCTAATCTATATGCGCAGTATAGGTATACTACAGCCACTATATAGGCCCCTACGATACAAGATATTGCTTAAATTAAGACTAAATAAAATGCGCAAACTGCTACTAAAGCACATATAAGGTATAGGAGAGAGAAGACTGTATTAAATACAGAAGACGTAAAGTAAGGGCTTAACAGCTACGGGAATAACTGCACGCTAGGTTATATAAATAGAAATAATAGGCAATAAGCTAGGGGGGCGCAGGTGCCTTTCTAGCGTTTCCTACCTTTAATACTAGGGGGCTAGGCCAGCTATCCCAAGCCTTAACGGGCCAGAAGCGACGCCGCGCGATATTACCAGACTATATAGGGATATAAGGGTTATAGGGGATATAAGGGAGAGGACGCCCTATAGAAAGACCCTTATAGACAGCTATAGCAAGCTTAAGACCGGGATAATTAAGAATTAAACTTAACGCGGTAAATATAACATTCGCAGCCGACTCTTAAAGGGTATATAGCTAACTAGTAAAAATAGGGGAAAAACTAGAGATAATAACAGATTTAGATATAGAAGCGCTAGTAGGAACATAAGATACGGGAATAGAAAGCTCTATATAAAATAAATAGTAACTAGGGTGCAGACATAAGAGACAGAAGTTTTAAATATCCTAAAGAAAGTGGAAATAGAAGAAGTAAGGAACGATAGAAAGGCGAAGGACCCTTACTAAGGGTCCGCCACCTATCCATTATATAGTATAACTGTAGCAACACAAACCACCGTCTTATAAGGCCCTTACTAGATAGTCTAAACCCAGAGAAATACTATATCCTTACTATATAAGAGCCGTACTATAATACCTATATATAATCGACATACTGCCCCTAAGGATTCTAGCTCCTATACAAACTAAAAGCAGCCATACGCGTATGCTTTATAATCAGCAAGACTATTAGCCTGTCCTTATAGTTATAGCAGGCAGTTAATTTAGATATTATAGTTATAATAATCCAGACATATAGAGGACTGGTATAAATTATTAATATATATAACCCTAGGGTCAAAGGGGTCCCATAAATAGAGAATATTATATTAGTAATAAGCTTACTCGAAACCAAAGGTACAAAGTCTATCCTATTAGGAGATATAAACCTTTACTACCTATAGTAGGGGGGTATCTATATTGCTGCTAAACGATAGGTAGAGTGCCTACTAAAAGCTATAGACACCTAGGGCCTTAAGCTGGCCACCCCCCCTAGAGCAATTATATGGCAATAAGAATCCGCCAAAAGTATAATTGACCTTATATTTATAGACAAAGGCCTATATTAAAGACTTAAAAGGTGTAACCCTAAAGAAGAATAGGCACTTACTTTAGACCATATCCCCATCTAGATATAGCTAGATTTAGATATTAAGGCGTAATTAAATTACAAAAGATACGCAATAAGGATGCTTAAGGTAAATAGTTTCCTTAATATAGTTAAATAATAACTCTAAGACCTAGAAGAAATCCACCTAATACTAAATAAGCGAGGCTTATTAGCTACCCCTAAGGAAATCAACTAAAGACTAGAAAGAATCTAGGTAGTAATTAAAAATAGGCTAGAAGAGTACTGCTGTTACGGACGCTTTAAGTATAATATTACGACTACTTGGAGAGGAGTCGGAAGAAGCTAGTTGGTTAATATAAGTACGGTCCAGTATAGAGCCAGTGGAACCATATAACGAGGAATGGTAAGCGAGTCATATAACATACTACGTAAGGAACGTAGAGAACGAACGGAACGTATGTACCTTACGTACCTCACGTATATTATATATAAAAAGGATTTTATAGGAGTACGGTTGTATATTTAAGGACCCTTAGTCCCTACCTAGATAGTTCCTTCCTTGTAGTAATTCTCAGAATACAATTAGAGTTAATCTATTAGGCAACTACTCCACTAGTTATTATTACGTTGTTAACTTTACGTATTACTTACACACCTAGCCTAATAATAGGACCTATTATAGTACTTACTACAAGGTTCCGTTACACAATTACTACCTAATTACGGTATTAAAAGTTAAATAATATGCTACCAAAAGCAGCCACCACGACGCTATTGACGGCGGCAACTACTTTAAGGTTAGGAGGTAACACCAGTATAACAGATACTGACTTATAATAACCTGTAACGGTCGGATAACTATAGGAAATAGTTAACTAGTTAATAGAAAACAATGCGGCACTTAAATAAAGAATTAACGGGATAGAAGCAGTAAAGGTTAAGTTACCATTAATTAAGAGATTCTTAGGAGAGAGATTGAAGCTTAAAGGATTCCTTACGCAAATGCACTTTAAGGTTGCATAAGAGGGAGCAAAGCTAGCAATACCTATAGATTAAATAGCGTATGCAGGATTGTTCTTATTAGGAAGAGCACTTAAATAGTTCGAGCCTTACCTTATAGAGATATAAGTAAATAGAATAATAACGACAAACCAAGAAGTACGGTTTATATTCTTAAGCTAGAATGGATTTATAGAGCAACTTATATAGATGTTTGGAGACCCGGAGGCAACGACCATAGCGGAAAAAAAGCTTTAAGACATTATGCAATGAACCTCAGCCATTAAATATATAACGTAGTTCCAAACGCTAGCAATATAAGTTAAGTAGAATGATAAGGCGCTTATAGCATAGTATAAATAGGGACTTAAGGCTAAAGTCCAGGACGTAATTATTCTAATAGAAGATGCGGATACCCTAAGGGAACTAATAGATTAAGCGATAAAGATCGATAATAGGATCTACTAAAGGGAATAGACCAAGAGAGGTTAGAATAGAGTTCTATAGTTATATAAGGCGCAAAGTACGTATTAACTAAAGCTAAGTTAGAAACTATAGTATAGCGTAGAGCTAATGGACCTAAGCAGTACTAAAGAAACCCATAAGAGATAGAGTAAGACACTATAGAAACTAAGAGGATAAGGATTAAGTAATCGAAGGTCTAGGGAGCAAAGGCTGAATTAGGGATCTTAGCAGTAGAAGACATTTAGGCGGACTCTATAATAAGAAAAATGGTTTAAAGAGGAAGCTTATATAAATTGCGGAAAATAGGGTTATTTTGCTAGAGATTGCAAAGATAGTTAGAGTTACTATGTAATAAAGGGAACCGGACCAGCAGACGGCATATACGTATAGAGGGACAATAATGCACTATAAGGAACAAAGGATTGTTTAATTAACCATTTTATGTTTTGTTATAATAACGCGTGCCGAATTTATAAAGACGCTAAGTATAGCGTAAGCTATTGGCTATAGGAACCTAGTTTAGAGAAACTAAGAGCTACCTAAGACCATAAAGAGCAAGATAGGCTCTATAAATGCGACAAAGATCTAACAGCAACTTTCAGTACAGTGTTAATAAGGCAGTATTTGGAAAGGGACTTCGGGAAAAATCTATTCAGCGATATTAAGAAAGAAGATCTTAAGATATTAGCATTAGAAGTAGAGACTAAGACCGCTATAAAGCAAGGTTTAGTAACGGGTATTATAACACTATTAGATACGGCATCTATCGCTTTATAAGACGGCAGGAGCAGTATCTAAAAGAGATTAAGTAAGCAGATAACTGCTAGTGCTAGCTTACCACTTAATAAAGGCAAAAGGCTAAAGGCTTAAGATTCTTAAGACGAGATAAAAGAGATCTAAGATTCTACAGATAGGATAAAGACAGCTTAAGGACCCACAATAGACGAAAACCGATGGAGTAGGGCAGCAGCTTAGTTTAAAGATATATAAATAAGCTTAGGACAGAGTTTCCCACAGGCATTAAACTCTTAAGACGAGATAGATAAGATTTAAGATTCTTAAGACAAGATGAGAATACTATAGACGCCTAGTTAGACTAAGGCGGGAGCCAAGCTTAAGTTAGAAGCAAGCTTAGGATTAAAGAATCTAAGGGACTAAGAATTCGAAGTATAAATAAGGACACCTATAAGCAAGAGGTAAGGAGCTTCTTTATAGACCAGAGAATCTGCGATATAGGCAGTAGTTAAACTAGGAGACAGACATATAGACCTAGAGGACTTACTAGTTAAATATAGTGTTTAGCCTAAAGATCGAAAAGTTAATACTAAGATTAAGAAGTATAAAGACTTTAAGGATCCACTTATAAGACGCGAAAGAAAAGAAACCATAGAGGAATTTAGAGCGAGAATTACCTTATAGTAAGAGCAGAAACTAGATAAGAGATCTAGTCTGCTAGGTCATATAAGGGACAGAGCGCTAGTATAAAGAATTATTAATAGGCTGAGAGCAGGCATACTAAGAGCTAAGTAGCTTACTGAACTGAAATAAGAAGAGGATTTGGGAATCCTAACTAGATTTAAAGAACGATATATAAAAGGCTGTTACGACATAGTAATAAGAAGATACTTCCTTACGGACAGAGCGTATATACTTAAGTAGCTGTACTAAAAGTGGTATAGGCAGCGACATAACAATAAGTAGGAAGATTTCTATATATAGTTAGATGAAAAAGTTGTCTAAGACCACCCAATTACGGAAAAGGCTATAACTTATATTAAAGGGGCCTTAATTATAACGTTAAAGGATTTAGAGGAGCAATTAGAGGACTAGAGAAGTAAAAGACGAATCTTAGTACCTATAAATGAAGTTATGACGCTTAGATTAACACGAGAAAGGTTTAAACTTAAGGATAAAGACGAGCTAAGAGTTGACCTAAGACACTAAGCATATTATACACTATTATGGATAGTATGCGTAGATAATGCGTGCAATATGTATAAAGCACCTAAGGACAAAAATCGAAAGTATCTAATAAGGATATATTGGATGACGGATAAGGCGAAATATTAAAACGCTAAGTATATGTATAGTTGGCACCTAGTAAAAGTTTAAAAATAAGGGGACTTAATACTTTAACTAGGAAGATTCCTTATAGAAGAATACTTAGATGGATAACAGTGGTGGGAATGTCTAGAGAATACCTGTCTATGGTATATTAAAGATAAAAAGCGAACTAAGTATTAGCCTAAGTTAGACTAAGTACAAATAGGATCTAGTAGCTATTAGTTGGGAAAAGTAGAGGCCTACGGAACTAGAGGGAGCCAGTAGTAGAGCCTTAGACCCTTAAAGGAATTTAAGGAAGACACCTAAATTTACGAGTTAAATAGTAAGATTAACAGTTTGAAGTACTAATAGATAGTGGAGCAATAAGGAACTATATCTTACTAGTAGCAGTTAAAAGAATGGGACTACCATATAGGAGAAAGGAGCACCTATATTTATTAGTAACAATTTTAGAAGATCCGATAGCCTATAGAGATGGCATTATTAATCTTAAAACAGGACCTATTTAGTTAACTATTAAAGGAAGACAAATTCGGATGTCTTTTAATATCCTACCGTTAGGGAAGGACGAGGTAATACTAGGGATACCTTGGTTACAGGAGTACAATCTAAAGATTAATTAGGTTATAGGTTAAGTTAATATTAAGGATACTTAACGCCGTAAGATACGACAATAAGCTAAGTTAGTATAGTACTAAGTAGGAGCAACTTACAAAGAAACAGAAAAAGGGCTAAGCTATATACTAAAGAGATACCATAAGTACGGTAAGAGACTATAGTTACCAAAGAGTAAAAAGCTGTTAGAGTATATAGTATAGGACTATAAGATAGAATTAAAACCAGGAATAAGTCTAAGGTTTTTTCCAATCTATAAGCTTACCGAAGAAGAAGGTAGAGTATTAAAAGAGTTTATCTAGGAGAACTTATAAAAGGGATATATTAGACCATTATAATTATTAGCGGGTTATCCAGTACTGTTTGTACTAAAGAAGAACGGCAAGCTAAGACTGTATATTAATTACAGATAGTTAAACAGCATTACTAGAAAGGATAGGTATCCTTTACCCTTAATTAGCGAAATCCAAGACAGGATAGGCAACGCGTAAATCTTTATAAAGATAGATCTAAGATAGGCATACTATTAGATTAGAATTAAGAAAGGCGACAAATAAAAGGCAGCCTTTAGGTTAAAGGAAGGACTATATAAACCATTAGTTATGCAATTTAGGCTTATAAACGTACTAGTAACGTTCTAGAAGCGAATTAATAATATATTAGGAGAACACTTGGATAAATTTGTTATGGCATACCTTAATATTATTATTATCTACTTAATGACTAAGGAAGAATACGGGGAACACGTTAAATAGGTCTTAAAGAGACTATAAGAAGAATAGATGCCAGTAGCAATTAAGAAATACGAGTTCTTTACTAGGAAGACAGATTTCATTAGATTTATTATTAAACTAGGCCAACTTAGTATAGATCTAAAGAAGATTGAGGCTATAGTGAATTGGCAAGAACTAGAGAACGTTACGCAGTTAAGATCGTTTCTAGGGTTTTGCAATTACTGCAGAAGGTTTATAGCGTAATAGTTAAAGGATATTAAGCCATTTACGTGGTTAATAAAGAAAGAAGAACTATAGGTATAGGGAAAGGAATAATAAGAACTGTTTAAGAAAGTTAAAGAGTTATTTACCTAAGAGCTAGTTCTTAAGATCTATTAACTAGGATTAGAGACGGTTGTTAAGACAGATATATTAGACTTTATACTAGGGGTATGCTTTATATAAAAGCATCTAGATAGATAGCACCTAGTAGCATATTACAGTTAAAAGATAACACTACTAGAGTTAAACTATAACATCTATAACAAGGAGTTATTAGGTATAGTTACAGCACTAAAGGAATAGAGAGCATTCTTGCAAGGCATAGAAAAACCATTTATGGTTAAGATAGATTATAAGAACCTAACAGGATTCTTAATAATAAAGGAACTTAACTAAAGATAGGTTAGATGGGCAGAGATACTTACAGAATACCATTTTGAGATTTAGTATACTAAGGGTATAGACAACACGAGGGCAGACGCTCTAAGTTGAAAAGCTAAACTATAAAATAACGAGAAGCCATTAGGGGCTTTATTACGAAAAGATATAGATGGATTAATTAGGTATAATTAACCAAAAATTATAGCAACCTAGGAAGAGTTAGAGAAAATCTATAAGTCACTAGAAAGCTTTTAGGTATAAAGAATTCTAGAAGTATAACTAGAAGATTTATAGTCGGATATATACGGAAACCAAGAAGCGAAGTATATCCTAAAGAGCATAGCAGAGCAATTTGTGGAAGAATTCTATAAAGGACTAACTTAAGGATATAACGGAGCTATAGGCTTAGTATCAAGACTCCAGGAGGAGTATATTATTGACGGAATCTAGAAAATAGCTAGAAAGGTCACTAGAGAGTGTCTAGATTGCTAAAGGAATAAACTAATAAGGCATAAGCTATATAGAGGGCTATAACCTATTAAAATACCAAAGAGACTATAGGAGGTCATATTATGGGACTTTATTATTAAGTTGCCAAAATTAAGAGATCCTATTACCGGATAAGATTATAATATGATCTTAGTAATAATAAACAAGCTTACAAAGTGGGGATACTTTATAGCGTATACAGAAGAAATATTAGCGGAAGATATTGCTAGAATCTATGTTAAGGAAGTGTTTATAAGACACGGAGTACTAAGTAAGATTATATTGGATAGAGATCTAAGATTTATAGCAGCATTCTAGGAGGTATTCTTAGCGGAGCAAGGAGTTTAAGCAGCAACTTCCACCGTATATTATCCGTAGATAGACGGTTAAACGGAAAGATTAAACTAGACACTAGAACAGTATCTAAGATACTATATCAATTACGTATAGAATAATTAGGTATTACTGTTACCAGTTATATAGTTTATATACAATGTAACACTATAAGAAGGAATAGGTACGTTACTATTTAAGGCGAATTATAGATATAAGCCAAGAATATCGCTATTGCTATATTAAGCAAAGAAGATAAATAGCACAGCTAAGTAAAGGATAGAGATATTAATAAATCTTTATAAGAACCTTACGGAAACAGCTAAGGTAGTATAGTAAAGAATGAAGAAATACTATAATGCTAAGAGATCTAAGGGACCAGATCTTAAGGAGGAAGATAGAGTATAGCTACTATACAAAAATTTTAAGAGTTAATGACTAAGTAAGAAGTTAAACCACATTAGACTAGGACCTTTTAAAATTAATTAAAGGATTTTACTGGTTACGTTTAAGTTAAACCTACCAGCTAAGATAAAGATCTACCCTATATAGTATATCGCAATGCTAGAGCCAGTATACGGGAATATTAAGCCACCGGTTTATAAAGCAGACATATATAGAGGATAAGAAGAGGACAAATAGTAAGTTTCGAAGATCGTTAGTTATAAGGATATTAACGATAAAATATAGTATAAGGTTAAGTAGATAGGCTATAATAAGACTACCTAGGAACTACTAGAGAATTTAAAGAACGCTATAGGAAAGGTATAGGAGTATCAAAAGAGAATAGGTTAGGTAATATTAAAGAAGGATTACTAAAGAATAAGTCACCTAAAGGGGACCTAGGAAGAGCAATTGCCGAACTACTTGGAGTTATTTCCTTCGCTATTAGAAGAGAATCCGTTCTTTTATTACCAAGTTTCTGCAGACCTTATTCTATAAGCTTCTACTCCTTAAAATAAACCTTTTTATAAACTTTCTTAAGACGGAGGAGACGAGTAGACGCAGCAATACGGGCCTTTAGAGCCTTCTACTCCACATCCTAAGAACATTCCAACTTAGTAAGGGCTTAAGTTAGCTTACTATCTAGATAAGCAGCGGTAGATTAAACACGAGACCCTATAACAAATTACTTAGGGAACTTAAAGACTATTAAGAGTTATAGGACGCGTATATTTAGCGTTAGTAGAAGAGCAAACGTCGCAGGATAAATAAATATTTGCTTTAGTACACTCTAAATAAGAGGAGGGTTGCCGAGATAAAGGACTCGCCAGCGTAACATAAACTAACCCCTCTTTCGCACAATAAGAACACGGAGATGGCATAATTTCACCTAGTAATAGTATTGCAGCAACAGTACGGGCGCGTCGTTGCGCGTATGAAGAAGAAGAGGCTTTAGGCATTATAAGTAATGATATTAACTAAATTAATTAGATGGATATTACACCTCTAGTAAACGACTTAGAGATATTAGGAATCTTTAAGGACGAAGATAAGGAGGAGGGAGATGGTATTACGGACGCTTTAAGTATAATATTATGACTACTTAGAGAGGAGTTGGAAGAAGCTAGTTGGTTAATATAAGCACGGTTTAGTATGGAGCTAGTGGAACCATATGACGAGGAATGGTAAGCGAGTCATATAACGTGCTATGTAAGGAACGTAGAGAACGAACGGAACGTACGTACCTTATGTACCTTACGTACATTATATATAAGAAGGATTTCATAGGAGTACGGTTGTGTATTTAAGGACCCTTAGTCCCTACCTAAATAGTTCCTTCCTTATAGTAATTCTTAGAATATAATTGGAGTTAATCTGTTAGGCAACCACTCCACCAGTTGTTATTACGTTGTTGACTTTACGTATCACCTATACACCTAGCCTAATAACAGGACCTATCGTAGTACTTACTATAAGGTTCCGTTATAACTGCCCGGTCTTAAGACCGGGCCCCTATACGCGACATATATAGTCCGTATAATACGCGGTTCTTATAGCTAGCTAATAACAAGTAAAAAGGAAATACTTAAGTAGCTATAACCCTAAAGATAAGAGACGATATAAAGACATAAGAAACTAGTTAAAGAATACCCTAAAAAAAGAAGCAAGGAACAACTAGAGACGATTTATAAATAAGCATACTTTTAACCTAAGCCTCCCCTATAATAAGGGCCTATAGGCTATAGCGAAATAGGCAAAAAAAAAGGCAGGGCGACTAGTAGAAGACCTATACCTACTACCCCTATAAAGATTAGGGGAATTACAGGCCACTAATAATAATAATAAGAAGGTAAAGATCCTTATAGAAAGGTTCTTCCCCTAACTAGCTCTAGTAGACCTTAGTAATATTATAGGTAAAGCACCAGTAACTCGCCTATAGGTTAACAGCGATATAACAACAGAGGAAATGGCCAGAACTATTAGCCGCCTTTTAAATAATACAGCACTAGGTTTAGATAGGATTCTAAATAAGGCCTTAAAGACCTATAGACCACTTATAGTACCCTAGCTTGCAGATATAGCTAGAGCATGCTTTACTATAGGCTACTACCCATAACTTAGAAGATCTATAACGACGGTTGTCCTATAAAAAGAAGGTAAAGCAGACTACTTAATCCCAGAAAGCTACCGCCCTATTACCTTAAAAAAACACCCTTAATAAGATCTTAGAAAAGGTAATAGCGGACTATATAGCAGACACGGCTAAGGAATACACCCTACTACTATAGAGCTAAATAGGGGTAAGAAGGAACCGCTTAACACTATTAGCACTTACGCTACTTGCTGCCACTATTAAATCTATATAGGCGATGTAAAGGGACTTTGTAGTATTAATGCTTAGCCTAAATATTAGTAGCGCCTATAACAACGTACCCTATAAGCGTCTCCTATATATCCTTAGGGTAAAAGGCTTCCTAGAATAGATTGTATAATTTGTCCAAGGGTTTATAGGTTAGAAAGAAACATTACTAGTCTTTAGCGGATACTAAAGCCCCCCTATTATAGTTACAACAGGAATACTATAAGGATCACCCCTCTTACCTATACTCTTCCTTTTCTTTATAAATAACCTACTTAACTCCTTTAAGGAAGGGGCGACCCAGGGGATAGGCTTTGTTAATAACATAAACCTAATTATATACGGGCCATTAGCCGTAGAGAATTACAGAATACTAAAGAAAGCTTATAACACCTATATAAAATAGGTAAGACAATATAAAGTCTAATTCTCACCAGAGAAATACTAGCTAATCTATTTTATAAGAAAACGCAACTAATCTATAGATCTCTAGTATATAATCCACATCTAAGGCTTTAGGGGTTAACCAGTTTAGGGCCTAAGGGTATTAGGAGTATAGGTAGATAGTAAGCTCTAGTGGAGCGTATATATAGCGCAAGCGGCCTATAAGGGCTAAGCACAGTACATTACATTATTTAGGATCGTCAATTCTATATGGGGCCTATACTTCTAGAGGTTACGCCTACTATACACAGCAGTTGTCCGGCTAACTATGACATATAGGTCTAGTATTTGGGCCATTAGAGAATCTAAGAAAGGCCCCCCTAAGTCGCTCCTTAAACCACTCTAAAAGGTCTAAACAGCCTGCCTCTAGAGTATAATAGGCGGATATAAGCGAACGGCCACAGTACTGCTTAAGAAGGAAGCCAATATTCCCCCCCTATAACTATATATTAAAGCCGCTATAATATAAAGAGCCTAAAATAAACGCAACTCTAATGTTATAAAGTATATTAAGACACGCCTAAATAAACTATAGAGGGACCCTAGGGCGCCCTGTAGGAGAATAAACCAATAACCTTAAAGTAGGGAAGATATATTAGAGAAATAGGTGAAGAAAGCAGAAGAAGAATAGTGCTGCTTTAGGGCCTAGGCCTATATAGAGGAGGAAGGGAGACGTATAAGAGGCTAGTAAAGATAATAGTAAAAGAGAAAAAGGAGTTAAAGTAGAGCATAAAAGAATACTGGGAAACTATCTACCGTAATATAATACTAGTTAGACTAACGCTAGAGAGATATATAGGAGTTAAAGGTATAGAGGCTAACTAAGGCAAGAGGAACCTAAGCCGTAGTATGGTTAACACTATAGGGGGTAAATACTCTAGGGCTCCGAGAAGGCCTAACGAAGGTAAAAAATATAATGGCGATACTCTTAAGAACAGGAATAATAGGACTAAAAGACTAGCTCTACTAGGTGGGTGTCCTAGTAGGTAGCCTAAGATGCGAATATGGCTGGCTAAGATAGACACTAAAATATATAATACTGTTATGCCCCTTACGCACTAACTAAGAAGTAATGCTTTTAGTAGCTGGTATAGAGAACTATAATACACTGCTCTTAATATAAAAAGGCCTTAAGGCGGTTACCTAGTGGCTTATTAGCTAAAATATACTAAACCAGTTCTGGGTTATAAGGGAAATAGTAATAGAGGGTAGGGGGGCGAGCAACGGGCGCCCCCTAATGACTCTACAGTAGTAGAGTAAAGTTTGCAATACTAGCGCGTCCGTAGGCTTATTACGGCAGCAGTGGTTCCTAAGGAGGTTAAAAAGTAAGGTAGTAGGAGCACCATAGGTGACTCACAGGTGCCTTGCAGGCGCCTTATAGGCGAGTCCCAAAAGGCGGGGAGATAGATTATAGGGTTTTCTTAAATAGAGTTTTCTCCCCATATGTATATAAGGAGTAGTCCGCGTGGGCCTAATAGGGATCCGAATCGGACGTTAAGTAATGAATTATTATTATATATATCTACCTACATATAAAAGTATTCTATTTAATATTTATATAAATTATTATATAAATTTAAGCTAATGTAGTAGTTTTTAAAATATTACTTTAACTTTTAGTATTCAGTATTATAATTATTATAATTTAATTGTTTATATTTTAAAAAGCCTATATTTAAAATTTTGGCTAAATATATATAATAGAAGTGAAGTTATGAGTTATTAAAGTTAGTGGATTTAAGTAGGTGGCTCGATCGGGTGGCTAAAACGTTAATGGCCATCTATCTTCCCCTTGTGGACATTCCCAGGCACCTTAGGTACGTTCCTTGACCAGCTATCGCTATTTCAGTAGTAAGCATACCCCGGATTCCAAGTCTTAGACTTGAAGCACAAAACCGAGAGAATTGAGATGTATGGTGTGGAGGTTCTTTTCTTACATTTCCGTGTGCGGTTTATCAGCACTAGGATGCGAGGTTCGCAAATAAATCGCCTTCCAATGGACTAGTTTATGACACTTGGAGAACAAACTGTTGATCGAAAACATCGAAATAATAAAACAATAAAGGCACTCATAGGCTTAGAGAACAGTAAAAGCTAAAAAATTCTTAGGTTACAAGACTGCTCAGCATATAGAGAAAAGAGGAAACCGTAACCAAGGACTTCTAAGTCCATAACAGGCAAACTACGCTACGCTTTTGGCCCATGTTGATGTCGGAGTGCATGCTGTATGCGAGTCCTCTTGTGGTTACGGAGAGGTAGGGGTAAAAGCGAATACGGTAAGGAAGTAGTTTTCGTACCCAAGCTTCTTCCAGCAGATTTACCATAATTCAAGTCCACCCCAGCAAATCACCCTTTGCTCCGGGAGGTTTCTAAGGGTATCTGTAGGTGCATTCGTGATGAACTGGATCTGAGGATAAAAGAATGAAATGAATGAAGCTATGGAATCTATCTATGAGGAATATAGGCCTTGATATAGGCCTATATCTACGGATACCGAAGTGGTTGCTACGGAGACCGCTGCGGAGACCGCTGCGGAGACCGAACAAAGGGCATCTGCTTATGTAAGCAGGAAACGCATGTGGAGGACTCCTCCAGTACCATCGTCAATTCGCATGCGTAGTGAGCATATCCAAGGGCCTGGCTTACTTCATTGTCAGCAGGGGTGTCTGCAAGCAGTCAATCCCAATAAGATAATGTGGAATAAGCTCCGAGGTAGTGCAGGAATCTCGCATCTCACTCCGCCTTCTTGGCTTGATCCCTCAGCCCCGGTGCGGTCGTGTTGTGTTGTTCGAGATCCGCAGCCCAGAGAGCGGCACCAACTGTGTTGGTGAAGGCGAAGAAAACACCCACGAATGGGACGAGCTCGAGAAGGACTGCGGGAACACCGAAACTATTGAGAAGTAAATGTAAGTACTCTCAATGACTTTGAAAAATTCCAAGTTGGCATTTTCAAAACTCACCTTGTATATGCCGTCTTCCTCTTCTCAACGAACTCCTCCTTTTGCCTGCTTGACATTTGTTTGAGCTGAAAGTACCGTTCATGAGCGCTCGGGCCGAACTTCCTGCCTTGTAGGATAATGAACAGAACAGTGCCGATAACTGGAATGAAATTGAGCGGGAGATATATGAAATAGCGGATTATTGCCTTTAGTGAAAACTTTGCGAAAGGTCTCCTTATGATCTTGCCGAGTTTCGAAATGGGATCACTTCCGGGTCGGATTTGACGGCCTTCTGAGACGATTCCAGTCATATTTCTAGATACAAGGGTCTAAAAACGCCGGTTAGTTCGATTACAGGGGGGTGTGGTGGAAAACATCTAGAGTATGTATATATATAGGATTTCTTACACCATCAAACGTGTCAATGAGAGCACCATCGATGAGAAAGTATTTGCTCAGGACAAAGAAAATTATTGAGCTTTCACTGAGTACGAGAGGGATGGTAGTGAGAACGGCTAACGGGCCATTGAGTACGATAAGGACTGCGGCTTGAGGTGGATATGTAAAAGCAAACATGAAGGCGGTAACGCCCAGTCCGAGGGCTACGGTAGGGGCGAGTTTGGAGATTAAGGGCTTCCATAAGCTGCGGTGGGTGAAAAAGTAGGCGATGCCCTATTCGAAATTTAATATGTTCCCACATACATCATATTCCAACCGACCTTAATAGGATACAAGTATGCACATGAGCGAACTGCATTCTGTGCGAGGACCTTCGTGCGCTGGAAAATTTTTGTTGCAATTTCTTTAACTTTTTCCGACATAGTTAGGGTAAACGACCTTTCTGGTCTAAAGAGTAATAGGATGATAGGGAACAGGTGTGAATTCGTTGTCGTATAGGTGCACATGTGCGGGTTGGAAAATGGCGATCCTTCCATCAAACTCGGCCCCACCCCTCGGTATCAAGGTACGCCATTTTACGGTCACAACAGCCGAATGCGCCAAGAACAACGACATCGAACCGGTCGCCGGTTTACAAGCGGTGGTTGGAAGATGGCCGGAGGGAATGAGCTACCGAGAGGTGCACAGCAATTTTACCAAGCCGAAACGCTTTCGTTGTGTAGTAGACCATATAGACTTTCAATGTATAACACCCGTCTGGGTTCCTGAGGATGAAGTGGTTGTGAGGCGTGGTCCACATGGATATTAGACTTATCTTTCCTCCACTCCAGTGGAATGGTTGACAAACAACCTTGCTTCAACCTTTCACGACAGCCCGCATGTAGTTTTCATGAAGACGGTTTTTTCTAGTGAGAGATGATGAATCGCGACTTTAAAAGGAAGGTAGGGGGTGGGAAATGAGTTGAGTGCATTTGGCGTTACGAGGTCTCACGCGGTTTGAGCTTTATTAATTGCACTCCGTTCCTACATCTTACTCTTCTAGTAAACTATCGCCCTTTTAGAGACAATGAAACATCTTTACTTGGCCTGTTTGAATCAAATAGAAGAGGCAAATAATCAAAATTCACTCGATTAAATGGCTATGCCACACGGATCTCCTTTATTATTGGAGTGACAAAAGTATTTGCAGACCCTCGGCTAACTCCCCAAGCTCTAAGAAAGTCAAACTCAATCAAGTTCACTAGTCTCCCACACGTTTGATCTACAAGCCTATTGAATACCCTACTTTTTCCGTTACCAAATGCTCCTCCAATCCCAAAATATCCCATGGCCGACAAGACAACAGCCGAGCTATTCCATCCACGATCGTACCACCAGGGTTGATGCCATTCGAAGGGTCGAGGCTGCTGGTCATCTCAGGTGGGTTGGAATATATATTGAGGTACGACAAACACGGTTCTCCAATCCGCCGGTACAATTTGGTTCAAACTTCTCGTTTTTCGGACTGCATAATGAATGGATCAACGGTTTCAATGGAGCTACTCGGCTTTCTTCGCCTTCTAGACCGGTTTGTGAGAGAAAGAATCTTCATTGGAGGTCGGGCTATGAAATACACCACCAGAGTAACTGGAAGGGCCACGACAAAATAAACCCAGAAATAGTGGCCGCCGGGACCTTTGTCGGGACTCATACTGAACAAACTAGCGACAAATGTCAACGGGACAAAGACCAGAGCGAGAATCGTCAAGCGGCTAATGTTAGCTGTTTCTGCAAATGATCGCCGGCTGTCGACGATTTGGACCAACGATGTAACAACTGGTAGCATTCTCTCTAGTCGGCGACCAAACTCGTCCATATTAAGAGAAAGGTAATCATAATCTTCTACAAGCAATCTATACTCCTCGCTATGCGAGTATGACGTTGCGCTGTATCGCAGAAGACGATTTACCGCTTGGAGCTTTTGTTGCGAGGACATGCTTCTCCGACGCCAGATTTGAAGGGCACGCATATCAGAGTTTAGCTTTTCCAGATCGCCGAGGAAATTCTGTGCATCGTTTCTATTTGAGTATTCATATTGCTTAATGCTCCGATGCATCAGCGCCAGGTATTTAACCCACTCCGCAGCAACAATCTTCAGAGGGTAATACGAAAAGGACATGAGGCTTGGCTCTTTAGAATCAAAGCATTCGGGTAATTTTGTTGACCAATAGTACGTCAGATCTTCCATAAGGCCATGGCGGAAAGATTCAAACTCATTGGCCCTGTCATCATCGTGGTCAGTGTCCAGGGGGTGTGAGTCCATGAAATCCTCATAACCGCCGAGAAAGAAATCTGAAGGCAGATTGACTTCAACAAGTCCCTTTCCGTCGCGAGCGTCGAAGAGATGTCGAGTTACAATTGGCGGGTCGACAAGGACAAGACCTAAAACATTATTAGAATTTAACCCCCTCCCCTAGTGGTTGAAGCGCGTACGTACATATCCAACGGCCGTTCCAATTAGCTCGAAGTACTGAAGCACAGTGCTGTGCTAAGCCAATTTGCCTACCATTTGTTAAAGGTAGAACAGCTACTTTGCGATTCACGTTCGCATAGCGCATCAGCTTCATGCCAGGTGGCAAGAATTCTTTGAACACTACTGTGCGGTGATAGTAAATATTCATATAGGTGCCTGGCTTTAGTCTAGATGGCAAGGTCGCCAGATCGGGAGCTTGTGCTTCCAGGTCTCTCCACGGGGTATGAATGTGTGAGGCAAAAAATAGTGGGTCTATATTTAGACAAGAGCCGGTTATTTCGATCGCTTCTTTATTGAGATCTTCAATAAGTAGTATCTGGCCCAGTAGATGATTTCTTTTGTTGGGAATGTCTTGAGGGTGATTTTTGGCGTTGAAACCATCCTCCTCTTTACGACCAGCGGTATATCCATAAAGCTCTTTGTAGAGGTCTACGCTCTCGATTCGCCGATACTTAGGCTTAACAGTATCTGCAAAGAAATCTAGAGACGCCATACGACAGGCGATTGGTCTCGGACATGGGTTGGAAAGGAATCCGTCAAGGTTCAATAAGCATGGATTTCGCACACTTTGCCTCTTCACATGGCTTTGATATGTCTTCTTCATGGTGACGGACACTGTCGAAAGGCGACTCTGGGATTGTCAGGCGGTTATGTTGGCTATATACGTCGTTTCTTGGGCTGAAACAGTTCAAATGTGCCGCCTGGCAGCCGGGTTTGCCTTGCGATGTCAGTAGCTTGGTAGCCTTGTTTGATGAGAAAGTGCCTGCCTAAGCTACTACCGTCTCGATAGAAAACAAATAAAACGGTGAAGATAGGCCAGCATAAGCCAGCCATCAAGCACGGCTAGCAAGGCTGAATAGTTGTGAAACACTTGCTAACTAGGGCGTTCCATTTTAACAGTGAAGTTATCCCAGTAAGCGACTCAGATGGCAAGGGCAGAACTTAAGGCGCACTTACTAATACTACTAAAGTGTCACTAGTTTCAACGCCGCTCACTTTTAACTAATTAGCTATCTAGCCTTAAGTCTGCCCTGCCGTCTGAGGGCCAATGGTGCGAGTTTTAGTGAGGCTTAACTCGAATTTTCGTAATTTTGTATAAGAGACCCTTTCTTAGGTATGTTTAACTACTTAATATTATTAAATTTAATCTAATAAGTTAATAAAGTAAGTTTTTTAATATCTTCTATAATTGATTGGATTTTTATTAAAATATAAAGCTATTAGCTAGGTAAGATTTAGGTAGATTTTGGAATAAAATTGCGCCCGGGTAAGGCTCTAGGCGACTTTAGGCAAGGTGACGAGTTGACTAGTCGACCTAAAAACGTTACTCAACGTTTTTCTACCTAAAGGTGGTTTACAGTCCTTGACGTTATTAAGCAGGAGAAGGTTTAATTGGTAATTGGCGCCTATATAACCGACTGGTATAAAGAAGTAAAAGACGACTACCTTACGCCAGAGGACTGGAAAATTATTAATAAAATATATTTCTTCCTATAGCCGTTTTATAAGGTTACTTTAGTAAATTAGGGTAACTTCTTATTAATTGACCAGACGCTATATATAATGGATCTACTTATTAAACACTATAAGCGCTTAAAGGTGAGTTTTTTTAACACCTTAAAGGCCTTGCTAAATCTGACGTTATAGGAACGATTTTGACTAAACGCACGCCTTCTCTTTGCCGTTATTACGAGCTGGTACGCCTTTGATAAATATTACAAGCTTATTGATGAGACTCGTGCATACGCCGTGTTAGTTCTCCTTTATTTATCGCGTTAGAAACTCTATATTATAAAGTACTAGAAGAAGGATTGGCACAAGCCTACATTTAATGTAGTGAGGAAGCTTTAGGAGGATAAGTATTTAAATTACCTAGTTGCCTTAGTATCTACATCCTCAATCAATCGAGCTAATGAGCCTTCCGACACTAAGCTCTACATGCGCCTACTTGACGTCACTAGTGGTATTAAAGAAGAATTCAAAGACTTTATTAATACGAAGCCTATATCAATCCAAAAAATAGCGCTTAATTGGTAGCTTAATCCGACGCGTTGCAGTGACTACCCACAACTCTTTTAGATGGCGATTGATATACTATCTATACCCTCTATATTAGCAAAGGCAGAGCGAATCTTCTTAGGTGCTTGGCGAACAATATTATAGGATTATATGTCACTAGGAAGTACAAATATTAAGCGTACGGAGTGTTTAAAGAGCTAGCTACGTAGTAATATTATAGTAGGTAGTAAAATAGTAGCTCTACAGTTAATAGATAAGGTCTTGCTAGACGGCGGAGGATTATTAAAGCAGTTGACGACTATAACACCAAGTAAAAGGTTATAATATTTGGAAGTAGCTATAAAATATTAACCGTCCTTTAAAGCTCCGTGCCTAATTTGATTGATTTAGAGCCTAAATTTAACCCAAAATACGTGCTAAGACTCTGCATAAGACCTACCTAGGTTTAATATTTAATATAATATTAATACTAAGGGCGCGTTCAATATCAATATCAATACACCCTTATATTGATATTGAATATTGATTAAAGCACTAGTTCCCTGTGATTCCTATAGGCTCCTGCGAGGGCTCCTGCAAGGGCTCCTGCGAAGGCTCTGGCGTAGGAAGATTTTGGGCGAGATCCTGGGTGAGATTTTGGCAGGGATTTTGGTAGGGATCCGGGCTATTTTGTATGGAGTTTCCTAAGTTTCCCACGCTCTTGGTAAGCTTCTTTGGGCGGCCCCGAGGCTTCTTTACGACCCCTAATTGCTTTTTTAATCCTTTTCCAGCCCCTGACTGCTTTAATGCCTTTGCAAGACCTTTTTTACGCTTCGTACGAGAGGTACGTATAGTCCCTGCAGCGCCAATCCCCTCTTCCCGTAAGCGTTTAAATAATCTTATTGACGAAAAAAGATTATTAACCCAAACTATATGGTGATTTGGCTTAAGATGTGGTCCTTTTTCTTGCTTCTTTAATAATAGATCCAAAACAACAGCCTCTGTAGGCGTAAAATCTTCCTTCTTTGTCCAATATGAATTAACCCTGTACGGGCCTTTGCCTTGGCCCTTCGCATGAAATAGCTAATTAAGTACGTAGCCCTCATTAGCTAAGATCCACATTTTGAAGCCCTCTGGCGTTGGCTCGCTGGGTATATTTACTATCTCTTTTGCCTGGCCGGTAAATCTCTTAATAGACTTATTAATAGCAAGGTGTGTTCTAGGAGTATAATAGCGGCGACAGACCTTTTGTAGGGACTTAGAAACGTTCCAAATTCTTTTAAAAGGAGTAGTGAATGTTGCTGATTGGCTTGGATCCTCGTAGTATAAATACAGATCTATGGCTTGAAACCGATTTCTTGAAATATATTGCCTAATTGGATGTTTTGGGGTATATATACTGCCTTCCTTCCAATAGTCCACAATGGCAGGTTCTTTGTGTAGCCCTATATAAATGAGCACTCCAAAATATGCGTACATCTTTTTCCTTGATGTATCCTTCCATCTCTTTATTCGGGCTGACTTTTGAAGTGGGGCTTTTTCCATGGCCTTGGCTGCATTGGTATTAGTATAATATATAAGCAGATCTATTAAGTCATTAGTGAAGAATAATTGAAATAGTTCAAATGCATCTGAATCCTTAAAATTGATAGGTAGATTAGGCTTTCCATGTGGGGAGTCGTTGTTGATTTGTAAGGGGTTAAATTGCGGTGGAGATTGATCCTTTGGTAGCTCCGGAACTTTAGTAGCCTTTATAATATTTGGATACTGTGTTGCAGGCACAAAATCTTCATCGTTTCCTTGCTTTTTGGGGTCTCTAGATGGCATATCTCTAGCTTATTTCGGACGCTATTTGAATCGCGATTGACCTTGAGATGGTTACCTAAGCAAGCTCAGACGTGATTCCATTGGTGCGGATTTTCAATCGGTCCGCAAGCTGACTAACTCGTCTGAGCCACATTTCCAAGGGTTCTTAGGCGCTCCGACAATACCCATAATTTTTCCTATATTCGCGGTCGAATCACTTAACTATAACGGCTTAAAATACTACCAAAAGTTAATTAATTAGAGAGACGACCTAATATTTTATAGATATTGGGTCTAAATTAGCCCATAACCCCCTAGAGTTAAAATCATTTTCGTTAAAAAAAAAAAAGCGTTATTAGGAATCCCGTAACTATATACAACTTTATTAGATGCTAGCTAATATATATAAAACCTACATAGATCTATAATAGCCACCTTAAAGAACCTATTATAGACTGGCGGATATATATCGTCCGCGTTGTAGTATGTAATATAGCTGTAACTACGCCAAAGAAAGGTTACTAAAGGACTATCTCTAGTCCCGTAAATGCTTTGCAGAACTATCGTACGCAGAACCGTCATACGCAGAGCCGTCGTGCAGAGCCTCCGTACGCAGAGCTTCGTGCAGAGCTTCGTGTTGAGCTTCGTGCAGAGCCTCCGTACGCAGAGCTTTGTGCGGAGCTTCGTGCAAAGCTTGGTGCAGAGCTTCGTGCAGAGCTTCGTGTAAAGCTTGGTGCAGAGCTTCGTGCAGAGCTTCGTGCAAAGTTTGGTGTAGAGCTTCGTGCAGAGCTTTGTGCAGAGCCTCGTGCAGAGCCTAAGTAGGCGAATCGCCCGCGCTTTCTGCTTAACATCGCGGGGGCTAATGGGGTAGATATATTCATTGATTATAGAGCTACTTCTACGGATTAATTTAACGGTATTTCTAAGATAATAGCTGCTATGGGGGTGCGGATTAATTTCGTTAAAAAAGGTAACTATTCTATCTATTCACTTGCTCGCAGAGGTGTATACTGAATATGTATTGTATTGTATTGGAGGGTGTAGGCCCGAGGAGAGGGTAATCTTACCTCAGCCTGCTGTCTTGCGTAGTAGGTTCCCTACTGTCTTAAGAAGCAGTGGTAAAAGATTACACACTTATTGCCCTAAACAACGCGTACC
>Ga0307515_10002106_pt1 | contig 43652 bp, 48 predicted proteins | sample 17_EM_MG_FD_194513 | JGI IMG/M metagenome (GOLD analysis project Ga0307515, IMG submission 194513) | Populus trichocarpa ectomycorrhiza microbial communities from riparian zone in the Pacific Northwest, United States - 17_EM | ecosystem: Host-associated > Plants > Roots > Unclassified | place... | reverse complement strand
ACTCCAGCTCGGGCTGAGGGGTAAAGATTTGTCCTCTTTGATGTTTGACAAAGTGGGTTTTAGCCTTGTTCACTATGAGAGCTGTGCAATGGGTATTGGTATCCTCCCTCTGAGCCTCAACTCTCAGGCACATTGCAGATAGGATTCTTTGTGTGTAATGATATTGGGACTTCGGAGCATATCCTTAGGACTAAGCTTGAAGGATATTTTGGGGTTGTATGGGCAGAGTTGTCCATCTTGGCTGCACAGCAACATTTTCCAGTTTTTGGGGAGCTGATCTTGAAACAACCCTCCCAACAAAAACTCCCCTTTTTATCAGCACCCCATTCCTGTACAGTCCTTAATTTTTGCCATAATGCTCTCAAGACCTAAACAAGTAAGTTTATAATGCTCCCAGGCCATCCCCACAGAGTTATGTTTGCATCGCTAAATATTTGCAGGTGGGGAGTCGGTTGCCATGCCCACACGGGCCGGGAATGCCAAAGTTACGATCCAGGGGATAAGACTAAATACAGTGTTGGCTAGCAAGTTGTAATAAAGGCGAGAATTGGATTCAAACTTCAAGTCCCAGCTATGCGAGGGTTCATTTCATGCGTTGACAGTTTTCATCAGACAATGTGCTAGTTTTTGGGTCCTCCTTGTGTTCCAGAGGACGATACTGTAATGGAAATGCGCTGTGCAGAGAAACTGCATTCTACTATGAACAGTTTGAAGCATACCATGCAGACTGAAGACCAAGAAGCTCAATAGCATGTGGCTCACCAAATGATACGGATTGCAAAGCCTTGGATAATAAGAAGTTGCTCAGATAAGAAAGTAACTATTTGAAACCCACTGATTTGATTCCGCAAGTGGAACTCAAACCACAATGATCTTTGATCGACCGAAGAAGGGCGAGCAAACCTTAAGACTATTGCGGACAGATACACTTCACAAGCTGCATCAGGAGTATAGAGGAATCATGGATGGTGGCTTGCATGGTGCACATCAGTGATGGGAGATATGAACAATCAAAATGATACTTGAGGACAACGGTATGAGGCACACCCTCTTGATATTTGGGTGGATCCGGTGATTTTCTGATTGCACAGAGAGACATATCTGCAAATTCTTGTGAAGCAACCTGTGGAGAATCCTGAATCTGATCAAGACAAAGCCTCAAGTAAGACACACCTTTACAAACATGAGAGAAATGATAATGCTGTCCCCAGTGCACCTCCTCCATGCAATGCGGTGCTATTATGTCCTCTTCATTACATCGTTTGTAATTGACAGTGGTTGCTTACCAACCATTTTGTGGATCATGCAAACATATTCCATACGAATGTGGAAATGGGCAATGATAAACACTCAGAGAGGGCAGTGTTCAAAGTGCAGCATTCCCAACATGCTGCTGTATATATAACTGAATATACTGTGGGAGGAATAGATCACAATCTTGCTTGTGCAAACTATGTAGTAATGACACATAAGTTCTGGATATTGAATGAGCAGTGCCAGGCATTTGCACCAGGTTTCCAGCTAGTGCCAAACCATGTTCCACACGCATGGTTACCAAATACCAGTCCGGGTGGCAATTGTAACCGGATGAGTGATCTCCACTACCACTCTAGGGTTGGGCAATTGAGATTCCTGTACAGCATACTTAGTCAACCAGGCAGCATGATGTTGATGACTGGCCAGATTCCCAAGTCTCATGAGGAACAAATGCAGCGGGGGACGGATAGTGAAGACAAGTTGTTGTCTGATGAACTGTCATCGGAGATTGTTAGGCCAGTGAATTCAAGGTACATGTCTTTAAACATTCAACAAACCTAATCATCGTAACTGATTAAAGTACCAAAGAATGGTCATTTGTCGGGTACACTCTACAGTGTAAATACATAGTAATTCTCTGTCATTTGTAAACAAATCAAGGTCTGATGAAGGATTTATTGTTTCTTATATTAGCATTGATTGGAGTGGGATTGCATTGCTATTCTTGATTATTATTAATGACAAATATGTGAGAAAGTGATTTGATAATCTACAAATGCAAGTTCCGGGCTTGCCACAACACCTGATAATTTGCCTTGGTTGAAGTATTAGATACGATTTGGCGAAGTGTTTCATATCAATTGTCAATTCCAATCGTTCTAAGAATGGAATACATGAGGCCAAGTAAGAATTTCAAAGTCAACAGAATGAAAGAAGCAAAATTGAATCACTTTCAGGATCAAATGAGAATTTTCAGCATATGTCATCAGTCTTGTTATAACAGATTGAGCACTGCATATGTGCCAATCACTTTTGGTAATAAGGGCAGTTGAGGAGATATTTAGTACCTGTGTCAGAATATGACACATGGCTTACATATTCATAGCAAAGTCGCAGCTAGTGCTGGCATCTGTTCGAAGTTATAATGCACTTGAGAATCTTTCGCATATGTCCTGAGTCTCATTATGACAGATTGAGCACTGCACTGTTGGAAATCCCATTTGGCAATTGTGACAGTCTAGGCGATAATGAGGACCTATGTTACAATCCGAGAGAGTACTGGTGTATTATAGGAAAAGCTGCAGCTATTGCTTGCATATAATGGAAATTCAGGTACACCAAGCAGCAGCTTTCACTGCCTGGTATTTTCTGGCCTATGATTGAAGTCTAGGCACTTCTCAGTTCTGCAATCCAGTCAAGTATGAGGTTCTTGGATTTGTATGAAGCCAACATTGGCAAGCTGCGATTCATTATAAATGTATCATTCCAGGCGCACCTCAGGGAGATCAATAAGCCACCGAAGCTCATGGACCCAGTTTTGGAGTACAGTGTATACTTTGCTTTACTGCAGTTGGTGCATATTTCCTTCGAATGTTGATTGGTGGATGCAGTGCACACAGGTTGTGTTCTATCCAGACACTTTATACTTCAGTGCAGGCAGCTCATTTCGCTTGGCCTCTGTGATTTATGCATCTATACTTGATTGGTACCTAAATGCCGCCATTATAATGCCTTGAGTGTTAAGCTCTGTTTCGACTATCCATTATAGAAAGTTAGCCAATATTCCCTCAACTATCAATGCACTGCCCTGGGGAATTAGTAACCTCACTGAACTCAATATTGACAAAGGAGTTTGTGTTGACCTATGCTTCTAACATTTTAAACTAACTTTGGCAAGTTTAGGCTCCATCAAAAGAGCTGGAGCTTGAGAGCAAGAATTTCAAAAGACATATTCTGCTAGGCGACTGTTAGGAGTTCTCCCTTAGCAGTGGTAATGATACATGAAGGATGGCAGATGGTACAAGTGGCTACAACTACTGTAGTCGTTTGCAAAACACCTGCCTCTCTAAGGACATCATCATGTTTTTCAGTCAGCTGATCTTTAGGGGGATTACACTTGAGCCACATGTTGATCAATTAGTGATAGGTACACCATCACTAGCAGATTCAATTATGATGATGCAATTATATTGCCTTAACAGGGAAGTGAAAAACCTTCAGCAGTGCGCATAATTATTGGCCACACCTACTGGATCTTTTGAGCGGGACAACACACATGTAAGTTGCAATTACGCAGGATTACGTGTGCAGCAGACATTAAGGCAAGATGCCCGAAAGAGGCATCTGCAAGCCCACGCACTCGATGGTAGGATCACCTTGCGGCACTCCACGGTCTACGGAATGTTGAGACCTTAGAATGCAGTGTCTGAGGGATTTTGACATTCTCCCAAGATCAGAGGCCAGAAGCGACCCTGCTTATTGGTTGCTGTTAGCATGACAACGTCATACCAGTTCAATGATATGAGCTATACGTGTCGGACAATCTATGTGGGCAGAGTATTGGTTGTTCACCAATTGAATCTCGGAAGCAATGCCGAATACCCCGATTAAGGCGACGTGATTAATTGCAAAGAGCTATTAATATATATCCGAATTAAGTGCTGTCAAAGACTATGTATCGTCAGATGTTCCAACTACTGAACAAATGGGAAGCACGATATCTAAGTTGAAGGTCCTCTTTGATTAAATCTTATTGTGGATGATGGCCCTATGGGGAGAGTAACTGTTCAAAACCAATCATGCAAGAACACGATAACCTTTGGGAAGCGTCGTCATTACCAAACGACAATTTGCTCATTATAAGAGTACTCTATGATATGACAGATCAGATGATAGCAATCCCTGATTGGCGATCATGGCCCCACATGGAGAATGATCCTTCAAAACCAATCATACAAAAACAGGAACGCTACAAAGAGAGAGCAATGCTCTGGCATGGAGAAGGATAGCCCGAACAACAAAAACGATACCTACCGGCGAGATAGATGCTGAAATATTACTGATGTTTTCAGTTCTTATTATTATTATTATTATCATTATCAAGTATATTAGTATCATCTATCAGGATTGTACGCAGGTCCCCCGCCCCATGGACGAGCATACATTCTATAACGAGTACAAAGTTATACTGCACGCTTTTTATTCATCACTGGATCGCTTCAAATTGGAAGACCAGTTATTTGCAGCACAGTGAATTTGGTGGCTGGCAAGTATAATCCAGTTTACTGAGATATGAATTTACTATCGCTATTATAAAATATTCCCATCAGATTGCATTAAAAATTGTAAGATCACACCACTTAATATGGTAACAGAGTCATTTGTTCTGGATTCCGATATACCTAACATACAACTGGATTCAGATATGGAGTGCTGCTCTATATTGGTGACAAAGGAAACATCTGAAGCACGAAGCATTCTTCCGGCCACCAGGAAAACAAGATATGGTAAAGTTGTAAAATCAGTTAATCTTTCAAATAAGGAACTGCGGAAAAGATATGCTGGCCGGAATAAAAGACAACTACAGGAAATCTGAGCTCCCTTAAGCAAAGACGGATTAATTTGATAAGTTATAAGATTGGTGAGTAGGCGCAGTAGCTACGATAGAGTCTGTGAAAGGACACGGACATTGAGGGAGATTATGCTGAGTCGGATCATTGCCGATAGTATCAGAACGCCCAATTCATCACAGAAATTATAGAGCGGGATTTGTGAAGTTAGGCATCAATTGAGATTGCACTATCATCGGGCTAAATATCACTGCCACGATATTAATCAATCACCAAGATCAATTAAATGAGTCTAATTACGAGAATAATTAATTACCGAGATTGATTGAACAAATATACTTGCAATGTTAATTAATCACCGAGATTAATTACTCGAATATACTTGCGATATGAAATAGTCACCGAGATTAATTATATGAATAAAATTACTTCATTATTTAATCATTGAGATTGATTATATATACTGTCAATATTGTAGCATACCTTGATACGATTTTGTTGCTATTTACTTAGAAGCATCTGATACGACTATACATATGTGTCCCCTGTGTGTATATGATCTATACAGACTTCCAATACCATTTGTCCGGAAATACACATAAGGAATTATGATAGGAACTATGGCCGTGTAACTGGTACTTACTTGAATATTTATTAGTACTTGTATATAAGTATAGTTACTTAGGTGGAAGCACCCCATCACAGCAACACTGCAGATGGCAGTCAATTCCCACCCACCACATGTACCGCGCTTATTCGAAGAGGCCTATATTCTCAATGCCTTGAAGCGGACATAACTGCGATCTTTCTAATTGAATGTTGTGGCAACTAACATCTGTATCAGTAAATAGATTATGTGAATCAAGTTCCCTCAAGAGAGAGTTCGAAGAGAGTGAATCATGAAAGTTCCATCAGCAAATTGTATTGTTGTCCCTGGGAGCCTCTGGAAGTGTTTGGGAGTTGAGGGACCAGAACCCTAGGGTGGTGTAGGTGTACGGCTCTGGACATGTTAAGGTGCGTCTCTGCGGAACACTCGCATAGTAGTTAGTTCTAGTAAGATTTTTGCTCAGTCATTAATAACATTCACTTCCATATGTTCAGAGGGGCTGATTGCACACGTTGGTAGCAACACTAGACCACTGATGCCCTCACAACTATCAGAAGCAATCGAACCACACTACACGTTGGCTGATTTCCATGGTTATCATTGAACCGGTGGACTGCCAGTGACATGGAGATTTCCCCTGAGACCTATGACTTTGCGGCCGGTTATGATATGCACAACACACACAACACACACAATTCAAACACGCACAATATGCACCACACACACAACACACAGAACACGCGCATCATGCACCACAGGCAGAACGTGCACATCAAGCACAACACGCACAACACACACATCATGCACAATACGCACAACACACACCACACACAATACATGCACAATATGCACAACACGCACAACCCGCACAAGACCGACAACACGCACAACACAAACAACTCGCACAACACACACAACCTGCGCTTCACGCACAACACGCCCAACCCGCGCAACATGCACATCACACACAACATGCCCAACACACACATCAAGCACATCACATACAACATACACAGCACACACAACATGCACAACACCCACAACACCCACAACATGCACACCATGCACAACACACTAGATGTTGGTTATACAGACTGACTCGACAAGGCCAAGTCAATTAAGGTTAGCAGCAGCTTCAAAACCTCAGCCAGTGTGGGCTTCCAACCAACAGAATTTCACACAACGGCTTACATTACAAACAAAATGACCATCATTTGTGACAGCGCAAGGCACTGGTCTGACTAAGCAACCAACGTAATCAGGGCTATGGAGGACATGCAACAGGAGATTATTGATATTAACCTCTGCAAGATCCTACAAGACGCCGAGAAAATCACCAGGATCTGCGACCTCAATGAGAGCTTGGCGGCTAACATCAAGGACTTCGAGGGTTCTGAGCCCGTCCAAGATGGCGGGAGCAGGGCATTAGCAACTGCTCCGCAAAAAAATTGAGGAGTTGGAGGAATGGACCCTGATAGAGAAAAGTCGCTCCACCAAGTTGGAGGGATGCCGCGAGAAGTCTATGTTGGAGGGGGAGAAAGTGGAGCCGACAGATATCGTACAGCTGCAGCTGAAGAAAGACATGCCATTGCCCCAAGTAAATAATCTGTCGTCAGGGTAAGGTGGCCTTGAATCTAACTTGGGAGCATTCAATCGTGACATTCAACTGCTTATGACTAATCACGTGTATGCGACTCCGGTTCCCACTACCTCCAATCTGACCCCGGGACCATCTGGGTTGTGTGGTTCCCCCAAACTGACCACTGGCCCATCTGGATGCTGGGGCTTCTCTGGGAGGTCATCTAACCTGCCAAAGTATGAGGGTAAACAAACCCTGGACCATGTCACCACATTCCAAAGAAAGAAGAAGGTGTCACAGAGTGTAACAAGTGTTTCCATCGCCTCTGTTCGAAATTGGACCTGCACTAACCAATGCCAACCGAAATGTTATATGACCCTTAAGGGTATAAGATCCAAAAATCCAACCTGGGAATTTGTAATGACTTGGGACATGATATCGCAATGTGCGATAGGACTCCAAACGTCGAATAGGGAATAGAGCGCCTCGCTGTGTCGGACACATTTCTCATCAAGTCTCAATCAGACAGTGGCTCCAGCACTAGCATTAACACAAGTAGGAAAATGGACTTCGAGAAAGGTGGTACATCTTGTACAGCTGGCACAGCCAAAGACAATGGTTGAACATACAATAACTGTGGCCAGGTTGATCATATCTCACGCATTTGCGCAAACCATGACTTGACGAAGAACCTACTGGAACATCCTTTGGTTCGCCATGATGTACCAAATATCAAGTCTGGATGCCGACGCACAGAAGAAAAAAAGGGCACTGCACCAACCAGTCAAAAGAAGAGTGGACGGCTGGCCGCAGAGGAGGAGGTTAACCAGGAGACGGGAAGTGAGGTGGAGAGTGAGTTGGTGAGTCTCTCAGACTCGGACTCTGAGAAAAGAAAAAGCCAAATGAGGTCAGTAGCTGGGGCTATACATCCCATAAAAACACCATCGTGTACAGTATCATCAAAACAGGTGGGCAAATTGATGCCACATTGTAAATTCCAATATTTCGCCAGTTACCATTAGTTGAAAGTTAGAAAACTAGTTGATTCAGTTGACGACCTACTTGGATTCAAATGAAAAATATGATACCATACTAAAGAAGGATGGTGGAACAGCAGAAAGGGAAGAGTATTGAAGGATGATGGTGCGTCAGAGAACTATGGGGGTTAGAAGTTCCTTGATGAACTAAAACACCAACAGGCTGTCCTAAGTGCAAAGGATGCCGGATCGATGACTGTGGAGACGGCTAATATCAATGCTGTGGATGGCATATGGAAACCCCAATGAGTCAAATTCAAACTACAACTTGGTGCGTCATATGTCAATGAGGTGGAATTTATGGTCTATGACATCAAGGGGTTTGATATTGCACTGGGCAAATGATGGATGAGTGATATAAACTGCCGTTATCAAATCGACAATGACAGTAACAGAATGTTGCTAGCCAATGACATCCAGGAGGAGAGAGAGAAGTGCCGAGTACACTACTTGCCTGGCGTACACCCCTTGGAAGTTGACAAAGGCATGGTGGAGCAGGCCAGATTCATTGGCACACACATCGTACTAAAGGCAAAGCTTATACAGGTGGCTGCCTGCCTGTTGAAATGGGCCAGCATGTTCACTGTACACCACTGTGGCCATGGCGGTGCATATTGGACAGACTAACCGCCTAGTGAGTTTCAAGTCATGTCACCAGAATACCAGGGCCTCTTCGGTGAGCCAACATATGCAAATTTACTGAAGGAATGGCAGGCCGATTTGGACATTAAAACTGACCAGAAGGGAAAAATCATATTCTACCCTTGATCCCGTATATCTCAATGGGAAGAAAAGTAGCTTCAGCGGCAGATTCATAACACAATTTGCGGTGGCTGGATCCAGCCCTCACGAAGCAATTTTGGCTCACCAGTATCATTGGTGCCAAAGCCTGATGTTTTACTGAATATGTGCATTTATTATCATGCAGTAATCACTATCACCGTCAAGGATCATTGTCCTGTCCCACACATCGAGGACTTACTGAACTCTATGCCAAGCTGCTGCTAGTATGCAGCATTTGACTTGGTGGCTGGTTACCATCACATTTGGATTGCAACAGCCGATGGGCAACAATTGGCCTTCACCTTTGAATTTGGTTGGCACCAGGGGGGAGTCCTGCCGTTTGGCCTGGTGAATGCAATCGGCCAGTTAATGCACATGATGAATGGTATCCTGGAACCAATGAAATGCAAATTCGTCTTTGTATACCTTTTCGATATGAAGATTAACAGCCATACCCCGGCGGAACATGCCATGCAGGTGCGTGATGTGCGTATCTTGCTAACAGAGCCATGTCTCAAGGCCAAACAGGCAACATGTGCCTGGGCAAGTCAGAAAGGGGATTTTTACGGTGTTGACATTGACAAGGATGGCATCCACACCCAGGAGTATATGACCTGTGCAGTAATTGATTGGCCTCAACCTGAGAACAGAAATGATGTCAAAGGCATCCTCAGCCTCACTAGTTACGACAGAAAATTTGTTGAACACTACGCTTACATTGCAATGCCGATGTACGTGATTGGCACCCCTTAGATGTGAGAAGGGGACATTGGGTGGGAATTTGGAGTGCCGAGGAGGGTCAGGCGCACTCCATTCGTCTCGGGCAGAGACTGGCAGCATTCTTTGAGACACTCAAACAGCCACTCTCCAATCTTCCAGTCCTTGCTCTACAGAACCCTGAAGCCAAATATTTCATGCATGTCGATGTCAGCCAATATGCATGGGGTGAGGTGCACTCCGAGGTGCACCATACTGCAGAGAATGTGCTGGGTTTCTTCAGCTGTACATTATACGATGCAGAGATACAATACCCGGCATATGACACAGAACTTTTGGGCATTCGAGATCCAATATCATGCTGCAAACTCGACCTGCATGGAGCCGAGCAGCCACTCTTGTTAGACATGGACCATGTGACCTTGGGTGGGATCCTGACACAACCTCTCCTCACTGTACATCAGATGGATATCGTGATGGTCATGCAGAATCTTAACTGGGAAACCAACCTCATCCTGGGTGTGAAGAATCAGGTAGCAGACTTGTTGTGACGCTGCCAGCATTTCCATTGGGAGTGATACACAGCAAGTGTGCTGGAAGTTACTGTTGCTGGAGAATCCGTTGGCGACATCAAAGCGGGCATAATTAGTGTTGGCAACGGTTCCGTTTTCGGACCGTTTCTACTATAGCGGTTCCAAGAAAACCTGGACCCAGCCGGTTCAGTCCGGGTTTGTGCCAACCGGTTCCCACAAATAAGTCCTTGAATATTCATTCAACAAGTTAGTGTTTGGTACATGAATTATGGAGCTTCAGACGGCGCATCTTTTGGCAGTCTCCGATTTTTGATATCTTCAAAACTCAGCAAGCTGCTTTGAAATTATTGTCATTTTTGGCCGAAAAACGAGGTTATTGGGCTACCGCTTGCTGAGATTTAAAGATATCGAAAATCGGACGCAGCCAAAAGATGCGCTGCACTGAGCTGCATATTGTATATACCAAACACTAAACTCTCAGATCAATATTTGTGGGCTTAAAGTGATGGTTCGCTTAAAAAATCGTCGATTTTTGATGTGGTACAGCCGTTGCCACGCAGACCTATAAAACCGGCCGGGTCCAAAACTGGAACCGTTGCTAACACTAGGCATAATTGACAGAGCAAGACACAAATACAGAGATGAGATTGTATTCCAAAGATGATGCAGGGACAAATCCTCGATGAGGCCAACGACGCTGCAGCAGAGGGACACTTCAATGCTGAACAAACATACTTATGCATAGATGACCAGTATTTCTGGAAAGAAATGTGGCGCGATACCCAGCAATACATTGCAGGCTGTGACTTGTGCCAATAAACTACCAACCAGAGTGGCAAACCCAAGGGTCTCCTCCAACCACTTTCACGAGGCAAAGGGCATCGCCAAAAATTCGGCGTTGCCTTCAAAATCAACCTGCCCATCTTCTGAACTGGCCAAGACTGCAGTGTAAAGTTTGTTGGTCACTAGAGCAAGAGAGCAAATTGGCGGGCCTACAGAAAAACAATCGATGCCACAGTCATTGCATGCATATTCATCGACAACATCGTCCACCGAAATGAGGTATCTCAGGAGGATGTATCGGACAGCGATATACAGTTCCCCGCAGCCCACTGGAGAGAAAGTGCTAGGAGTCTGGTGATGATGCTGCAGATACCTATGTCGTTGCATCCAGACACGGATGATATCAGTGAAAACACAATCAAGATGGTCATACACGGTTTGCATGGCTTCACAACTCAAGGTCAAGTCAATGTGGATGACTACCTCCAATTAGGGAAATATGCTTACAATTCCTCAGTACACTGTTTGACGAAGCAGATCCCTCTTGAACTAGATCTAGATTATGAGCAACCCTTCCCAGTAGTCTTAATTGCACACCACCAATGGCTGCCGGCCAATGAATCAGTGAAAACGTGCCAAGGCTGCGAATTGGTCGAACAATCACAGCACATGCTGGCAGTCACCAGGGAACAGGTGCACGATGCTCATAACAGACAGATGGATGAGGTCCGTGAAAACCAACGCCCATTCGACCCCGCCACCACCTCCGGTGCAAAGGTATCCCTAGATACCAGAATGTGCCAACCACATATGCCAATGTCAACCTTACGTGACGCAAGCTGGTACATTGTTTCATTGGGCCATACGATATCCCCCAAATATGTCGAAATGTCATCAACATAGACATCCCAAATGACATAATGATCTATGACAAAGTTGACCTCAGCAGGTTGAAAGGTTTCTGCACAGATCATGAATGAGTCGTCTGGCGGCGACCGCATCAGCTGGCACAGACAAGCCATGCGGGCACTGTTAGGGGTTCTCCCTTAATAGCGATACTGATACTTGGAAGAGTTATATGAATACATGTCATGGAGTTGCTCTAGGTCTAGTCACGTAATATGCACATCACCAATTCGTGATATTGCAAGTTAGCCAGGTATGTAGTCGTTAGCTGGATTGCACATAAGTTGCATGTCGATTGAGCTAGAGCTTAGCAAAGTCAATTTTGATGATGCAGCTATGTCACCATAACTGGGAAGTTAAGGCTTCAGCAGTGCAAGTAGTTGTCAACCACATTCACGTCTCTGATTGTAGCGAGACATGCTTGATTGGACAGGAGAGAACTCCGACTCACAAGCATGGCAGTCGTTAGTCAATATGCAAGTAAGTGGAACTCCTGACGTATTGCGTAAGGCAATTAGATTCATCAGGGTACTTCCCAGCCAAAGAGAATGATCTCGGCCAATGCATGACGTGACTGAAGGAATTATGAAGTTGGCTGATGATGAGAGTTCTGATGCCACCCTACTCATTGGTGTGGGTTAGTATGCATTGCAACGTCCGACTGGTATGTTCATACGAGCCAACAAATCACATTCTATTTTGGCATAGTATCTGTTGAGTGCTGATTAAATCTATGATGCAAGAAAATGAGCGTTCAAGGTGAGGAATTAATTTCCGATAAGCACTGCTGACTACATTCAGCTGATCTTCCAACTCCCGATTCAAACAGAATACGAGAGGTCTACGTTGAAGTTCTTTCTGCCATAATGTCTGACTTGGTATCATGCGATGGATGGCCTGATTCTTATCAGTAGCATAATGCTTTGAAACAGCATTGCATGAACAGCATGACCTATTGGAATGCGTGGCACCTATCACCGGGCACATGCGGAAATGGCATGATGTGATGTTGATATGCTATCAAGAATCAATACAGTCATACTGTCAAAGTACAGGTGTACAAGCCCTGGAAGAGAACTATAAAGAGACCGCATTGATCCTGCAATCAGATGACCAAGCTAAAGCAGCAGTCCACAGACGACAATCAGAACACCAAAGACGATCTTCAAATAACATTAAGAATTCTACTCTTTCAACCTGTATTCATCATTAGTTCCCTACTTCATACTCGAGATCAATCACAGTATGTACGGCAACAGATTGACACAATCTGATTACACACTGCAGAAGAAGGTAGAGTCCTTCAGAGATCTAATCCTCTGTTTAACAGCACTGCGTTTGACCCATATCTCCGCAGTCATCATACACTACATGCATTCAGACGGCATTGGCCATTTGGTTCATTGGTACTTAAGTACAGGGTTGATACTCTTCAAAGTGATTTCCGAAGATCATTTGTCATCGGACGAGGCATAATGAATACACAAGGAAACGACATCAATATTTGGGAGAGGGAACCCCGGTCTGCTCTTGAAGAGGGTCAAGAGGTTGAGTCTTATGGTAAGATGAGGAAAGAATGAGTTTCTTAGATAGGTTGCTGTACTTAACTCTTTAATAAATTGTATTGATTATTGAGATTAAGCACCCCTGTAACAGGGACAACACATTGGGTCCAATCAATTGCAAACTGGCTGCAAAGCTCTGATGGAACCCATTGGTAATATGATGTGCACTGGGAAGGCTGGGACGAGAAAGATAACACATTGGAGCCAGAGGGGATTATAGCAAACAGAAAAGAGATAGTGAAGTGGGATTCGAAGGAGATAGGCAGGCGGTGAATGGCGAATTGAAAAGGAACACAAAAAGTGAGTGCGAAGGGTGTGTGGTTTTGAATGAGGGTGTGTTGTTTCTTTGAGAGGTGTCTCAAAGATTGTTGGATCAGGGTGTGATGTAGGTGGATGGCTCTGTTCAGGTAAACGAGCGGCTCTGCGGCATGACTGCAGCTCGGAGGGACTCTGAGGTTGTAGGTAGTTCTAGCGAGATGTCTACACAATCATCAAACACACTCACTGCCATACTTCATGAGCAACCACTTTCCCCCAGGTGGCCAAATTCCAGAGTTGACTGCATTGATGCAGTCGCCTTCAGGTGCACCTCGGGGTGCTTTCGAAAAATCTGCAAGGATATATGCTGTCTGGTGATGACCGGAAGAGGGCCTTGGAGTGGTGGCAACAAGATTGGGAGCCCCGAAGACTAGACGGGGAGTGCCAGCGACAAGACTGTCAGTGCTGGTGAGAAGCCTGGGAGCGCCAGCGCCAAGCCTGGGAGCAACTGGGAATGCAGCCGTTGAGCCTGGGAGCACCGCGGAACCCAGTCTACAAACCTAAGAGCATCTTGTTTTGCTGTGGAGCAGACAAAGAAAACCAACATCTTCATTGGAAACACTGGGGGTGTAACTGATAATCATAGTTACTGTATATTGTTCAATGATTTTTAACACTCTTCTATTCGGTTTGTATTCTCATCTATGAATGTATGTATCTATATAGCTATCCATCAACTCACGGTATATCTGGACTGGCTGTAGGTGGAGAATCAGAGCAATTAGAGCTTTACCTGAAAATGATGATCACGTGAACTTCGAGATGCACTCAGAGGCTGTGATTGAATGTGAGTGGAGATGCACTTTGAGGCCATGATCGTGTGAACTTGGGGGGTCCTGATTGGGTCAGTTTGGAGATGAAATTGGAGGCTATAATAGGGCGAACATGGTGGCCGTAATTATGCAAGTGTGGAGATACACAAGGTGGCTCACAGCAACTAAACTCACCAATACACTTGGAAGCCGCAATGAAGAGAGTTTGGAGACGGACTTGGAGGGCATCATCAATCAAGAATGGAGGAGTATGTGGAGAAGGTCAGCCTGGAGGCAGTCGATAGGAGGCACGCTGGGAGCTGGGACACAATTCATCAGGTAGTTAACTCACAACTGTGGGAAAGACAACAGGTGACCTTAAATTTGAGCTCACAGGGAGAGATGTGTAGTGGCGGTCAATCTGAGGGGAGATGCACCACAACGTGAAGCTATATGCAGCGGTCAACTTGTGATCATGAAGACAGAAGGGAAGATATCCAATGCAGGGTGGCTGCTGTAATAGGTGTATGCTGTGCTCAGTGTATACTGCACACGGGGTATGCTCTACTCCGTGTTACAGGGGTTTTTATGTCCTGAAAATCAATAGAACATATACTAGGCTTAAGTACAGCCGCCTATCTAAACTGTTCCCCTTCCAGATTCGTCGTCTTTCCCAAGACTCAACCTCATACTCTATTAGTAAAGGCAGACCAATCTGCCTCGTCGGTCGGGACGCGATCTTCGGAAAATCCTTCGAAGTTTAACAACCCTGGAGTGTTGTACCTGTGTACTTGGAAGGCAACTCCTTCTATACGTGCTGAGTATAGAAGAATTCGTGAGATGTGGGTTGAACCCCACTTGTTTTAGTAGATGACGAGATCACTGAAAGATCTGACCACCTGTTGATGTGCGTAATGAGATTGTGTGAAGTTCTTCGAACACATCAAGAGAATATTTACGTATGTGGATTAAAGAAGTAATGGGAAATGTTTTGTACATAGAATTCGTAATAATATTTTCAGGTGTTCTTTGCTGCTAATGTCTGACTGTGGATTGCTGCTAGAGCTCGGCTCTTCTCATTGTCAGGGACAATGTGAGTTCTTATATAGTCAGATCCTCAGGTCAACCATGCCTTCGGACTACAGCCAGGACACATAGTTTATCTGATAGCTTATCACCGAGTCTAACTTGAGTGACTCATTGATATTGCCATGATTTCCCTGAAGGTTATCATGTTCATGCATAAGTGGTTAGAAGGTGTTATGCCCCCACTACAGGCCATCATCATGTCATGATATCAAACTCCCTACTATGACAACTCATAACTTGAAATTGGACATCTTGCTTTGCATTCGTTCAGTAGTTAGAACAGTTGATGACTAATAGTCTTATCAGTGCTTATCGCAATATAATTCAATAGCTCTGCTGTATCAATTGGCTCCCATTTGATTCGGCTATTCAGCATTGGGTCAGAGATTCAATCAGCTACCAGCCGATACTCTCCAAATATAGATTGTTACTTGTGAACGTCGTATTTATGACATGTATGATGTTGCAATGCATAGTGACCCAACTCAATGAGCAGGTTTGCTTCTGGCCTCTTATCTTCAGCCAATGTCATTAATCCCTCAGAAACAGCATGCTTAGGTCTCGACCTTCCATAGACTGGAAAGTGCTGCAAGGTGACCCCAAAACTAAGTGCATCAGCTTCCAGATTCCTTTAACCTGCATTTTGCTTATCGTCTGCTGCACACGTAATTCTGCATAATCGCAACTTAACTGTGTGTTATCCCGCTAGATGAAGTAAAGTAGGTGTGGCCATTGAATATGCGCACCGCTGAAGATTTTCCAGTTCCCAGTAATGGCGCCATAATTGCGTCATCGTAAGTGAAACTGCTAGTACGAGTGGTGTTAGCAACGGTTCCGTGCCTCCACTTCTGGCCCAGGTCCGGCTCAGCACCGAAATGTCACCAAATGCACGGTCCAGGTGGTCATTACACCCGACCTGTCAATTCTGGTACGGTTCGAAGGCAATCTCCCAAACAGGCAGAATTGAGCGGGTAGTCAGTAGGTTGTCCAGTGGGTTCGTCAGTAGATTTATATAATGCTTTGCTTTTGCTGTTTGATAATTGTACATGTTCAAAATCAGTTCGGTAACATTCAGAAATGCCGTTTTGATCTCTTTGCTGGTTGCGACATCGGTTATTGTGGAATCAATGTTGTGCCTTTTGTGTTCTGTATTTAGAAGTACTAAGACAGTCAATAGTACAGTTATGATCTCATATATCCGCACGATGCCATGATTACCGAATGTGAAAGATCAATAATCATTCAGGCTCAGTTGACACTCATTGTCAGGATGGGGCAGGAAGCGTGCCGCTGTTCCTGTTGATGCTAAAGGCGACTAACACCGTATTGGTGGATGTCTGCAACCAATCACCACTTAGATTACCCAAGATGCAAAGCCAAACATCGTTCACGCTCAGTTGACACTCATTTTCAGAATGGGGCAATGACTATGTTGCTTTCTTTTTCGCCTATAAAGGCAGCCAATACATCCATTGAGCCTAATCCCTAGCAGATCACTTTGAAATTACCTGACTTAGACGACTAAAACTCATTGACGCGCGGTTGGCACTAACTTGTATGATGGGGTAACGAACATTGCACGCACTGTTATGCCTAAAAAGGCAGCTGATACCGTATTTATGGATGTCTGCAATCAATCGCGACTTAGATAACCGAAGATGCAAGACCAAGACTCGTTGATGCTCAGTTGACACTCATTTTCAGAATGGGGCAATGACCATGTCGCTTTCTATTCCGCATAGAAAGGCAGCCAATACATCCATTTAGCGTAATCACTACCAGATCACTTTGTAATTACCTGACTTAGAAGACTAAAAATCATTTAGGCTCGATTGACGTTCAATTTCATGATGGGGTAACAATCATCACACGCACTGATTTGCCTGAAAACACCGCCAATACATCCTATATCAATCACTATCACAAATCAACACTTAGATAACCCAAGATGCAAAGCCAAAAATCGTTGACGCTGGTTTAACGCTCATTTTGAGAATGGGGCAGTGACTATGTCACGTGCTGTTTTACCTAGAAAGGCAGCCAATACAACGGTTATGCTACACAGCGATTGAATCAGTTTACCATTACCTTGTTTACAGGACCAAAAATCGTTGATGCTCCGTTGACACTCATTTTCAAGATGAGGTAGGGAGCATGTCGCTATAATTGTTGCCTAGAAAGGCGGGCAATACTCCAATTATGTATACCCACGACCAAGTCAATTTTTAATTGCCAGTCTTACTTGACCTAAAATTGTTGACACTCCATGGACGCTGATTTTGCCATGGGCGTATCCCCAATATTCAATCAGTTGATTTGGTGTAGTCCATCATTCACATTGTTCTTGCAGCCTTTCAAGCATTTTCTTTCGCTTTCTCATTGATCACTACATTGTTCTTTAATAATACATATAAATATATCATTTAAAATATACTGTACAGTGTCCGCTAATTGTAGATAATAATACACTCCAAAATCCCGTTCATTTGAATCAAAGCTTGTCATCACTTGCAGGTTCGCTCAATAGGCTGCTCTGGTCCTCAAAATTGAGGTTAGCTGCATTACAACACAGCAGATAGTGTACTAACCAGTGAATGTTCCTTCATCAGTCAGCATATCTGGATTGAAATTTATATCGTGCTGGCTATCCTGGGCATATGCATCAAGTGCAAAACACTCAGCACGGGGAAGGGAACTATTTCAATACCTATATACAGCCAGCAAATTGACCATTTGGGAATGTTGAGCTCCGGCATTGTTACCAGGTGATGTGGGTGGTGTTCTGGTAGGAGATGGCACTCTGGGCAGAGGTGTCGTCGGCTGTGGAGTTGGCAGTCTGCATTGGTCGGGCGGAGATGAATCTGTTCCATTGCGTCTCCAGCGTGTCTGTGGATTCTTTGCAGTGCCATTTTGGCAAGGAAGGCATCCGTCTGTCTGGTTTTGACAAAGTATGGCTGGGTATCGTGCGGTCGCAGTGTTCACCATTTCAATCCCCGGAAACTCAATGCCTCGCTTCTTCTCTTCCGGGGCTTCAGCATGAGGTTTCTTCATCAGATGTTGCATTTCCTCTATTGCGGCGCGCGAAAACCCGCCGTTGGCCATATTGGCCATAGTCAAGGCAAGGCGCATGTCAGACTGTTCCAGCTGTACCCGACCTCCTTGCCTTGCCATAGTAGCAGACATGTTGAAAACCTACAAGAAATTAGTTGCTGCTCTAAGAATGAGATTTGGCTATTACCTCAACCATATACACATCCATAGGCTCCTGTAAGGTGATTGAAGCCTGTTTCGTCCACTCCCAGGGATACTTGTCATGGAATTCATCCGTGAACATCCCAGGGCTGACCACATGATGCTGTTCCAATTTGCGGACTGTGTGGACAAATGACCTGGTCGATCATGGACGTTTCCTGTTGTGAGCAGTGATAAATGGGGAATGTAGCTCTCTGTGTACACCCGCAGTACGGTATACAGTGAATTGACGGACGTTCACCACCGAATGAATATACTCACACCAAATAGCATGCTGCTTCATATTCTTGCTGCTTCCGGTGTTACAGACGATTTGTAAATCTGCATGCTGGGTGATATTGTTGGTGGCTTGATTGGCAGTGTCGCGGTGCACTTACTGGTGTCTTTGTTCTTGCTTTGTGCCATGGAGTGATGTATTGAATGGAGCGCCCATCGATCAGCATGCATCGGATCATTCGCCACCTGCCTGCGGTGGTTGTGTAACCATGATTTGCTGGTGTGGAATTGGAGAGGAAGATCATAATGAAAACAAGTGGAAAGTCCTGAGGAATATATAGTGCGCTTCATGTCAGACTGGAATAAGTCGCAGCCAACTTGTTCGTTATACTAAACATGAATCCTGCCACCTATGACAGCATGTCGCAGGTGTTTCCCACCGCCTTGCGATTTCCAATCAGTCGGTCCGATGCTGTTTGTTTGGTTCCAGGGATAGATTGAGGCATACAACAGCCGAAATCTCATGATTGTCAGAAACAAATAGCCCATTCTTCAAGGGAAACGACGTCTGCTGATTTTTGTCTCAAATGATCCCTGGGTTAATACATGAAACTGACGCTAACACTCCGGTCATGTTGTACGGTTAGCCTAACTATTCCTGTCTTATTGACACTCAATTGGCAGATTTTGCTTTGTTGAAGTTGAGTAAACATACCAACCATGACATAAAAGATGCAGCTTGCCTCCATATTGTCCATATCTTGCAACATCCAACATCTCGCCCAACAACAAAGTCATCACAAACTACAATGGTCAAAGGTCTGAAAAAGAATATTTCGCCACTTCCGGTGGGCAAATACGGCAAATTGACATTGTGGTCTACCCGAAGACATTATGAACCGGACGCAGGCAAGAGCGCCATTGAAGCGGAAAGATTCAGAGCCCTTTGGGTAGTGCACAGTATGCAATCTAGAAAGAAGCTTCCGTCCGAGAAACAATGAGAAACGCACTTCTTAAGCCATGACCAGAACAAAAAATGGATTGAGGATTTTGTGGAGAGAGAAACTGCTGTGGCAAGAAAGCAAGTTGAAGATGCAGAAGCAGCAATTAGGCAGGAGTAGGAAGACAAGGGGACAGCTGAAAACTCTGAATTGAGGACGAGAGAGCCCGAAAGGATGTTTGAGGAGATAATGGTGGTTATCGGACACAGTATGAGCCATCTTGCAAGTTCGGATGATTGGGAAGATGGGCAAGATGAGGGTGATGAACAGACAGAGCAGGGCAGGCTGAGCCGAGATGATGAACCAGGCTGGGTGATGGGCACAATCTCCACAACAGTACAACAGCGAATGGAGAGGTTTGGGCAGAAGGAGATGAGGCTGGACAAATCGACACAACCGGGAGGCGGGGTCGTAGCCAACCACTTCGCTGCATGAGATAAGAAGTACGGCACATCCGAATTAATGGTTCTGGCAGTTGTTTAACTGCAAATGGATAATGATGTAGCTGCACCATCACCAATAACATTTGGTGAGCGTATGAAGTGTTACGATATTGTCCCCAGAAGATCGCAAATGCCCCAAGGGACTTCTTGACCAGGAAGTAGACATAGTAGGATAGGTTCTGGCAAGCCACAATCGGACAGAGATAGAGCCCATCTTGTGCCTGCCGCATAGCCCGATTCACCATATAGTCAGAATGCAAAGCCTGTGGAACCTGTAATCTTGTACCCCTGCATATAGCCACCCCAGCTAATTACCATATAGACATCAGATTCGGACAAAGACATGGTGACGGCTCCTGCATCATCAGAGCACTAGATAGACAGAGTTGTATTTTTTACATCATATCTCTGTGACAAGAAATAGTTGGACCAATTTTGCTACCTGTCAGCTGTTTCGTGATTACTGTGACCAAACTGTGAGACTGAATAATTTGTCTGGGAATATGAAAGGGTCGAATGCGCTGTGCGAATGTTCGAGAACCCAAATCATCTCCTAAGACGGTCAAAACGCTGTACCTCAGTTTGCCCATTACTGTGAGCTGAGAAAGCAAAAGCTATATTGGTGACGAAATGAACTAACAAAATTGAAATGAGTGCTGTCATTCGAGTTATGGAAGGAGCGGTCTGTGCTCAATCCGAATCAGTCTGAAAGACAACCGTCACACTGCATTCATCCATGCATCCAACTGCATAGTAACTCTCTCCACAGACCTGGTGCATGTGGTTGAGATATTTGAAATTGCTTATGGTACATCATGGAAACCGAGGATTAGGAGCGGGACATCAGCAACAAATCTAGTTTCCGTCAGGAACACCCGCGAGTTCCTGCTGGCCCTGACGGCTCTGACGGAACCTTGTACCCTCTGACGGAGAATCAAATGCGGCGCGTCGCGTTGCATACCTATCCCTCGGCGGCTATTATTCCATGTCCCTTATTCTTCCGACGCTTCGCGTTAAATACTACCCCATGGATGCTCAGGCAAAGTGAAGGAATCGCCACCCCAGCATCGCAATTCATGTACTTCGCGTGCGGAATGTGGTGACGTATACGCAACGTCAGAACGACACATGTGTTACACTCTTCGCCTGGGCTCCAGTTACGCTGTAGCAGTTTGCCCGATCCCTAGAGCTGTTGATGCCTTTCTCTGGCCGAGTGCCACATTTTACCTCTCCGCTATCGCTATGTACCGGATGCTGCACTTTCCCATGTATGTTTAACTTTGAGATTGTGTCACTTATTACAATACGGTCTTCACTTCGGATATATCGCTTGCTGTTGCATTTGCTTCACCATTGTCGTATTTTACAGGTTTGAAATATACTGTCCAATCTTCACACTCTCAAGTACTATGCCCTCAGTCCACGAAATTCTGCGTTGATTCATCATCAGCTTGCGATGTTTCTTCCTCCTCATCATCATCGGCAATGTTGCCATCGTCACCCTCATACCTGTCGACATCACTGGTTCCTAGGTCAAACCTCTCGAATTTAGTTGTGGCCCATCGTCACCGGCTCGCGGTGGGGATGGCATCGCTCTGCACAATTTCATCACCTTCAGCATCATAATTGTCGCTGCCCCCTGGTATCCCAAAATGCAGTTCGTCATCCATACAATCATTGTCTATTGCAATATTTGGGTCACTGCTTCCGATCTTAGGCTCCTCAAGCCCAATCTCGGAGATCACCTAGTCAAGAAGAATAGCATTGTCGACAGGCGTTGCTTCCCTGCTGATGACCTCGGCAAGTGTTGGGTTCTCCGCCTGTTGGATCTGATGCTTGACTGTACCAAGAGTGTATTTATGCACCCTCTGTTGGTAGCTCTCCGGTAGTGTGTTCCAGGTATTCATCAAGAATGTATACGTGTCTGCAATGCCAGGCACAGTAAACAACTTGCAACCTGTTGCAGCTCTGCAGGATACGTCCTTACCACCATCGTTCTTGTAGTTGAAGTAGTTCAAGCGATCAGGTTTGTGCACTTCCAGGTTTCACTTGGAAGCTTTTGGAGGAACACCTTTGTTCTGTTGCCACTCTGGGAGAGCATGGCGCAACGCAGTGCAGGTACACATGATCAGTGGGGAGGGTAGATGACTGTCCTTGTCGTCAATCATGGAATTATAAAATCCATCAGCATACTTACTGCGGTTATTCGCCCGATGATAAAATTTGATGTTGATTCACCCTGGGATTGCTTCTGCCAGGAGATGAAGTGGACGCTGGCCATTCGTTAGCAGCTTTCGACACTCTCTGCATTGGATTTGGACTGCGTACATCACCTTCCATACGCTCTGCCACAGGAAAATGATACTTATTGTCTGCCAGATGGGAATCAATGAATTCAAAATGCTTTGCGTCGGTTCCAAAGCGGTGGAGACCATATAGCTATGCTATATTGTCCCTTGCTGATTGAATCTAATGGGATTTAACTGTGTCGACTTGTGCTCAAACCGGGTACCAGTTTGACCATGTCTTATCCAACATGGGCAGTTGCTTCAGCATATCTCTTTCAAGATCTCCTTTGTTCGTGCCTCAAATGCAATGGACCAAATGTTGTTTTGCTGCATAGCGGTATTCGAGTACTTCTCTATTGTCTGCCAGTGTGGGGCTTCACCGATTGCTTTCGGAACGTGTCACGTTGTATAAGCTACCGTCTCCAAGTTGTTTGCGCTCATAAACGGCCATCTGTTCCACATATAGAGCTCCATGACTCTGCCCATAGCAAATACAGGATGCGTCATGACTGAGTGACCGAATAGATGGATGCTGCGACTGCCGGAGACCATTGATCGGGGTGTAGACACCGCCTGCAGTTGCAACTGCCGCTGCCTGTGTCTCTGATGTCTTTCTGTAGCTCGCGTTCGCAGTGGATGTGTAATGATTGCGCAGGCCTCTGGATTCGAGATGGGGGTAGGCAGGTTTTCAAGACCGCTGAGAGGAGAGGGAGTGCTAGCAGTGCTGGATGCGAGGCTGGATACAATGCGATGCATTGAGTCTGCCTGTGAGGTTCCTCCGGGTGCTGGTGTACTACGACTGCTTGTACCCGCCGTAGAGGTTGGAGTATTTATTGACCGTCGCTGTCTAGCAGACAGGGTGGAAGCCACGGGTTGAGTGATATCTGCCACACCAGAACTGTTCAGCGAAGATGAGGGGATGAAGTTCTGATCATGGATTGTAGAGGCTACGGAACTCCCTTCTTGAGAGGTATCCCTCTCCCCAGCCGGTGCAGAAACACTTCTCTTAGCAGGGGGCAGCCTAGAATTCCCTGAATGCCTATGACAATTCGTACGACCGGAGTCGTGTCAGGGTGGCAGCTTTGAGAAGGCATAGTCCGATATAGAAGTTCGACTTTGAGAATGTAGGAAGATTTCCCTCTGACTGCATATGCAATGGCAGGTGAGATAGACTTCTATTTGAGCGACTGCGGAGGGATTCGAGAAAAATGGGAGGCGCAGTGTATACCACGCTAGAGTCTAAATCATAATCGCCCGTGACGATATCTGGGGATGAGAACCCTTGAACAGCATTCAATCATGGGGCTAACTGCCATCAGATTAAACTCAGATTTCACTCAGCATTGATATTCACTGTTACTGCAACGTCTGGAGGTCAATTTGCACTGCTTGAAGGGTGTATAAGCTGTCTTGGCTTGATCATCATATTATTGCACTTGTTCTTGGGACAATACTTCAAACCATCGACTGTGTATATCTTCAGCTTCACGGTGGAAATCCTCCTTTGGCAGAGCTAAAAGTATTTCAAACCAAACTATGATGTATTCTCTAACTTATGATCACAGTTGCATGTGCTTGTTCCACCGCTAGGCCTGTTGGTAGCCGTGTTGGATGGTTGCACAGTGGGGATAACCTGAGAACTACTCTGTTTGCTCTGAGATGCACGAGGTCTGAGCGGTAAATGTGGTATGTGATGCAAAAGCAATGCCCGGTGTTGTAAACTGTCCTCACCCTGAGTACTCAATCTCATCTCGAGGCTTGTCGTTCATGAGGTGCCTGGTGGTTGTGCAAGATAAAGCTGAGCCATTTTTTGTTCGTTAACCAACAAAACACAGGATATGAATCAACAGTATCATATTTCACAAGTTCAACCAAGAAATCCCCGGAACTTGAGTATATATATCCCTTCTTCCTGCCTACACCTCGACTCTCTTTTCCTACCGTATTTTACACACCGCCGGCATCCTGAACTTTCTCCACATCACGTTACTTGCCCATAACAACGCCTCTCATTCCAAAACACACCCGATAACCTACACAACTTTGTACTTCTCCTCTGGGTTTCCTTCCGGTAGATGCTAATGTACCATAATGCTAACTCTTCGGATGTAGATTCAGTTCAAACTCACAGCGATGGCACCAAAGGGCAGCGGCAAAGGAAAGGGGAAGGCTAGGGCAAAGATGCCGACATCAGTTATAAATCGACGCCTGTTGTTGGATCGGGACCATATGAAGGGATTCATCTCGGAACGCATCCGTGGACTCATATAAATATACAATGTTTCTGGCGTCAAGGATGAGAGGGCAGGGGACCTCTTTTATGATACAATCATTCTTGATGCGGTCACGGCTCGCCACTTTTCACAATTCCAGCTGATGTGGCCGCACCGCAGGCGCAGGAGTTCTGCTTTTCCGGAGTGGTGGGCAGCCTTCCGCTCATATCTGGGGCAAATGTTTGACTACACCTGCAACCAAATGAACAATTGGAGGTGGGACAACCCCCGCACCTTCATCGATCAAGTCGATCGCTCCAATCTGCATTCAACCAGCTCTGCAAAGGTTAAACGCACTGGCAAGAATTTCTCTTCGTACGGTAGCCATGATCTCAGGGCAAAGATTGAGCCGCCATGCTGGCAGCAGTATAAGCCAGGTGACTTCCTGGCCGTGAGACCCCTGAAGTTGGATGAGGTACTCGACGAGTATGATGATGATGAGATCTGGGTGGATCCCAGACTGCCGAGTGGTGGAAGGAGCTGTCCTGGCGATAGCAATGACAATGATGACGGCAAGGGTGAGGATGACACAGAGGGCGGTGAGAAAGGAACTGGGAAAAGGAAGGGAGCAAAGGGTGGGAAGGGGAAACGGATGGCGACTGAGGACAAGAATGGAATGGGGAAGGCAACGGAGGAAGGGAAGGGGAACGGGAAGGGGAACGGGAATGGGAAATGGAAAGGCATTGTTAAACAAACCCTAGGGGGAAAATGCTCGCAGAGTGGTTGAAAGGCAACAGGGAGCATAGGGAATGGGACATGGAGGGCTAAATAGAGCGGGTATATTTAGAGCCGGAAGCATCCCCCACCGTGACAATTGCCTCAGATGATGATACCGACTCTACCAAGGAGTCGGTGGGCAAATATGATACAGCACTTGATTCTGATGTGGTCATGCGCATGGAGGATGATGTGGACGCACCGGATGGCATTGGTTTGGATGGCGATGTGGATATAGAAACGGACGGTGACGATGAATAGGAGGAAGATGAAGAGGAGGAAGATAGGGAGGAGGAGGAGGAAGAGGATGAGGTTACTAATGAGGATGAGGATGATGGCAAAGAACCTCGGACGATTGGCCAGGGTGAGATTGTCAATCCATCAGCCGACGATGTAGATACCATGGTAGGCAATGAGCCAACCATGCTAGCTGAGCAAGGCCACGAGATGCGCAAGCATACCCCACGGCAACATCCTCCAGCACCTGCCCTACGGCCACTATCTCCGGAGCCTCGCCCCCGACAACAAACTCCGGTGTCTCATCCTCTCATTGGGCGGGAGTGTTTCGGGCTTTTGAGGAGCAAAATTCTCTCCCAGCGGCACCAACTGTGCGAGAAGCCAGGGCAGCCGGAAAAACCTCGCATGTTGATGTTGATCGGCAGCTACTCAGCAAATCGGGAGGTGTTGACAGTCTCCCCGATGTCCCTCTCCCCGAAGTGCCCGTCCCCGATATCCCTCTCCCCGATGTCCCTCTCTCTGAGGCGCGCCTGGATGTCCCAGTAGGGGAGAAGTGGACCTGTCCTCATGATGCAGAGGAGGTGTGCGTTTGGGTCAGGGTCGGGTATTAAGTTTGCGAGTATTCTTTGCTGTAATCTATTCATCTCAGGCACTGATTAAGGCGTGCATGGAGGTGTTTTGTTCTCTTGAGGTTTTTTGTATTCCGGCTCATCAATGTTAGGGGTTGTGGGCTTGTTCGTTTCCCTTCTACTAATCTATTTATCTCAGGCATTGATTATTACATGCGTCGTGAGGTTGTTGGATCGCTCTGGGCTTATTCTGTATTTGATTCATAGTATTATGGGACATCGCATATGCCGTGTTTTTGCAACTCCTGGCGTGTAAAGAACCTCCTTGTGATGGTGTTGAGGCTCATTCAATATCTCAAGTTAGCTGAGCGTATACCCACACCAGACTGCTCAGGCCCAGCACCAACTTTCGTCCCATTCTACAGTCAATGCTCCACTCCTCGCGTGTCATCGCCAATACCAATAAAGACCCCATTCCGTTGCCCCAAATTTTGATGCCGAAAGAAGTTCACCTCAGCCAGCTGGCAACTTAAACATATCAAATTACACCATCCTGCACACCGTCAAGTAGCACGCCAGAAGAATCTGACAATTCGCAGCACTCCCCGATGCGTTGAACCCGCTCAGCGTCATGGATTCAACCCAAACAAGGATTCAGTCGAAGTCTTGGACACATTTCCCTACCTCGAAGAACTTGAAAACGTCGCAGACTCGGAGTCTCAACCACCGCCACCTCCTCCGCCACGAATGGACACATACCCTGGCGCCGGTGCTCCGCTGGGCGAGTACATTGCTGAGCCATGGGAATGCGACGCTGCTGGTTGCCTTGAGACGATCCTGCAGAACAATCCCTACCACCTGTTTGCCACACGTGAAGGGTATAAATATATCCAGTGCCGGATCAAGAAGAAGGGCATGAAGACGGACTATGACAACGTGCCGAAGGAAGAATACACCGCTCTGCAATTCCGCAGCTTCAAAACAGGGGATTGCATCCAGACGCTTGTGGCTAGGATGCCAGATGATCAGGCTCTCGGGGAGTGGGAACTGCACACTCTGGAGGATATGAAGTGGAATGACAATCACCAATGCCCTATCAAATACTGGAGTCGAGACATCATCAAAGCATGAGATGGTTGCTGCGGCAGCCAGCCTGCCCTGAGCATCATATTTACACCCCTCAGCATTGCTTTGACAGCGATACGCCACCGAACCGCCTCTATACCGAAACGCATACTGCGGACTTGTGGTGGGAGACACAGGTAAGGAGAGATATCCGAGGGTGATGACGTGCTAACCGACATTAAGTCAACGCTCAGAGTGGGGGATACACTGGTTCCCTTGATCTTCATGTCCGACGGGACACATCTCTCAAATTCTGCTGCCGACAAGAAAGACTGGCCTGTATATATGACGATTGGCAATCTATCTTCAAGGATCCGCCAGATGCCATAAACGCACAGCGTCTCACTGTTCGCTCTCCTGCCAATTCCGATCAAGAACCTCAATATGCCTGAGAAGCGGCTGGATGAGGAACGGCAACCAAACCGAGAGGTGCTGAATGAGGTCCTCTGGTGGGTATTAAAGACACTCACCTTGAAACACAATCCCAGCACGGAGAGCAGGTATTACCACATTCTCTGTGGAGATGGCAACTTGAGGCATTGCAAACCAGTTTTAGCAGCATGGCTTGCAGATTGCCCTGAGTGTAGTGGCCGACATCATCTCGAGCGGCATGACAGTCTTTGTTGTGAGTGTCCAAAGAACGAACTTGGAGATTATATACCTCCTGACATGCAACACCCCCGGAGGGATGACAACCTTTATCGAACGCTCAGCGATGCCAACTCCGAGGCAGCCATTGCCGATCTCTCACCGCGACATGTTGACTGAGGATTCAAAGTGTTTCGACATATTCCCTGTATCGTGAGCGACCTCCAGAAGCCTGACCTCCTCCATACAATGCAGATCGGCATGCTTGACTACGTCCAGAAGTGGATTTTGCAGTATATGAAGATGCACGAACGGCTCGACGAGTACAAGGCAATATGGTTATCTGTGCCAGCTTACCAAGACCTCACACCAAAAACTATGTCATATGAGGAAGTTTCTCAATGGAATTGGAAGGAGATGAAGGAAATGAGCCGGCACCTGCTTGGAGTTGTAACCCAGTCTCTACGAGGAGGAAGCCCTACTCAGCGTCGCATATTAAATGTCGCAATTGAGTACACATGGCAATGGTTACAATTCTATTTGTATGCTCTATATGTATCTCACAATGATGCAACAATGAGCTACATGGAAGACGCCTTGGGTCGTTTGCACACCTTCAAAGATGTTTTCTTACTCGGGTGAGCCGGTAAAAAGGCGACGGCCACAGCCAATACCCTGAGAACGGTACTCATGAAGAAGCGAAAGGTAGATAAGGGAACAAATGCTGACACTTGGACGCCGTCCAAGAAGCGGCGCGAAATGGACGCCTGCTAGGATTATACCAGCCACGAGGTAGATGTTTCCAAGGAGTCAGATGCCGACTTCAACTTTCCAAAGATCCACTTGATGTATCACTGGGTCAAACAAATTCGTCGATACAGAGCTTTGCAACAATATTCTGCCAAGACGCATCAACAAGCACATGAAACGAACCTCAAGGACAGTTGGAACGCCTCCGATCACAATATCAACTACCTGCCACAAGTAATCACCATTCAGCGTGGCTTTCTCTGCTTTGAAATCAGAGAGCTCAATCTCCAAGCCCTCACTCAGCGTCGACAGAATAGTGTTGCCACCTGCAATCTCCTCCCTTCTAGTGCTGATCTGGCTGTCCCCCTGAGCTCCCAGTCATATGCGAAGGCCGAATTCATGTGACCCCAAATCCGCCGTGATGGAACGCATCCTGACACTATGTTCAAAGACTTCAGAGCATTACTCGACAATATGCAAGACGCAACGCACCACGTGACAATATACAATGGCATACGGAAGTTTATCGAGCATAAGAGTCGTACCAAGACGTATATATAGGATGAACAACTGCACCCAATGGAGCTCTGTACTTACCTTGGTATTAAGGTTCAAGTTGAGGGTTTAGAAGGTGAACGCATATCTCAGATTTGTCGATGCACAGTAAGCCAGAGCTGGCGCGGAGGGGACCGACAGAACGACTGGGCGTGGGTAACGCAATGTCCAGGGAGGTGATATGGAGCGCTGAATGGTCGTCTCTCGTGGCAACTGCAATGACTATTCAAAATCAAACTCCTGAATGAGGATGGAGCTTTCGTTGAGAACTGGTTAGCGCTGGCACTCACCACAATACCTGAAAACTTGGCTAACTTGGATCGTGTCTCGAAATTTCTACACTTCAGACACCCACCGGTAGCTGTCGCTTTGCAAGGTGTCAGCATGGGTACCATCGTTGGCTGCGCGCACGTAATTCCTCAGATAGCTTCTAGTACTAAGACAGGAGACAGACGGAATGAGCGCTGGATTGTCAATAGCCACACAGATCTGGCGACTTGGAATGATGTGTATAATTAGTAAAGAGAGAATTGGATTTTGCGCGCAGGGAGAACGAATGTGGGGCGAGGTTTTCACAGCATCACCCATCGCATCTCAATCCGAATGCAAGCGCGTACCCAATGAATGAATTCCGACGTGACGTCACAGTTGGCCACAACGCCAGAGGGTTTGTTTAAAAGATGAGACCGACAGAGCGAGAACAAACTATGAAACTGCGACGGGAGGGCGATATGCAACGCGACTCATGGTATTAGCGCCGGGCGCAGAGTCAGCGGCCACCGGGATGTCTCTGACGGCTCTGACAGACCGCGTCCACTCTGACGCAGCCATTCCGCCTCGATGGAAATGAGTTTTGCTGATGGATGAGGAATGGTGAGGAAGTCGTGCGATATTAATCAAAAACTGGTGACAGAATCTACATGCCGTCAGTTACCGGCTGAAAGCGCAGGAATGTAATAGGGCCACATCATTACTCACTCAGATAACGTCGATTGAGGTTGATCAGAAAATTCAGAGTCCTCAAAGCTTCAGGATTCAATTGACAATACTTAGAAACACAATATTGCATGTCAGTAATGAATATGCGATTCGTTGCATACCATGATTGAGTGTACGAAGGCTTTCTCGATGTATTTCATTTGAACATCAACAGAGCATCAACAATTTCTAGTCTTACACATTCCACAATCAAAGGGCTCCATTGTCTCGTCCTTCCAAAGTAAATGTGTTCGTGGGTGTTATAGCCGAAAGGGCAAATGGCACACATATTGCCCCATCCTAGACATGAGCGTTAACGGAGCGTCAACAGTTTTCAGTCTTACACATTCGACATTCAAAGTGCTGCATTGTCACCTCTGTCCAATGTTGATCTTTTGGTCGTCGTTATAGCTAAAAAGGCATATGACACACTCGGCACCCCATCCTGGAAATGAGGGTCAATTGAGAGTCAATCGTTGCTGGCCTTGCCTCTAGGAAAGTCCAATGGCTGTGTGGCGACATTGATACATACTTGATATATTGGCTGCCTTTCTAGGCAAAAATGCTGCGACAACATCACAACTATGTCCTCAAAATGAGCGTTGAAGGAGCGTCAACCATTTATGGCATTGCATCATGCGAAACCCAAGGGTTGTCCGGCGAGATTGATGCATAATCGAACTGTCAACTGCCTTTCATGGCAAAAATTTTTGAGACAACATTGCGCTTATGTTCTAAAAATGAGCATCATCAGAGTGTCAACAATTTTTCACCTAGCATTGTAGAAAATGCAAGGGCTGTGTGGTGACATTGACCCATAATCAAACTATCGGCCGCTCCTCTAGGCAACAATGCTTGGGGCATCATCGCTACTGTGTCCTAAAAATGAGGGTCAATGGAGCGTCAACAATTTTTGGGGTTGCATCTTGGAAAATTGCAGGGCTTGGCAGCGACAATATTCCATAATCGTAATATTGGCCGCCTTTCTAGGAAATAATGCTCGGGACAACATCACTACTATGTTCCAACAATGAGCGTCAGTGGAGCGTCAACAATTGTTAGCCTTGCATATTCAACAATCCAAGGGCTGTGCAGCGACATTAACCCATAATCGAACTACCGGCCACCTTGCTAGTCAGAAATGCTTGCGACAGCATCGCAACTATGTGCTGAACCTGGGTGTAGGCGGAGCGCCAATGGAGCTTCAGCAGAGCCTCAACGATTTTTGGGCATGGAACTTGCAAAATCCAAGGGCTGTGCATTGAGATACACCCATAATCAACATATAGGCTGCCTTTGTGGGCACAAATGCCAGTAACAGTTCCACAACCGCCGCCTGAATATAAATGTCAGCGGAGAGGCAACATTTTATGTGGGGCTCAGTAAGTTTCACCTCAACGAAATACATTGTATTGTTCGTAAATGCAGTTTTTCACCATCAGTCTTGTCAGTATGACCCTGTATACAACTTCACCACCATGCATGCACCGTCTCACAGGTCTTACTTTTGTCTTTTGTGTATCTCAAGAGTCAATATTTAAGCACCAGTGTTCTACTCAACAATAATGTAACTTTTGACAATCTCTCAACTGGAGTTAGACAGCTTTCAATTCCTACAACAATGTCAGATTTCGAATCTATAAATACCGCATTGTTAGAGGTTATGATATCTTCCAAAAATGAAGGTGTGATTATTCGCGATTTGAGCGACCTTACTTTACAAATCATATTCATTGTTAGGTGGGCTTCAATGAATGTTGGCCTGAAACCTCCTATTGCGAGAGGTAATTCGAGAATTGCGCCTTTTAGCTCAACAATTTGCACTACGGAATCGACGAGGCTGGCAGCCGTGGCATCAAATGCATTGTTTGTCATAGAGTTCTTCGCCATTGATCGGAACATGGGACCAGCTCCATGGGGAAACACTTCGCTAGGAAAAGCGCACATTGCAAAGTTCAGTGAATTCACAGAGTTGGAGGTTTCCGAATTGACTAGTACAACCATTGATGAAACCGCTTTGGTCATATTGAAGAGACATGGAAGTCGTGGAATTACAATAGTGAGTTCACAACAGAAATTGATATTCAACTGTTAGATCTGACATATATTCACACAATTGACAGAGAGAATGCTCCAAACAGGCAGCAGAGGACTACATAACCGCTGAATTTCACAAAGATAGCTGGAATCACTACCTCATGTTAGTATTTGTTTCGGCTCACAGTCCATGGAATGCAATATCAAACCTTGAGCTGGACCGCTCATAGAAGGCATTACGCGGCGACCTGGTGCCGCCACCTGCAAGTACCCTTAGCAACATTTGCCGGAGGGACTACTCACTGTCAGTGGATGCAATTAAGAAGCAATTGCCGTCACGAAATGAAGTTATCTTAGCTTGGGACGGGTGGACTTTGACGAACAAATTTCGGTTACCATCGGTCGTAGCATACTATATGGCTCTAATTTGGGCATTGCAAGAGGTACATCTCACATTCGACGAGGTGAATAGCCTGTTCTCTTCCTATTTCGAATGGTAATTGAGAATAATAGGTCATGGGTCAACATACTGGAGCAAGGCTAGCCATGCATTTGAAGGAGGTTCTGGATCGTTTCTAGCATACCGACGGCCGTTTACTTGGAATTATGACAAACAATGCTTCTTCAAATTACTCGATGACTTGGGAACTACAATCGACCCTTCAGGCCTTGTGAATCAGGTGGCCTGCATTGAGAAACCACATACCATGCATGGCACAAGTCATTCAGCATGCTTTAGGTGCATTCATGAGCAATCTCAGTGTGAAAAGCCGCACCAAGTCTTGGGAAGCACCAGAGCGCGATCAGCAATTTGGAAAGAATGAAAGCACAAAGATTGGGAAGATTCAAAGACTGTGAAGAGAGGGCAATGCAACAATCAACAAGGGGTTGGCTATGCGACCAGGTTTGACAAAGATAATTGCGAAAGTACGTATTTGTAGATATTTTGAATGACCTGAAACTAACCTTCATATAGCAGAGAATGCTTGCTGTGTTGATTACGCTGACACCTGGTCCTCGAAATGAGTTGATTGACTGTCAAGAGGCGAAAATACAACTAGCAGTACTAGCTATTACGGATGCGGAAACATGGTGGAATTCAGCAGTGAAGTTGCTTGAGTGAGCATAACAATTACAAGAATTCAGCCGGGAGAGGCTGAAGAATACTAAATACAGTGATTTCCAGCCACTCTCCAAAACACCGGATGATTGGACAATTGTCAAGTACATCATGGAAGATTTGAGGCCATTCCATTACTGGACCCTGTGGATGTCGAAAAGGCATACAGTTACTCTGCATCATATCATCACATTCTACAATAACATGTTCGATCATATGGATGGCGTTATGCGAGTTTTGGCTGAGAAGATGACGCAATGGAGGGAAGACTTATACATCGCCGAAACGGTTGTGCACCAGAAGCTGTCCAAATATTACGCTGAAGTCACTCCAATGACAGGACTGCATCTGATATCGGAAAATATCTTTGATTCTATCCGGGAGTGGCGATTGTTCAGAAAGTGGGACAAAGCGATCGATAGTATTCCCGAGGACGAGCCTTATATACTACCCAATACCAGGAGGCCTGTCTGATGTATGTGGAGAACGAATACTGGGTTAAACATCGACGAATGTCTATCATTAAACCCAAAAATGTCCCGCTTGGCTACATCTGCCCCTCTGCACAGGCTTCCGAATTTGGTCAATCGACTTTTGATCCATATGATTTGTCCCACGATGATGAAGATTACTTAACAACTAACAGGGTGGCTGAAACAACACCCACACAAAGTGATTGCGCTTCACGCTTAATGACAGCCGCAAGGTTCTATTTGAATTCACCACCTGAAGCGCCGAAACACTGGGGGCAAATTTATCCCAATCTTGATGATTACCACTCCGATCCCATGGAGATTAGCAGGGCATTCTTGTTTCCGGATATCACCGACTGGTAGCGCCAGCAAGAGGAAATGGATGCAAAGTACTCCGATCCCTCCAATGTGGCACGTGACATATTCTGTATTATACCACATGGTGTCAGAGTCGAGGCCAGTTCTTCCCTTGGGCAAGACGTTTTCGGCTGGAGACATTCTAAAACCTCTGGCGAGATGCTGTGGGAAAAAGTTGTAGTAAGGCAGGTTGCTCGAGCCAATAATGGAATATTGGCAGGCGATTGTGCGGCATTGGATAACATGGACACTGAAAACGAATTGGAATTGAAGAAAGAAGTGGAGGAAAGAAAATTGCACAGACTGGCCAAGGTCCATGACTGATTGGAGATGTGGCAGGGTAGCCAAAACCATCATGCAACACAGTAGGAATCCCGCGTTGAAAACAAGCTAATCACAGCTGCAGGATATATTTCAGATACAGAAGAGATCATCAAAGCATCCTGGTCAAACTATCAACATGACGGTGCAGCTGCATCTCAATTGTCAGAAAGATCACCTTTGCCACCAGCTTTGTCAGCAAAGGACCTCGCTGGAGGATGAACTCAAGTATTAAACGTCTGCCGAATCAAACGAATCGACCGCCATCCAACCGAATGTGATGATGATCGTGCACCTGATAGCATTTCAGACACCGAAAATCAGCTTAACCAGAATTGTAACTTGTATAATACAAATGTCATCGAAGAGGACTGCGAGGCAGACTATCAATCTTATATAGAGCCAGACAATGGCATCATGGCTTCAGACAGCCCAGAGCACTGGGTTGTAAGTGCCGCACCAAATGTTCCTGGATTGATTCGGCCAACACAGAGGTCAATGAATCAGGCTGAAAAGGGGTTGATGACTCCCAGCACAATGGAAACAAGGAGGAATAAGCGAAACAAGAAAATGTAGGACAGATTAGGTAAATATGTTTTCACCAGGTTCTATATGTTGCTTGACCAAGAATTTTGTTTATAGAAATAGTTTGGGAGAATAGTGAGCAGTTGCATGAGGATAATTGTTGATAAATAAGACTATAGCCGGCGAAATGTAATATTCAGAGAGAAATATCAATTTTGGTAGAATGAGAGAGGCGTGTGCAAGAACATTACTGGGCTCGGCTTTGCCAACGGGTTGAGTCTCAATCGGACATAGAGGCACCCAGTATGTCCAAAAATATATTTATACAATAATCGATGGCAGCGGATATTAACTACACATAACAATAAAATGACTGTCAATGGAGTGTCAACAGAGTGTCAACAATTTTTGTTATTGCCCCCTGGGTAATCACTCCGCAGATAGGTTGCAGACAGTCATATGCAAATTTCTGGCCGCCTTTATAGCCAAAACACACTGTGATACCCTCCCAGCCCCATCTTGTAATTGAGCCTCAACGGAGCGTCAACAATTGTTGCTGTTGTATCTTGGGTAATCTGTAGGGCAACAGGTTGCAGACAGTCATCCACAATGTATTGGCCAGCGTTATAGGAAAAAGAGAAAGCAACATGCTCCCTGCCATATCTTGGAAATGAGCGTCAACAGAGTGTCAAGAATTATTGGCTTTGCATCATAGTTAATCACGGCGCAATGTGGTAGTTCATGTCTATATACATTGTTTTGACTGTGTTTGTACGTCAAACGGCTCAAGAACACTTAGTGTTAGCTCTGTAAATGAAATACGTTGTTACTGTCCTGGAGGATGTGGCAGGAATATCCCATACATATTTGCCTAGAAAGGCTGCAATACCCTTGTTTATGAATGCTTGTGATCAAGTATTACTCATATTACCGAAAATGGAAGCCGAAAAATCATTGACTCTCTGTTGACGCTCATTTTCAAGATGGGGTTGGGACGGTATCGCAGTCTGTTATGCCGATAAACGGGGCTAGAAATTCGTTTTTGACTTTCTGCAACCTCTCGGCAGTGTGATCACCCAGGATACAAGACCAACAATTGTTGACGCACTGTTGATGCACATTTTCAAGATGGGGTAGGGAGCGTTTCACTTTCTCTTTTAACTTTAAAGTCTGCCAATCATTCATTCATGACAGTGTACAACCTATCACTACCCATATTACCCAAAATACACTTCCAACAATGGTTGAGGCTCCGTTGACCCTCAGTGTGACCACCTCCAGCTACTACTCCAATGTTGATCGTTCATGGCCTCCAACAACATCTCCAATCTCTGTCAATCATGGCCTCCAATAGCATCTCTGAGTTTACACAATCATGGATTCGAAGTGCATCTCCAAACTCGCTCAATCCCGGCCATCATGTGCATCTCTAAGATCTGTCTTTTGGACACTCAAGGTGCTCCTCCAATACACTCAAGTACCGTCTGCCACTAGATTGACCTTATTGCTCACTATGCAGAGACTTAGATAGGTATTACATGCCCTATTATGATGTGGCGAATCTTGTGACTGTAACAAAGACAAACATGATAAATGGAATGTGTTGTGGTTATGTAACCCTCAGAGCCACTGCTGTGAGAATCTAGCATGAAGTTTCAGGACTCCTGTGGACTTGCTTAGAGGTCTCAGCAGCTCCCGAAGTTTCCTGGAACCCTGTGCTGTGGTCTCAGCAGCTCCATAATTTCCATGTGCTATATATCATGTATCGTAGCATCCTGAAAGCACCATGGTAACTGCATGTGCTTTCAGAAACATCTGAGAATCCTCTTGCACAGTGAGAAAGCAGTGAACTTAGTTCCAGGGGGACGGCCTGGGAGCATCTGGGATTACTCAGGAGTACTGGTGAAGTCAACCAGAGTATCTTGGAGGGCTGCATGTGGCTTCCAGAACAATTACCATTTTCCTAATGGTGAGTTGAGAAAAGACAGCTTCAAAGAGTGCCATTAACTGTCACTCCATGGCGAGCCTGCAATCTCAGTCATTGAATCCAGCATAACAATTTACCTCAGTGCACCTCAATTCACCAGAACTTCCATGCCATCAGTTTGCTACTCACTGTGAGAAGAAATCTTACTATGCCTTCATACTATTATAATTAGCATTCGACCCCAATATTTCTTTTAACTCAACATTGTTGTAGTAGTAGTAAGATTCATACTGAATGTGTGTTGTAATAATGTGTGATTTACTTGCTATTTAATGCAAATCACAAGGTGAGTGAGTATATGTAACCGATTTATTCTTAATCATTACATCGATGAGTACTCAAATCAATCTGATTACCCCTTAATCATCCATCATACCTTTTCTTTCTTTCTCCTTGTCTGTATCTTTCATTTGTGTACCAAATATCATGTGGGTGCTTCCACCTAAGTATCTATACTTGCAGTCCAGTATCAATAGATGCGGGAGTAAGTACTAGGTACACGGCCGTGGTTCCTATTGTAGCTGTAATGTGTATCTCCAAACGAAATGTGTAGGTAACTTAGAACAAACCATATACACACAATGCCCGAATATGTCTAGTCATTTCAGATGCTACTAGGTACATAGCTACTAGGTTGTATCATGTTGTGATACAATATTGACAGTACATAAATTCGTATAATTGATCTCGGTGACTTACTAATATCATAATGTATATTCTTATGATTAATCTCGGCGATTAATGAATATTGTAAAGGATATTCGTATGATCAATCTCAGTGATTACTACTTATCGTACTGGTAATAATTTGCCCGTTGATCGTGCAATCTTCATTGACACAAATCTTCACAAAATTCCTCTTCCTATCTCCCTGATAAATCTGGCATTCAGGTACTGTTGGCAATATTATGTATGACCGTATTCTCCCTCTATATTCAATTCTCCACTGCGAAGAAGCTCATGTGTTCTTCATCTTTGCTTTTTGCTTGGATTCCCAAACCTCGCTCGCAGATGTTGTATTGAGGGTTCTTGACATTTGGTGTTCTTGAACACCTTTCCGGAACAAGTTGTATTCAACTTTGCTTGGTTCTTGTTTTTGGATTTAGGAGGTAATTCCCACCTAGAAGAAATTACCTCAGAATCTGAGTCGTGATTGATGTCCGATACTGGAATAACAGATTCCGGAATGAATGATCATTCAGGTAATGTGCTTGGTCACGGTGTTACCTCAAAATTGATTATATAGTCGGAAGGAAATGTTTCATTATAGCGATAGTAAACTAATATCTCCGTAACCTTGATTATACATGCCAGCCACCAAATACACTCTGCAGCAAATACCTGATGTTCCTTGTCAAAACGATCCAGTAGTAATGATACAGCACACAGGATCATGTTGTACTTGTTATTGAACTTATGCTCAACCATGGGGCGGGGGTCACCGAGTACAATCCTAGTAGATAATACTGCTATTCTTGGTAATAATGATATTAATATTAAGAATTGAAAACAAAAATAATATTTCAGCTTCGTTCTCGCAGGTAGGTATCATTTGTACATGTGGGGCTGTCCTCCCAATGCCGGAGCTTTGCCATTGTTTTATAGCTTACTTGTATCGTGTGATTGGTTTTTTGGAAGAGTTACTCTCCCGCATGTGGCCATCACCATCAATCAAGGATTGCTATGATCTCATCTGTCATATCGTAGAGTACTCATTTAGTGAGCCAATCTCTTGTGATAGCGACCATGCTTCCCAAAGGTTATTGTGTGCTTGCATGATTAGTTTTGAAGAATGTCTCTCCCCTAAGGGCTATCATCCGGAATTAGATTGAATCGAACAGTAACTTCCGCATAGATAGCTCGCAACTTGTTTATTTCGGATAGTCGGAACAACTCCTCACCTGACGTGGTTCTTTGGAATGCATTTTGCAAGTTTGCTTTCTCGTATACACCAAGCAGCAACCTTCACCTTTAAGGCTATTTGGCTTCACTGCATCAGAGGCTTACATGCCAACTCACCATTGCTCTGCCAACATTCAATGTTGATGTACTACTTCAGCAATATAGTCAGAGAGTAGTTTGCTTTGCTCGCATATCCCTACCAGGGGAGTCGGAAGCTTCGGGACTCATCTGCTTGCCCACTTCTCAATTAATCTGACACACCCTGCTCAGGCCAAGACAATTCTCTTTGGCCGGGGAGAACCCAAGGTCTTCCGATATGATAGTGGAATGGCTTGAAGTCCTGCCTACCTGCACCTGGGCTATCAGCTGCCTGACATGGCAGTCGCTTTAATGCAGTCAATGTGTCCGATCCCACCAAGCTTAGTTCGATGAATGTGGTAAGAAATATCGGGCATCTTTTACCTTGAAGGTTTAAGACTGGCCAAGGTTATTGCATCATCAAATCAGTTCTACCGTAGTATTTGAACTTTCAATGAATCCGCTAGCAATGAGGCTCGCTATCAAATCCACAGCAGGCTCCCATGGAATCCCACTAAAGACCACTGGACTGGCAAACTTGCGTTGTCTAAGACAAATGTTATGTATACCAAGTGACTAGACCTAGAGTAACTCCGTGGTATATATCCCTTTGACAATTAAACAAGTACCATTACCTCTGTTAAGGGAGAACCCCTAACACCAAATTCTCTCCTGCCTCCATTAAATGCAACATTGATGTGAAGGTACTTCTCCAGACACAGCCTATATACACGCTTGAAAGGGAAGTTATGCTGATGATATTGCCTTCAGGACCACTAACAAACCTGCTACATCCAAATATAATAGAATATCATGAAAGTACAAGTGTTCTTCTGGTGGATTTACAACATACTGAGATTTCTATTTCTCCTCAATTGATAACATACTCACTATAATCTCTTGTAACTTAACCATCACTGACAAGCTCCAAAATTTATGGATGTCTGCAGATGCCAATTGCAGTAAAATCTCTATGCCATACAGTCACCTCATATGCTTGATCTTTCACACATAATTATTGTGTTTGGTGGTGTTGTATGAAGAAATGCATATTCTCATTCAGGTCCTCATTAGATCATTCTACCTGTAGTAGGATTTACTGTATGCTACAAACCATGTTAATGTTGTGAGTTTTCTTCGAGTGCATCTGGTTCAGGTGCATCTGGTTCCATTCTACGTGCATTGGCTTAAACCAATCTCCAATTCTGGCATCCATGGATACCATTGTTGATAGGTGTACTAACATTCAACATTAAGAATTCTTCTATTGCGGTGCACCAGACAACATTCTACATTGCAATACCACAGTGCCATCTTCAATATAACTTTGAAGCAGTGATGTCCTCTCTCCTACACCCTATCAAGGCACACCTTGAATGTCATACTTCCCAACTAGTGTAACTTCATTCCCCATTTGGCCTTTTATTCCATTGCACTCAGTCATATGTTTAACACTTTATCAGCAATATGTATTTTGGTCGCTGGGCACTTCTGTGAGTCTGTGAGAGTTGTCGGACCAGAATCCCAGGTAGGTCAATTCCCGGAGTTGACTGCACCTAGCATTAGCAACGGTTGCATATTTGGAACTGGCCGGTTTCATAGCTCTGTGTGGCAACAGCCTTACCACATCAAAAATCAAAGATTTTTTAAGCGAACTGCCCAATTAAGTCCACCAGTATTGATCAGAGAAATTAGACTTGCATAAGTGAATTATGCAGCTTTGCATGGCGAACCATTTGGTTGTCTCCAATTTTCGATATCTTCAAAACTCGGCAAGCAATGGTGCAAAAACATTGTTGTTGCGCGAAAAATCACAGTATTTTCAAAGCTGCTTGCTGAAGTTTGAAGATATCGAAAATCGAAAACAAGCAAAACATACGCCATGCCAAGCTGCATAATTCACATACCAAGCTCCAAATTCTCTGATCATTATTGGTGGACTTAATCAAGGGAACCGTCTTGCAAAACCGCAACCAAAGCAGCTGCTTCCGGGTTTTCTTCGACCCTCTATGATAGAAAATGTCCCAGAATGGAACTGTTGCTAACAGTAAAGCCTCAACCGATGGAGTAGTCTTGAGGTTCACCTGGGAGTGCTGGCCATGAACTCTCAGGACTCACTGGACCAATGCAATGGCCTTCAGGTGCACTAGGGAGCCCAGGCAACAAGCCAGTGAGCACCTCGTATTGCTGTAGAGAAGTCTGGTAACAACGACATCTTCATTAGGAACGCTGCTGGTGCACCTTGAAATCATTGTTACAATATATTGTATAACAATTTTCAAAACTCATGCATATGGTTTGTATTTTCATCTATGTATCCATATATCTATGTAGCTATCCATCTACAAACTGTATATCTGGACTGGCCGCTGGCAGCACTTCAGGGAGCAATTTAAGGTGTGCGTGGAGAGGGCAATCGAGTGAACTGAGAGCTACACTTCAAGGCCGTGATCAAGCAAGTTCAGTGATACACTTTGCCAGATGTGATAGAGCAAGCATGGTGATAAACTTAGATAGCGAGATTGAGTGAATTGAAAGATGTACTTGGATGCCCTGATCATGCAAGTTGAGGAATGTACTTGGAGGCTGTGATCAAGTGAGTTTCGAGACACACTTACAGTCAGTGATAGAGCAAGTGGAGAAATCCACCTGGAGGCCATGTTACAGTGAGTTTCAAGATGAAGTTAGAGACCATAATAGAGTGAGAATGGTGATGGACTCAGAGCCTGCAAATGAGTGAAATGAAAGATGCACTTGGTGGCCATAATCAAGCAAGATCAGAGATGCTCTTGGAGGCCTTGGCAGAGCAAGTTGGCAGATGCACTTAGGTTGTGAGTTCAAGTAAATTGAGAGATAAAGTTGAAGGCTGGGATTAAGCGAGTGCCGAGATACACTCGAAAGCCATCATTCTGTCAACTTAATCATTCATTTGGGGGCAGTGTTTGAGATAAACTGGGGGTGGTCAATCTGAGGGTGGTCGATTGGCAGGAGGACATGATCGATGCTGAGATCTGTTCATTAGTTAACATGCTATTGTGAGAATGTGGCAAGAGTTGACTTTGTCTCTGGGCTGAGGGTAAGCTGGCCGGAGGTGATCTCAAGGAAGGCACACCACCAGCTGAGTTTACACTCGGGGGTTTACTCATGATAGTGACACTTAAGGGAGACCTGCTGCAAGCGACTGTTACGAGGGTAACCACACCTTATCTACAATACTTCGTTAAGTACCTAGTATACTTCAAGGTGCGTATGGCTGTAGATCCTAGTTCCTATCTTTCAAGTATGCAGCTATCGTATCCTTGGGAAGACACTGCAGATATTTATACTGTCCTTGATTCAAAGGTTTAGCGATAACCTTTCCTGACCTCATCCGAGACAATAAGTCAGCTTGTTTCTTATACTTTTTCCGTTCCTTCCTAGATTTGCGAATAAACTACCTGGTATTCTTAATAACTCGAAGCTGCTGATCAGGCTCCGAACTGTCAAGATCTAGGTCGCTTATATCCTGGCCGGGTTCCTCAGCCTGCTGATCAATCCGCTGATAACTATTGCTCGAGGGGTTGCTAGGCGGACGAGAGCTATTATCAGGAACTTTATTCTGCACCTGGAATATTCTATCCGGATGAATATTATCCAGCCTACTAGGCGATCCACGATCTCCTTGAATATCCCGAGGCGCCACGCATACCTCTACCTCAAGTGCCCTTACAATATCTCTCTGAGCAGGAACTTCCGAGCGTATTCGTAAGTTATCGATATGAACAACTAGTTCTTGTTGTAATTGGATAATCGAAGATATCCACCAAACACTTTGCGCCAGGAAGATATATTGATTATCTCTTGGGTAGGGTACTATCTTCTCAAGAGCGTAAACTATGACGTCGTTATTGTTCTCAAAGGTAATAGTCATTCGTGGGATAAAGGATAGTCAAAGGTGCGGGGCTGCCGCTACACAAAGCTCATAGATTCTAGGTATAGATATAATAGGTATAGGTATCATAAAAACGCAATAATAAATAAGGATATTTCTCCACCGGTAGGTATCGTTTTTCTCTCTGGCTGTTCGAGCTTGTCTTCTTCATTGCCGGAACAATGTGATCTCTTTATAGTCCCTTGAGCATGGTTTCATCCAACTGGAACTATGATTTAATCCCTCAAATGATAGCGACGTATCTTAGCGTCTTACGGCCCGTTGCCCGCGCTTCGACTATCGATAGCCACACATCCCTTTGGTTATCGTGTTCATGCAATGTGGTTTCAAAGCATTACGCTCCTGATAAGAATCAGGCCATCCATCGCATGATATCATATCGGCTCATGAATCAGACCATAACTTCAACTTTGACTTATCGCAACGTCTTGATT
>Ga0307515_10002105_pt1 | contig 43663 bp, 48 predicted proteins | sample 17_EM_MG_FD_194513 | JGI IMG/M metagenome (GOLD analysis project Ga0307515, IMG submission 194513) | Populus trichocarpa ectomycorrhiza microbial communities from riparian zone in the Pacific Northwest, United States - 17_EM | ecosystem: Host-associated > Plants > Roots > Unclassified | place... | reverse complement strand
ATTGCGGATCGGAAAAAGAAGTGATATGAAATGCTGGTGGTGTGGGCATGAATATCAGACAAGAGACCACCTTTTTAAGTGGTGCAAAAGATGGAAACGAGAACAAAAAAGGCTTTGGGTTGATGGGCAAGAGGGGGAAGATGGGTATGAGGGCGTTGAAAAGGTTTTTAAGAAGCCAAAGATTTCATTGCCAATGTCTCTCGTTTTTGCAGAAGAAAAATGTTCGCAGGCTCTGATGGATTTCTTATCTTGTACAGATGTCGGCAGAATCAGCGGAGTGGTGGAGGAGGCGGAGAACTCAGATCACGAGGAGTCGAGTGATGGGGGGGTGTAAAAAGTTGATGTTGTTTTTTGGCGGTTTCTTTTGTTTTAGGGAGAAGAGGACTCGCGACTTTGCTTTTGTTTCTTTATGTTACGGAAGAAGCGGGGAGGAAATATGTACGGGATATGCCATGGCCGCCAGCAGCCGAATGCAATATGATTACAAACAAACAAACAAACGGAACCCATGAACCCACCACATCACCCCGCCAAATATCAAAAATACGATATGCTTGAATCCTTATAACCCCCTCCTAGCCCAACATTCACACCCCCTCAACCTTCGTCCCCTCAACAAGCGGAGGAGTAATCGTCTCCCCCGGCAACGCATGACTCGGCCCCTCGTCACTCTTCTGCGCCAAAGTCTTCACCTCCATCTCTTCCTCCACCTTCTCAATCTCCTTCGCCACGGGGTTCTCAGGCACAGCCTCCATCTTCGTAGCCGCATCAACACTCACATCCACATCCATCATCTCAACTTCATTTCCTGGTGTCCCCCCTACCACTCCCACCACCCCCACCACCCCCACCACCCCCACCATCCCTACCATCCCCTCCACCCTCTCTACCCCTTGCTGCTGCCCTTCAGCGAATGTAACCTGCTTCTTAAGCCCCGGCTTCCTTCCAGGCCGCTTATGTTTCTTTTTCGGCGGTGGCGGCGCGCGTCGCCGCGGGATCACACTCTCCCCCATCCCACCGTTAATGGGCATCTCCTCCCCCTTCTTCCCCGGCGCGTCGGGAACCTTGGCAAGATACACCAGCTCCGGCGGCTCCATGTCTTTTGCGATTCGCACCCAGCGCTTCGTGCGGAATAGTAGTTCTGGCTGCACGGGGTTCAGGGGCTTGGGGGTTTCGTCGTTTGTCGACCCGGCACGGGCGGCGGCAAGAAGGCCTTGCGAGGTCGAGGACATGAGGTGTGCATCTTTTGGCAGGGGGAGTTCGGGTTGAGGGGTCGAGACAGCGGCGGCCGGTTTGCCGACGGAGACCCAGTCGCGGTGCCAGCGGCGCACGGGGAGGCCTTCGAAGACGTCGTGGTCGTGGGCTTGACGGGCGGAGCGCCGGGATTGGCCGGTGGGACGGTACTGCAGGGGTTAGTAGAGAATAGAGGGGAGGGAAACAAACGTACGAAGGAGATTCGGGCAGGCATTGTGCGTTGTGTGTTGCTGAGGTTGAGGCGCGGGAAGACGTGTGGTGTTAGGTTGAGTTAGCGCCGCTCCCCTTAACGTCGTGGTTTGCGATGAGTGTTACACAAGCACAGCCTTAGTGAATTGAGACATGGAAAATGGTTCGGTGGGTAGTATTGATAAACAATGAAAACCGAGATAATGAAGCTTTATTACGATGAAGATAGGTTATAAATGGGTTATAATGTTTTAGCCTAGCTTACAGTGAAGTGAGCAGATGTAGGTGCCGAGATCCGTCAAACACGACCAACCACCACCACCTCTTCACACCAACATGTCATCCTCCACGCTCACCCTAACTCCCTCCCAAAAACACGACTTCTTCTCTGGCACCGTTTGTCCCCCTCTCCCCACACTCTCCCCACTAACCCGTGTAGATCGGCCTCTCCATCCCGCCCTCCCCCTCCACCCCCCCGCGCCGCCGCCGCTATATCCCACACCCCCTCCGCAACCCCGATTTCCTCGCCGCCATACTTGACGAATGCACACTCAGATCAATCCTACGCTTCAACTCCTCGTCTCTGCACCTCCTCGGAAGAAGAGAAGTTGCGCTGCGACTTAGGGCGCTGGAAAGGGACCCCGAGTATGTGCTTGTGTACCTGGGCGATCGGGATTTGGTAGCTGTGTTGGCGGAGTTTTGGAATTGTTGGAGGGATGAGGGGGTGAGGATTGAAGCCGAGGTGGTGGAGGTTGGGGATGTGGGGGGACTTCTGAGGGTGGAGGGGGTGAAGGAGACTGTAGAGAAGGTGGGAAGGGTCAAGGGCGCGGTGGAGAGGATGGAGGAGGTCTTGGTCGGTACTGTTGCTGCAAGGGGGAGGAAGAGGATTGTGGCGTGTGCGTTGCAGCTGGGTGTTTGAGTTGCGAGAGTGGGTGGGTGACTGTACGATAGAGGATGACGTTTATGGAATTCAAGCATTGAATTCTAGTGTACACGGCGAGCGCTGTTATTCAAGTTATCTTCCGCACCCGCTACAACTCGAATACACTTCGTATAGTATAATGGTGCTATCCCTCCCCCCCCTTCTTCCGCATATCATACAGACACAATGGTTACCCACTGCACCACCTGCAACAACGGCCGGTACCCATGGCCAGGAACTTTCATCAGCGAGGATTTCACTGCCACCTACGATACAACCGTTATTGTGAAATTGGAGTGTAACTGCTGTGGGCGAAAGATCGAGGGTGAGGAGTTGGAGGCGTTTTTGAGGAAGCTGTTTGGGTGATATACTTGTGGGATGAGGGAGGTTGAAACGATGACATGGTGGGATCGAATGGCTGCATATCTTGAAACCGGATCCCCTGTGGCTAGAATGGATAGTTTGTTATGAAACTCTAGCGACTGAAGAGCTGGTGGAGATGTTGATAGGGCCTGGAAGTTGATGAGGATAATGTATCGTATGGTCCTATTAGTGCCTTGCATAACTGTCTCAGAACTCGTGGATGCGGAACTACTTAGAATATCCCAGTTAGGAAAGCGGGAAGCCATTTTAGATTGCAGTAGGAACTCCATCCGAAACAGCAGGCGGAGGAGGAGACCGATTTCTTTCTGGCAGAGCATATGGAACATACCTTAGTCAATGAGCTTTTGTGGAAAGTAGCCAATATATTGGGAGGGGGAGGAGGAGAGTGAATCACATGGTGTTTTGATGGGGGTGATAGTAATGCTGGGCGCGATATGATTGATGTATGTACGTGCAGACATACCTAGTTCGATAGTGAAAAACAAAGGGTTGAAAACACACTGCCAGAACCGAAGTACCGAAATACACGCCTTGGCTACGTTCCGAGGCCGTTCCTCCTTAAGATCGGTACAAAGCATACACCGAATTCAAGTCAAATTCGGCTCTGGCGGTGGGTCAATACACACAGAATACGGGTTTTTCAACTGAGCTTTTTTTTACGACGATAGTGAAGGGAGTCGTTCACCCTCCGAAGATTTGTGCCCAGTCCTTAGACTTTCTGACTTCCTCCGCAATCTCCCGTAGGAAATATTTCGAGCTGAGTCTGGTGTGACCATCAAAACGCCTTCACGGTTGGAGGCCCAAACAGCTGAGTGCTGTCTCACTTACGTCCAAAATTAGAAGTTCCAAAGCTGTGTCATCAGACTCTAGCGCCTTGCGCCCAGCCGGCCTTGTACCTCTCCCGAGATCTACCCCGCCATTCCACTAAAGACCACTTCTCCCTCACCATCGCAAAGCGCTTGCTCGATCACAGTCGTATTCACCCGGTCTTTACCATTGGCGCACTTCTGAACTCGGTCCACCATGAGCACCCCTCCTCCCGTCAACTTCGGCGAAGAGCTAAAGGTTTTGCGACTCTCGCCTCCCACCACAATCCGCCGCGCTGACCCTCAGGTACACTACAGGACGCCTTTAAACCCGTCAACGCATGGGTTCGGCACCCACAATCCCTCCGTTCCTCCGCAATGCTGACATCGACGCGCAGGTCGCCAATGGCATCTCGTGGCTCGACGACATCCAGGCCTTCTACCGCGAACGCGCCGCAATCGAGAAGGAGTATGCCACAAAGATCAACGCGCTGTCGCGGAAATACTACGATAAGAAATCGAAAAAGAGCGCGTTTCTTTCAGTGGGCGACACGCCGCAGCTCACGCCGGGGTCACTGGAGAGGTATGTGCGCTACTACCTGGCAGGAGGAGCCGAGGCTTATGCGGGTGGGTTGTTAGCGCGAGTTTGACGACTTGGTCGACAATTTTGACAACGACTGAATCGCTGGCGGCGGAGCATGATGCGTTTTCGACTGCGCTTTCGACGCAGGTTGCGGATGTGCTGAAGAGTTTGGCGACCAGGTATGATGACTATAGGAAGCGCCATGAGTCGTTGTCGCAGAAGCTATTGGTGGAGAGGGACGGCGTGTATGGGGATTTGAAGAAGGCGAAGGGAGCCTACGATGCGGAGTGTAAGGAGGTGGAGGAGAAGCGGCAGAAGGTGGATAAGAGCTATGATGCGGGAAAGGTGAAGGCGCAGCGATCATACCAGACCGAGCTGGTCGAGATGAACAATGTCAAGGTCGGTCTGAGCACGCTCGAGGAACATGAGGTCGGGAACTGATGATGGCGGCGGCTAGAATACCTACCTAGTCCAGATTGAAGTCACAAACGCGCACAAGAAAAGATACTTCCACGAGGACCTACCGGAAATAATCAACGTACCTCTCCGTTCCGCCTTTCTCCAGCTACAACTAACCTCCGACAGTCCCTTCAAGACCTCAATGAAACTAGAGTTTCGAAGACCAATACTCTCTGGACATTGAGCACCAACATTGAAGCTACAATGCACCAGAACTCCATTACATACCTCAACACGCAGTTGTCGGAGATCGAGCGGAACATCCCGATTCTCGACTCTGGAATGTTTCTGAGGCACAACACTGCAAGCTGGACAGAACCGAATGATTTTGCTTTTGAGACTAGCCCGATATGGCATGACAACCCCGATATGGTGGCAGACGAGCCGGCACAAATTTACCTACGGAATATACTCCAGAAGAGTCGGAAAGGAATGGAAGGGTTGAAGGCAGAGGTTGAGAAGCGGGGGAAGGAGATAGCGCAACTATCTGAGAACTGGAACAACGTAAAATTGGACGAAAACCAAGCGCAGAAGGAAGTCGATGTTGTGCGAGTAGGTTCCCCTGACTACATGTACTAGTCAATTCTGACAGGCAATCCAGGCGCTTCTATTCTCACAAGAAGAAATCCTCCCCCACTCCTCCAAACTCCTCACCTGCCAAGTAGAAGCCGACACTATTATCGCTGCCGTCGGGGATGTCGCCCGCGGAACACAATCCCACAACTTTAAATCAACCACTTTCAAAATCCTCACCAACTGCGACCTCTGTTCAGAGCGTATCTGGGGCCTCACATCAAAAGGCTTCAAATGCACCGACTGCGGCTACGCCTGCCACTCCAAATGCGAAATGAAAGTCCCCGCCGCGTGTCCAGGGGTCCTCGACAAAGCGGCCAAGAAAGCCCTACGAGATGAGAAGAAAGTCGCGCTCAAAGCCAACGGCATTAGTGAAACGGATCCCAACTTAGGCATAGAGTTCACAAGAACAAACACTGCAGCAAGCGCAACGGACCACAATTTAGGCATAGAGTACAAAAGAACAAACACTGCAGCAAGCGCAACGGACCACAATTTAGGCATAGAGTACAAAAGAACAAACACTGCAGCAAGCACAACTTCAACTCTTCCCTCACGAGCCGGCACCAACCGTCTCGCCATATCTCCCTCCATCTCTCGCACCTCCACCACCTCAAATTCCTCTGACACCCCAACACCAGTAGCAGCAGCACCTACTCGCCGCATCGTAGCACCCCCGCCAGACCGCTACATCTCTGCCCCTGCCCCTGCCCCTGCCCCCTCACCCTCTCCACCCTCGACCCCCACCAGCTCTCACACCCACGAACCAAAGGGAACAGGGAAAATGCTATACACCTTCTCCCCCTCTGGCGCGGGGGAACTCAAGGTCGACCAAGGCGCTGTTATCACGATTCTCGACGATGATGGGGGGTGGATGACGGTGCGCCGCAGTGACGGGGAGGAGGGACTAGTACCGACATCGTATGTGGAGAAGATTGTGAAGGGGAAGCGGGGACCACCGCCGCCCGTGAAGCCCAGGGGCGGCGTGAAGAAGAAGAGTGTTAGGGCGTTGTACGCGTATGAGCCCGTTGGTGACGATGAAGTGGGGATGAAGGAGGGGGAGGAGTTTGTGGTTGTTGAAAGGGATGTTGGGGGATGGGTGCGCGTCAAGACGAGTGCTGGAGAGGGGCTGGTGCCGGGGACTTATGTTGAGGATGTTTAGGGGGGAGGGGTGTTGTATATGGTACCGTACCTTGCTGTGCGTGTTTTTCTCTTTCGAGCTCGAGCAGTCGAAGAGTTGCTTCTAAATGTATTTTAGCCCCACTTTATTACCTCTTGTTTTTCGTCTAGGAAGGTTTTGTTGCTCTGCTTGTTGGAATACCTGTTGCTGCTACTGCTTTGCTTGTGTACTTCGTAAGAAATGTATGAGATTGGTCGAATTGATTGTATTATATCCACAAACAAACAGAAATGTTGACGGTAGGTGAAGTTGGGGGAAGGGTTGTACGTGCTTACTACTTATCATTCCTCTCTCTTGTCAACTTCGACTTCGACTTCCTGCCACCCGCAACCACACCTTCCTCCTATCACTCATCTCTTTCCCGACTACGAACCCGACTACGAACCCGACTACCGAGAACCAAAAACTCCCCTCCGTCTCTCGTCGATAGCACCGCCGGGCTTTTTAGTAACCTGCAGATAGACCTTAGGCACAACTCATCCCTAAATACCTGCGCTGCAAAGGTCCGAATGGCTGGCTCCGAACACTGTCCTCTGGTCAGGCCGTTATCACCGCTACCTACAGAGGCAATCAAACAGACTGCCTCGATGCATATCGGGGATATATACCGGTCAGAGCAATAACATATAAACTCAACTTAGCATCACAGTCTACAGAAACAGACCGTCTCAATGATCATAGGCCAGTGTGTCGTTCGTGACTGCCCAGGCTGGCGGTGGTCGAACAGTACTTAGCCTCAATTTAACTGAGCACCACAGGCCACCTACGGAATCAGATGGTTTTGATGAACACGCAAATACACCACTCGGGACAAGTCTACCGGAAAAGTTCGCAGTGATAATTTCTGACTCGTCCGATTACATTTAGAACTTGATCGTGATATTCTTATCCGTCAGAACTGACCAGACGGATTATTGATACCTAAGATTCGAATTGACTATTAAACTCTAACTTATGCCTAGTTTAGCTATAACCCCGAGTACTGTAAACCCCAGTGTTCGAAACCCAAAGTTGGTGCCGTAAATACCTAAGTTTCAGTGCTGCAAACACCAAGGTTCAAAACCTGTAGCTCATTTTTTTTGCATTCCTTTTTTATTTAGTGCTGGAAATGGTGCGGGCACCGAGAGAAGTCTAGAAGCGATATTTGTTGCTTTTCAGGATGGTCTTTGAACACAGGTCATCCATCACTCACAAATTGTGCCTTCTCGAGACGAGACCGACAGATTTGAGTCGTCCTGACGTGGCTACCTCCAGCCTTCCCAGTCTCGAGACGTAGTCCCAGGAAGGAGTCTAGCCAACTCATCTCGTGGTAATACTATCCCGCTGTGAATAGGACAGCTTTGATGGCGCCTTCTAGCCCTTCTTTGGCAATAACTGTACCTGGTCATACTCCCTCATGATGTTAATATTGCCCCCAGCACGGAGTATGATTACCTTTTTCAATCCATGGTAGGAAGATAAAAAATTCGAGTAATAAAGCTCATAGCGTTTGGCAGTACATGAGAAATGCCCGCAGAAGGAATCGAATCTAGGTCACCTGTAGACCTAGTAATTACGGCAGGGAGTGGGAGGAAGCGACCGCCACTTTAAAGTCTAAAGGCGACATAATGATGTCTTATTGATTTATCACTCACTATACGAAGTAGAGGTCCCTCACTATATATCATGGCTGCAGTCAACTTCAGGCGCATTACTGCAGGCCATCATTGATATGCACATTAAAGCTCTCCTGATTCCAGAACTATTGTACCGATTGAAAGTATAGTACATCGTGATGACCACATCTTCTCCCTGTGATGATACCGATGGTCTTTCAAAGACAGTGAACCATATTATGAAGTTAAGACAAGGATGACAAGATCAGCGCATTTCTTGATTAATATTTTCAGGAGCTGCAGTCAACCAACTTACCGGTGATGCGTACAAAAAGGTGCACCCCATACGAGGAATCATCCTACCCACGGAATTTCATGGATGCGCTTCGTCCAAGGATGAGGCTGAACTGTAAGTTTTTGGGCTCAGCCCTACCTACCATGGATCAAGGAGAAGAACATGTGGGTGCTCCGATCTCCACATGCTGTGTAACCCCACTTAAGACTTTATGAACCTACAACCTACCCCACAACCTACCCCACAACCTAAACCCCGCTCATCATTATTCACTGCGCATTCAACAGTATCATAAACAGCACTCCCCGTTAACTCCCTACTAGCCATGTCCGATCGTGAACCCAAAGCCGTACGCCTCGATATCTGCACATATGGGGATATGAAGATTGCCCTAAAGACATCTACCGTCAACGTAACATATCATGTCTCCTCAATCCAACTACGTTGCAGTTCTCCCTATTTCAGAGCCATGCTGGGACCTCACTACGCCGAAGGAGGTAAACTCCGCCGCATGGCCGCTACTGCCGCCACCATGCCGTCAGGCTCCGAAGATTCACTCCTTGAAGTCACCGCCGAGGATGAGTTCGACCCAGTTGCTCTGGCGACCGTTCTATATGTCCTTCATTCCAGACCGGAGAATGTTCCGCGCTCCATCACTTCGGAAAATCTCTTGGAGATCGCAATTATTTGCAATTTCTACGACTGTGCGGAGGCGATGCGGCCGTGGGATGAACTTTGGATAACACCGCTCAGAGACCTGGCTGCCAAACCGGGGTACGAGTATTGGCTGTTTATTTCATGGGTATTCAAAGAGGGCGGTTTATTTGAACAGTTGTCCAAGAAGTTTTCAACGAGTGGAGTTATCGTGGAGGGGGAGTTTGGGGTAATGGTAGAGGGGGAGCTGGTCAGGATGGACTGTCACCTCCCACAAGGAATTATAGGTATGTATACTTTATACCCGCTTTCCGGAGCGACATAATGGATATAGAATAACGGGGATAATATAGACACTATGGCAGATCAGCGTTCCACAATCGGTGAAGATTTTGTCCATGTTTGCAACGATATCTACAATAAGTACAACGACGATCGTGACACCTCAATAAAATGCCAACACAACCTTAAGCCCTGCGACAACGTTATATTTGCGGAGCTGCATAAAGGTTTTAGGTCCAGAAATTTACTTGTTACAGATTCGAAGCTTCAAGCCCACTTGACATTGGACAGTATCCTTAAGGATATTGAGAGTGTGTTGAGAGCAACATCACAGTGCATCCAGAGTGTAAAGATCGGCTCATATCGTCATCACGATTGTTGTAAACTCAACGAAATTGTGCAAAGCTTACAACAGAAGGTGGCCAATATTGAATCACTCCATCTGGCGACTTTTTCGAGGCGGCCTGAACGAACATACGGGTGTACATGGGACCAAATTCTTCAGAAGGCGGGTGCCTACCCCCCCATGCCTTCTTTCTTGTATATCTGTCCGTATGGAGACATGGATATTGTTCTAAAATCTCCTGTTATTGACGCTACATATCGAGTCTCTTCTCGACAACTGCGGGCTCGTTCTCCTGTTTTCTGCGACCTAATCTCGCCACAGGCTGTCGCCCCAGCGCACACTGACCAGCGTCATAAACTGGAGGTTGAGAACGTCCATGATTGCACAGCCCTGGCGGTTGTCTTGTATATCCTGCATGCACAAGTGGAGAAGCTTCCCGAAAGGATATTGTTCGACAATCTTGTTGAGATCGCTGTTGTCTGCGATTATTACCGCTGTGCTTCTGCGTTGATGCCTTGGGATGAGGAGTGGATGAAGCATTGGACGCGTTATGCGGACACGTTCGCACCAGGGTATGAGGATGGCCTATTTGTTTGGTGGGTGTTTGAAGTAGAAGGCTGTTTTCGCCAAGCGACCAAGTTATTTGCTGGAAAAGGGTTTTTCCAAGATGACGAATTTATGGTTGCTGTGAACGACGAGCACAAAAACCCCAAGAAATTACACCCCTCAATCCCTCAGACCATTATAGGTATGGTTACTTATTCAAAATTTGGTGGACTGCATAATCATATATATGCACAGATTCAATGATCCAGCAACGAACCACTGCTAGCAAAAAGATAGTCAAGGCGTGCCGCAAGGTTTATGAGAAGTACGAGAGCAATGCAACGGTGAAGTGTCTCTGCTCAAAATCACTCAGAAAAACACAATGTGATCATTTTGTATTTGCTGAACTCTATATGGGGTTCAAAGCAGCAGGGTTGTTGGCCAGAGATTGGAGCGACAAAATTCCTTCAAACGCTTCGGTCAGCATGACCGTGACGGATCTCACCAAATTGTTCAATGACATTTCAACTATCCTCACCGAGACCACCTTTGAGGGTGATAACTACCGTCACAATTGTTGCACGTCTATCACCAATGAGATCACAACAATCAAAGACGCATTGCTTCAAATCGATCCTCTTGAATTGGATTCGTTTAGCCAGAATCAGGTAGAGAAGACTGTAGTAACTTGGGAGACTATGGTAACTTGGGAGACTGTGGAGCAGGGCATATAATTAGTCTAGTAAATTCATTCGCTCTAATAAGGTCAATATTGTGGAAATCAAACCCATCAAAGATCAAAGTTATAAAGGACGTGACAAATTTCATGCTCGCTATCCCTCCACAGGTATTAAGTACCCGATCCAGCTGCACCGCTGATTGATGGCGACGTTCAACCAGCAATCAAAGTTGCCCTTAAGTTTGGTGCCATGTAGCCGCATTCAGTACTTATTACCGGTGTTCTATATCTGTATCTAACGGATCAATGCACTGCCAGCGGGGGGAGACTGCGGCCAGTTGTTTTTGACAGGATTTAAGTTTGAATTCCCTGACTTCCTTGTCTTCGCTTTTGTTACGTCGTTATAACTGCAATGGGGTTTTTTTGTGAAGTATTAGATGATTTGGAGTTATGTCAGTACCAAAACCTAGTGCGACCCCATGGTCCAGTCAATTACCGCGCTAACTCCGCACCGCTCCCTCTGGCGTATCCCCTACACACTCGCTATCGGCTAAAGTGGATTTGTTGCAGTTTGCCTCAAGGATTTGTTTGGTCTCTCCAATTGCAACCGTTAGCTGTAGATCAACGTTCCGTAACCAGTTCACCATGGCCAATGTAACTAATCAGCAAAATGTAACAAACCCGCCCCGGTTGTGCATGTAGGCAATAGGTGATAGATAACCATGAGAAGAGCAGCAAAAAAACCGGTTGTCACTGGCACAGGTTTCGAATCTGTCCCTGTTATCAGTGTTTGCCGCACCCAATATTTTATACACAATACTCTGCTAGTTAAGCTAAGAAATCAGTTCTCGTATGTTCCGTGATACGATAGGTTCTTAATGGGGGTGAGTTGGGACCGAGAAGATGATAAACCAGTACAAGGAATAGAAACTTGCCTGTCCGATCGCAAAATGACAACCGTATCCACTAAGAAAGCTATCCTATATGTCCTTCTTGCAAGCGTACTTTGAAGGAATATGGTGGGACAAAAGGACACAGCGAAACTTGCATAGTATACTCTAGCTCTACAGCGCGGCAAAAGAGGGATTATCACAGCCTGTGACTTCAGGTGTTCATAGCACCAACTAAGTTAAGCATCCGGCTTCTGTATACCTAGATATTAGCATTGTTTTACAGGGCCTTGCTTGCTATATACAAAACCACAACTGTACTGGACGGGCTGTCGTAGATTTAAACGAGTCTTAGTAACCGTACATACATGTGTAGAAATCGTCCCCATAGCCGCCGTAAATCTTTCCGGACAAAAAACATGATAATATCATAAAGAAAAGATGCAAAACAAACGTGGTAGAAACTGAAAAACACATCCGTCCAAGGTCCCAAAACTTCACCCTCATACCAAAAGAAAAGAAATTAAACCCCCTCCACCAACGCATTAAAGTCAAACTACACAGCTAATGCTTCCATAAAAGATGCCAGAACGTCTCCATAGGCCCCCATCTGGACTTCCCGGAAAGTACCCCAAATCCTCTGAGTCTTCAACTCCAATCCATGTTCTATGCCTCCATCGTATACTCGATATCTGCCTCTTCGCCCATGTTCAGCAGAGCCAAGCTTGTTGAGGCTATAGGGCGACATAATCGATCGGCGAGCCAAAGCTCCGGGGGTACTTGATACGCGCGAAGTTCATCCAGGCCGCTTCATCTTTCAGTGGTGGTATGACTGGACACCCCACCTTAGCAAGCCCCATTGTAAAGAAACCTGATCATCAACGAACAACGTCCGCCAAAATCGCGGAAAGTGCCCTCAAAGAGACGCACCTGAATGGCAGCATAAGCAAGGAACACAAAGCTAGCCTGCAGTTTGAACTACTGCTGCTGTGGCCAGGCCTTGGTCGGTGCTGATCTACCAAACCACTAGCGGTGGCATATTGCTAGACGTCCCGCATTAGCAAGTCCAAACTGCAAAGGTATTCAAGGTCCAAGAATATGGCTTACAGTTCTCCTGATGATCCTTCTGTTATATCCTCAGTTGCCACGCAAACGACGACCACCATGAGGAATGGCATGCAGACGATGTACCTCAATCATTTCTCATCATCGGTAGGCACCACCTGATGCCTCTCTTTATGCAGACGGCACTGGCCCACTGTAAATACATCGTAGATTCGGCTGTGTGCTCGACCATCGCTGCTTCTAATTACGCAAAAGGCCTGTCCTAGATAGAACGATTAACACCCCCAGTTTTCGTCGACAGACTCGAAAGCCCGTTGTACTCCCAGTTCTCATCGGCCGACTCTAGTGCCCACTTGAACCTTGCACGAGGCGTTCCAGTGAAATGATTCGCTTGGTGTAATTGAAGAGACGGACAGTTATCTTGAGTAATGCCTAGCAGAGAGACATCAACGTCTAATCAGAATAGACGCCCAATTTTTGAGGCCAGTGACTGCGAAGAGAATTGACGTAGCTCGAGATTGATCTGGGTGGTTCAATGATTTAGCTGCTATTCTCCAGCGTTGTAATTATCAACGTTTGTATTCCCGGTCACAATAATGTCCTCCCCAATGAACCTTTATTCTTTTCGCAGCCAGGAATCGATCTTAGCCAGTTCGTTGAGCCCTTCGTTGATGGAGGGGTCGATTTTAGCTAGTTCGTTGATACCTTCGTTGGTGAGGGATCCATAATTCCCAGCACGATTCCGGCTAGCTCGTTGATCCCTTCGTTGATAGAGCGGTCGATTTTAGCTAGTTCGTTGATTCTCTCATTGATGGAGGAATCAAATTCGTGATCCCCATTTCGCTCTCCGACGCTGCTGGGGGCTATCATGGAACCCTAGTCAGGAAACACCACAAAAGAGCAGCGAGGATACATTGATTCCCTTGTGTGAGCTTGCGACGGTGTTCATCCCCCTATAAACCCATTCAGCGAAGGCGGGAGAAGTAGCGGCAGAGGGCAAAATCCCAATCTCCTGAGGGGAAAGGAGGAACAGGAGATAGGAATATCCGTAGCCCATATTCTTCATGGGGCAGCGTTTGCCGCCTATCACCATCAGCCCAAATTCTCCCACTCATATTGCAGCACTTACAGAAGAGACAGCACCAGACTTTCCTGGCTTATCAAATGCTTTTACAAAATCCGGCCCATCCCACCCAGAGCGTCGTCCCGCCGCGTTGATGAGTACGCTCTCGGCGTTGATGCCGAGCTTGGCCCCAAAAATATAACTACGCAGCTGCTTTTTGCACTAAGTAGTGGCGGGTAGCCACGTGGAGTCGTTGTCCAGATCTAGTAGCACTTTGTTAACCCTAACCTTCTAGCCGGGTGCAGACTTCCATACCTCAATTCGGCATCCCGCAAGTTACCGCACCATTTCAAAAGAATGCAGGGGTTGTAGCAGTAGTTCAAAAGATTCTTCCCTCCCGATAGTACATTGCAGAAAAGCAGTGAGTACGGTTGTACGGTCTAGGTGACAGCGGGGTAGCGGGAGCCAGGTGCTCATGGAGAAGTGTTCACGCTTAAAGAGATGTCAGCTTCAGCAGACGAAACGTTTGATCAATTCAGATAAGGGGAGGCAAGAGTGAACTCACACTGACGAGTAGTTGTGCTCGAGTGAACATTGTAGACGAAAAAGTGGGTTTGTTTTATTAACACATTAGTGTTATCAACTGTCAGCAGGTCAGGAAATGAAAATTTTGGCAGTGTCGTTTCCAAGACTTGAAGAGGTGTCAGCTGCAGAAAATCCAAGAGTTTGATCAGTTCAAACAAGGAGAAGCGAGAGCGAACTCACTTTAAGTGTGTGCTCTAGTGAGCTTTGTAGACGAAATGGTGAGGGTTTTAAACAGTTTTGACTAGTGTCGGTGCGAAGAAGAAGTGTAGGAAGAGGAATAGGAGAAGAAGATAAGAAGATGGAAGAGGAAGTTCAGGGCGACCAGCCTAACTCCACATACCCTCTCGGCCCTTCACAGCCCCATTTCTATATTCCACTACCCCAGCGATCGAGAAATCTTCATTCAGGTATCGGGTTGTACATAGAGAGAGCTTCTACTACCTGCAGGTCTTTAACAGGCGGTATTGTAAGAAAGGATAGGCAAGAGTTAATTCCGTAGAATCTAATGGACACGCGGAATTTATTCCCATAAGTGGAAAGCATTGTCCCCGATGATTATTGGGCATATAACTAACGATCAAACATGAGCCCATAGAGAGTGCAGACCGAGGTAGACTCGATGATAGTTTGCCATGAATAGCTAGACTTTCATAAAAAGCTTGAAACTAAGAACGCCAAATACCAATAGAAACATGACGAAACCCCGAAAAAGAAGCATAAGAAACCAATCAACACCCCAAAGTACCATTCAGACCAATCTCCCTGCGATAGGAATTGATGACAGCCTCCACCTCATCCAGCCCCTCCTCATCGCAACCGCTCTGAATTCTCTTTCGCAATATCTGCCTGAGATCTGCAATTTCTTTCGCCGCACAATAAGAGCATTCTCTTCTAACGAATTCTGGGCCACGAGAACCAGTGATAATTGAATCCACCTTTTCCGTTTTGCACCAGAGGTACGGACCGTCTAGCACTTTCTCCGGGGGTCGGTGAGGCGGTGGTCGCCAGAGACTGACGCCGTCGGGAAGACAGGAGATCACCACGTCACCACAGCTGAAGAGGTAGATTGACATGCTGACTTCTAGCAGCGATGTATGTTAGAACACGATAAATGCAGATGTTGAGAATGAAGATACTCACAAGGATTAGTGACAACAATGTGAGGGTGTGAAGGGAAGATAAACTGACTATATTAATATACCACACGTCAGCATGCCCACTTCAGATTGTCTTATAGTTAATCTGTTACAACCAAAAGTGGTCGCCCAGAAGATCGATGGCAAGACGCTGGTGTTGTCTCGACTTCTATTTAAGTAAAGTACTGAAGGCGTACGGCTTATAAGTACTTAAGTAGATAAAGTCAACGCCTTAATTTCAATTGAAAGTCAGGACTCGAAAACTTACAAAGTGGTAATGTTTGTCTTTTCTTCTTCTATCCTGTAGCGACTAAACCTCGGCGGGCATGCGATGCTGAGAGATGTGCGCCTCCCGACTGAATTTTCTAGCGTTGACTAGGCGCCAGCAGGACGAACCTTGGTGGGAGCTGATGCAAAGAATTGATGGTGAGTAGACAGATGGTTTGGGGAGGAGGATTTAAGTTGCGGGGGCAAATATTTGTGGGGAATGAATATAGCTTCACAGAGAAATGAAAACCATTCCTCATAAGTAATTTTTGATCTGAGTGATGATTTGTGTATCAGTATGAAGGAAGCGTCCGGGACGACTTATACCTCAATAAATGACGTAGGTATATTCTGTAAACCAGCTGCAATAAATACGATGCAGCCCCACCCTGAACAGCTTAATCCAATATGAAATACTAGCACAACGGCTTGCTTGATTGCTGCGCTAGCAACAGTACGAGACCTTATGGTACAAGCAATCCCCAAATCAAAAATTTAATAAGGGGATTGTTTTCAAGCATTAATAATTCCCAAAATAATTCGCTTTGGTAATTCACTTTGGTAATTCAATAATTACTAAAAACATTTCGCAAAGAATTCTATGTTTGCATGCCATTTTCGGGGATTGTAATTCTCGTTTTCAGTATTTTATCAATGCGTATATGTACATTCATACCCATCGACATTGCTTCAGATCGAAGCTTAATTCACACGCGTCGTGTCGTACCACAATCGCTGAATCAAAAGGTATACGTATGTGTATCAGAAACTTGATGCACGAAGCTAGTTAGTAAAGGTACAATCGATCAACGACATTCAGAAGCAGTGACAGATGGATAGATATCGTTATACCGAAACCAAATTGCAAAGGAACATGAAATCAAACTGTAGACTAGACTATAATATCAGTAAGGCCGAGGCCGAGGGAAGTATGAATGATATCTAGATTAACATCATGATCGTATCAGTATAGTAGGGAGTAGGGACAGCACTGGTATGAAAGATTAAGACACTCACTGGTGTGACGGTGATGGCGACGGTGGATCTGGCCATTCAAAGTCTATTGGAGATGGATGGGAGGGAGGGAGAGAAGCGAGCCCTGAATGTGGGGTTCAGCTAAGTGCACGCGACGATCTCGCTAACCCAAAACTGTATAGCTTATAATAAGCGAGTGATCTAAGTATAGTACAGAACTAGCAGTGCTCAATATAAACGCATAATAGTATACAAGTGGCCCCCAATTCTACCCAGAGAATCACTACTAGACATGAATAACATGAATAACTGCGAAGCTAGAACCTTCAGTTGTAGTTTTTGTTGATCATCATCAGAACCAGGAATTTCTGGGATTGCAAGTCTGCCTTTTGGGACAGCTGCGGGATGCTGAATTCCATGTCATTGTTGTTCAAGCATTTCTCTGTACCTCTTGACGGCACGGTCAATGGAGTTTCGGATCGCGGAGACATAGATAGGGACGACATCCGTAGAATGTAGAGCTTGATTAGCGGGATCAGGGTGGTTGTTGTAATCAGAACCGAACCAATCTGAATACGAGAGTGGTATCTGCGTAAAATTGCTGGTACCATCGTGGTAAGATCTCTATGATAGCTCGTTAGTGAGGGTATACCAGTAATATAACCAATACAAGACACATACATATCTTGGGCCCTCACAGTATGAAAAGACCCGTTGCCCTCTTTGAGCATTCTGAAGCAGCTGATTCTTCTTGCGATTGACACCTTCAACACGTATGTCGGAGCCGATAGGAGGGTCTCTATGGCAAACGCCAGGATCCGTAATTGCGACAGCGAAATCATTCGTACGGCTTAGACAACGCCAAACTTCAATGAAGACTGTACTGTTCTGCAGCGCATCGTGTTCGTACTTCACGATCAACACTGCGCGAATGGTACCTTGTGAAGAATGGAACCATCTCGCCATTTTCTCAATGACATGTTAATATGTCTCACTATTCGGGACTTCTATGACAATAAAAGGCCAGATTCCACCGCAATAGTTATCGACAAGGACTTAACCGTCAGGAACCATTTCATCTCCATGTTGGCATAAGTACACTAGTGTATGCTAGTATCAGCACTGATCTTATGCACACGTAAGTACACATGCCACTTACTCTGGTTACCAAATTCCAATAAGTGACCCTCTTGGTGTGAGATCACACCAAGGGTTATAAGGAGCTCCGTGTTTTCCTTGAGTATTCCAGGACTGGTGTCGTGGTGAGGCAAAGGTAACATATCCGATATACGCAAGTGGCCGTTGTAGTACTGAACTTTTGCTTTCCCGAAGTCATTGTAGTTCCGATCAACAAAAGATCAGTAAACTGTGTATGAGATGTTGATCGAGAGTTTATCGTCGCGGGAATGGTTCTCGATCTCTGACTTGTCCTCTACCTTGCGGCGCCAGGTTTCCTCGGCTTGCAGCTTAAACCACTCGAAGATACTCTCAACCTCTTGCAGCGTAAGAGGTTCAAAATCGACGTCCCTTTCGATTGGCGAACCAGGCACGGGTCCAGCGACGAGCAGTGGAGGTGGGGCGATGACACTGGAGCGCGGTGGTGTGAGGATGAGGTTGAGGACAGGAAGAACGAACTTCTAGGAGGGCTACCCTCGATCTGTCAGTAGCGCGCTCGTCAGTTTACTCGCCAAGAGATGTTTCGGAGTTCATACTACCAGCTTCGTCTCCCTGACGACCGCACTGGTCTGGGGGTGTAAGGCGTCCGTTCTTAATGATGGAAATTCTGTCGGGCATCGTGATGAAGATGTAGAAGTTGAGTCTAGCTTGGAAGTTTTAACGCCTGACGTAGCGCCGCGCTAACTGCTTTTAGCTCATGCAGGGCCGATTTGCTGGAGAGTTCCATGGTTCAGAACTACCATCGATATATACATTCCGAGGACAACATATCACAACTTCACGTCTCAACCACAGCACTTCACATATTCCATGCAGATCCTATGCAAATATCAGTCGGCGGGTGGTAGCCGCGAGTATTATGTATCGTCCCAACTCGAGCTGCAAAAACATTACAAACGCGACAGCACCTTACAATTAGACAGTCTGCGAGGCCTCGAACCCGTTGTCAGTGGACTGGAATTGGTGCGCCCGTCGATAGTTCAGCTCATTGCGCGGCCTGAGAGTCTTTCAACGGTTCAGGTGGACCAGATAGACCTCATACCGCCAAGGTCCACGCCGGAAGACACGGACGACTCGGAGAGTTCAGATGTTGATCTGGAAAGCTATTCTCACGCAGAGCTCCGGAAATTTCTGGTTCCACAACAGAACGACGATCCACTAGATCCGGTTTCTCAACATGACATACCACCCGGCGAGATGGCCATGGAGTTAGACTCACCCAACCTGGACGTCGAGGACGAGGCGGTGCATTTGGGCCTACTGCCATTCAACGACAACGACAAGGAATACGAACTTGCAGAAGAGCTCGCACTCTCACATCAAGAAGACATCATTGATGAAGAGGTGGATGGTTCCCGTTACCAGACCACTGTTGAGGACATTGAAGAAGAGGAAGAATATATACGGAACTATATGTATGGTACTATAAACCGTGGTCTTGTGGATATGGAACCATAGGTCGAGAACTTTGATGCTATACGAGAACAAATATGACAGTTTGCGGAGTTATTTGAAGTCGAAGTCGAGGAAGATCGCCGGTCCAACACCTTTGGCATGGATACCTTTGACTACGAGCATAAAAACCAGCTTTCCACACAACAGTTGTTATCTCTAGCACTCTTCAAATGCAAAACTTTTGGAAACGTAAGCCAAGATGTGTATTCGTGGCACGTGCAAGTTGTACGAGCAATGATGCCAGATACTCCGGCCCTTGATATCCGAACAGTGCAAAAGTTGCTTGAGACATCCACAGGAATTGCACATCGGATATTTGACATCTGCCAGGACGGATGCATATGTTACGCCGCATATCCGGACAGCCGAGAGTGCCATTTCTATCATAAGCCCCGGTATAAGCCTGACGGTGTTCCCCTTGGGCCACATACGACCACATTCCTCTCATCCACAGATTGGTCTTGCAGTATTCAGATGCGGAACGAGCACATCTGTTTACAAGCTATGTAGACGAGCTGGCGCGTACCCGTTCCGGATCCAAGGTTTGTAGGGACTTCTGGGACGGCAAGCTCGTCCAGATACTCAGGCAAAAAAAAAGCTCTGTGATTCCAAAGAGATTGCATTCTATTTTTCTACTGATGGGGTACGGGTATTTGAGAAGGGGAAATTCTCGGTTTCGCCACTGATCTTATTGAATAGAACCTTCCACCACACCTTCGTTTCCAACAAGAGAATGTATACCTACTTGGAGTCATTCCCGGCCCCAAGACTCCGAAGGATTTGAACTCGTTTCTTCGACCAACACACAATGTTTACTATGGTGCCGTAGTCAAAAAAATATTTAATGTCAAGTGTCGTTCTCTGGTACTGGAGGCATGGGAAAGAACTCGGAAACTCCGTTTCTGGCAAGCGACCAGACAGTACAGGGAACTACCCAGAACGCCACATACATTGGAGTACAACTGATTGTTACCGTCAAACTGACTAGATGGATCGTTGGAAACCATATTTTGCATGGTAGGATCCAATCCTCCAGTTAAAGAGACCTTATGTCTAGCTTAGCCAGCACTTCAAGTACTCCAAACATCAGGTGCTGTAAACACCAAGGTTCGAAACCATTAGTACTCATTCTTGTGCTCACTTTTGCCGGCCGTTCTTGGAACAGTTACTCATCCCTAATATATGAAAGTATTTACTCATGTCTGGCTGTAGTATCCGGAAATTAAGACAGTGACTACACCCACTTGGGTGGGTATCCTCCTCTTCGCCTCCTGTACAGGTACCTGGTTGACTGCTACGGAACTTCTTCTCAATCACTGATGTACCTTCTGCACGTTGTCTTTGTTTGGCCTGGCAGAAGTATTCATCGTGTTATCAGCACATTGATTCTACCCCAGTGGATATCATACAGCTGAACACCATATTTGACAGCAAGATTTTTACATAAACCACATCATGTTAGAGCTACACGCTATCCCATATAGTAGTTGACCCATAGTCCAACATCCATTGACCATGGTATCATTGAAACCCTCCTACACACATAGCAGGTCGTCCTCAGGCTATTAAGCATGGGTATTCAGAGGTGCGGATCATCCCATGTGCACTACCGAGTCTCCAAATATTGGTCTATTTACAATCTAACTTTAACAGCGTCAGTCTCGGAGCAGCGTTAAACCAACAGAGATGGAGTAATCACCGATAGCCAATCATTGTTTCATTCCATTATTCATCCAGTGTGCACTTCAGCTGCAGACCGCCCTCCCCAGGATTGCTGAGCTTTAGACCGGAAGTTCACCTCACTCGATCCACTCCCACTTCCCACCGTCAGAGCAACCGAAATTTCTTGGCCACTAACTTTCAATATCCTAATGAATTCAAAAAAGCCTTCTTCTGCTCAAATCAACTGTTGAAGCTCTCCTTCTTGCCAAGCAGGTCGTCCTAAAAAGAGCCGTTAACCAAATCTGACCCGGCGCAAAGATAGTCGAACTTTTCAAAACCCGCTGAACTGAAGAGGCAGATAAGAAAGACGGCCATCTGGTAGCCTATCTATTAGGCTGTATATTTTGATGTGAGATGAACTGAACGTGAGGCTATATGCTGGAATTCATCTCTCTCAAGCTCCAACGGTGTAGAGGAAGCCTGTGAGCATAGTTTAAAATGAGGCTTCAATAACCGTATTGCAAGATGTAATATGCACTCACCTATCTGCCACGGGCCCACGGCGAGGTGTCAGATTGTAACGTCGAGGCACTTATTCCGATCCTCTCTTTCTTATTAGATCGAGAAATATGTATCTAGCTGCTGTATTCAATTTCACCAGTTCTCTCTCGTCGCCGAGGCATATGAGGTGAACAACGGACAACTTACGCGAATGGCCGGTACGCATTCAAGCAGATTGGATTCAGGGAGGGGACATTGCGGGTTACTTTACGGGAAACGAATAAAAGGAGAGTAGTAGAAGCTGTAGAATACAGGCGAAATTTTCTCGGCGCATTTAGTGAGCTCATTTCTGGGAGAAGGCCGTGGTCATCTCTTGTCGCCACCTAGAATCACCCACCCTACTAACACTCCACTCAAATTCAACAATGAAATCGACTAATCACTCTAGCAGCTCACGGGAGCTACCTACTCTGAATACTATAAAATACGGCCTAGAGAGTTCTACCCATTTTGAGCCTCTCTTGTCTCATCCTCTTCCTTTCACACTGCTCAAGCATTTGAATTCTCAGTCTTTCTTACCATGTCATAATGGTGACTTCACCCCATGGTTTGTTCTCCTTTAATACTGCTAACGACTCGTCAAGACTGCATACTAACGCTCTGCAGTGCACAAAAAGCTGCCTCAACGAACTAGGCACATTGAAATCTCAAGAAACACGAAAGAACTTTAGCAGGCAAGACGAGATGACTGAGCGCTGCGAATCTCGAGAAACTGGGGGAGTACAAATTGAGATAGGTTCAGGCGAGTCTATTTATTTTATGGCCGCGTTGTTTCTTCCCCAATATTTGCTACCAATGCTATTGGAGAAACTGCAAAATGATTATGTGGAAATGGTTCGAATTGTACGTTTCATTATTCTCCCCGCATCCTTCCATCTCCGCAATTGCAAGTTCGCAATAATTCACGTCCTACGGCACTCTGTGTGATCAAAATTTTCTATTGCTTCGGGTTGGGTCCAAAAGTACTAACGTCGAATAGTGATTGCATCCCGACTGTTGAGATGTAACGAGGGCTGGAAATTCCAACAAACAAAGTCAGGAGCCTGTTTCATAATAATCTGTAACCCGAGCAGCAGCTTCTAAAGCTCATGGAAATGGAAATAGTGCAGGAAGTAGGAAAGTGGATCGGGTTTTACTAACTAGTATGAGGAGCTCTGCCATTTTGGCTTCAAACAATATTCCTGTCCGGGAAGTGGAGGAGATTGCTCCTCAAGGGAAACCTGGTCTTACATGAGCCCTTCTAAAGTAAGACCGTTACTAGAAGCCGCTAGAAAAAATTGACGCTCACGGAGGATAAGACGCCATATAATGCTCGGAACATTACAGCAAAGAAGAGTAACTGCAACCAGTCTCTAAGGAAGAACTTCCTCATGCTTTCAAAGAGGTGGTTTCGACAGACAACGGTGGAATAGGTTCGAACCTGGTCTCATGTAGAGAAGGAACATCACTGGAGACCACAAAAAATAATAAAGTCGGTAAGGAAGAGTGTTCCTCTCTGCGTGGAGTGGAGCACTTGCGGATCACATTACTGGACGAGTTTATGTGGAAGATCCATAGGGACTTCCTTACTGTCATTCAAACCATCGCTCCTTTATCCACAGCAAGATGAATCGCGTCACCAATCTTTTCAGAAGTTTCAAAAGCTGCCACAAGTTACTATGTTCCAACCTAAGACGGCGGAGGTAATTTTGCTGGTGGATGACGCAATTCTCCCGGTTCTTCAACTGGAACGAAAACGAAAAGATTCAAAAGCCATTATGAACAGAGCATTTCAGAAGGCAGGCTTTTGAAACCATCTGCTAATTGTAATTCACCTCCAGCGAAGTTAGTTAGCTAAATGACTAATTTTAATACAGAAACTCTGGTGACGGGTACGGTTCTAGAAGCTGGAGTATTTTTGCGGGTTTAGCCTCCACCTCCTAGCCACAGGGCCCAACACCCTTCTTCATTCTGATCTACGAACAACCGTATTCCAACATATTACGAGTATCCTCCATCTGGTTTATATTTCCTCTGTTGACGCGGGTCACATCTGCCAACTCACGTTCGAAAGGGGAAGAGGGGAGCTCGCCCACCTAGCCGGGCATCCGGAGGGGAAGGGGAAGTGGGCACTGCCATACTATAGATAGAGTGAATGCAGCATGATTTAAACAAAACAAAAACTCACGTTCGAACGGGATCGGCACGAATAAATCGAAGTATATCTTCGTAGTGAGATTCGCCATTTTACCAGCACTAAGAGATAGCCCCAACGAAGGAATTCATAGGGTAAGCTGCAGTAAGTGAAGAATTCAAAAGAAATAAATGAAACCTAGGGCCTCTCTCAAGTTGCAATCCAAGCTCGGGGATCATGGATAGAACTGCCTCTATTGCTCTTGGGTCCGGTTCACGAACCCGTTCCCAGTCAGCTTCTGCTCGATCTCGATGTGTGGATGGATGTTTGCCAGAGCCAACGTATTGAATCGTTTTTTCCGGTCTGAAGCTGGGGATGTACATACGACCATTATTGGACAAAGAGGCAGTCGATCCTCGCCCCGAACCAACCGCAAGCATCACAGATGATAGCAAAAGATCACTAGCCCTCCCCTCAACGGACTCATGGAGGGCGGAAGCTCTGGAGGATAATACCAGCATAGCGACCACGAATATCTAGGATTACAGAACACATATGTTAGTTCCTGGACAGGAAATGCATCCTGGTTGGCGCCTTCTTCTTCCATCGAAGACGCAACGCATAACCACTTAACTGAAGAAGAGGCCGAAATTTCGCATAACAAGGTTGAGGCTTCGACGAGACATTTCAAGGCCCACGTCCACGGACAGCCGCTATGTTCCTCTGACGGAAACGGCGGTATCGTCCCTAGAACAGAAGCGGCATACATTGACAGCACACCTGCAGGCTGACTTGAAGGATCCTACGCTGGTGATACGTACAATCATGGCAACTTCCGTTTCGTTTAAAGTTGTTCTCGCTAGTGGATCTGAGGAAGTGATTCGCATTGAACATTTCCGAGCAGACTCGTACGTGCCCAAGAATTGAGCTGTAGTTTTCTGACTTACGCTGGCAAGAACTCAAAAATCTTGGCCTAACCTCTAAAAAACCCTAGAAAAACTCTATTGCGATTCCTCACAAGTTATTTTCGGTTTTATTTTATCATTTAATGCAGGCGGACTACTATTTCGCAAATTGTCCGTGAAGTTTTGCCGGTGAGGTTTCAACGCTCGAATGTTGCTCGATTCGCCGTATTTGCCACTGGAAGGTCCTTGGTTGGAGTACTTATTCTTGCGATCTAGTGGTTGCATCGGGTCTGAGGAATGGACATAATCAACCAGCCCCTCGTCGGAAGGATTTAAGAATCTCATCTTCAATCACTCAACCTTTGCATCAATTCCGCCATTATTGTGTTCTTTCTTTACAAGCTGATGGTCACATCGCCTAGTGAAACCGGTAATATCAACCAGCCTCTCACGGGCCGGGGGCGCGGGGGGAGCATAAGGAGGTATACTGCGCCCTAAGAGCGACTGACAATTGCTAATGAATGTAGCCCGATAACGACTGTCCTTCCGCAGAGACAGTTGCGGGGGTGAGTCCAATTCTCCATATAACTAGTGCGCTGATGGATTGGTTAGAAAGGCAGAAGCATCACCAGATTAAGGAGTTGCGTGACACGCAGTGATATTTCGTTTAGTTGCTTTTTTTCGTGATTTGGGCTTTCTTTTTTCGAATACGATACCTCAGCAATTTAGAGGCTGCAGATATGTTACGTCTCCTGGAGCGAGAAGTGCAATAGGTACGCTTAACGATCATTACCCTCGTTTTCCTTGAAAGGTAGAAAGAAAGGAAGTGGTGGGGATGGCTACCATCAATAATTATTGCCTCGCGCCCCCGGAAAGGAGGCAGAAATGGTACGTCTCCGGGGTAAGTCTCCGGGAACGAGACGCGTGGGCGATCGGATCTATCGATGGCTACCGTCCACGATTTCTCGTCAAGGCTGAAAAATGCGAGAAGGGATGGGGACTATCGACAATTGCCTGCGATTCCCTGGAAGGCAGCTGGGTTGGTGTACGTGGGGACGGTGTTTTCTGGATTTGGGGAAATAGTGTTGTAGTCTTATGATGGGTATATGCACCTTGCTTTTGCATTCGAAAAGCTTGTTCTTAAGCTTTGAACCAGCCCCTAATTCGCGCGCTCAGGGAGGGCTAACCCTCTCTAAGAAATTAAAGTCGAAATTAGCTTGCTCTCATGTAAACCTTAACTTCGTGTACATCCCGAAAAAACCCTTCTGTACTCCCCCCATAGATACAACTAATTGGATCTCGTTCAAACGGAGAGGAAAACTACGATGGGAATCTTTCACGGTGTAGGAAGATATCTTCATACTGTCGATATCGCTGCTTCTCTGCACGGGATTTAGGGTCACACTTTATACCCCTGGGGAAGAAGGGTAGGGAAATCCCCCACCTAGCCAGTCATCTGGGAAGGGTTAATGGGCACTGTCATACTCTAGATAGAGTAATACAGTATGATTAAACAACAACTTTATACTCTGAAGTCCCCGTACGCGCGCGTTCACTCTGCACCCGGCAACTTAGGATGGTTGCAGCTTCGAATGAGACATTGCACGGACCATCAACGATGCATGCAGTCAAGGATGATGTAGAGTACACAACTACAGAGGAGATCTACTTTATCTACACTACTCTGTAATTCTAAGGAGGTCAGGGAGAAAGTATAAGTAGCAATCAACACAATCGCGCTCCCCGAAAACAAAATATACATGGGCGGTGGCGCCTGGGTAAATTACTCTACATAGTAATGCAGATTCTGCCGCCGTATCTTGCAGTTGCTGGATGCCCCTAGATATAGCGTTGTCTATGGGGGTTTATTGTTCACGGCAGTTAAGAGCATGAAGATATGGAACCTCCTCCCCCTTCACTACCAATGCAAACCCCAGCAGCGTATACCAGAATCACCGATTCGCACTCGATCCTGACCCTCGCCCCCGCTCTCCCCAGGATTCCAACAGGGTCATGTTTCAAAATGACCGCACGATAGATGCGAGTTAAAGCTAAAGCGGACGTCGTCGCGAGTGATGTTCGATGCATTGCATGCACGCGCGAACGAACCACAAGTACCGGCACAGCCTAACTACTATACGCGCGCGCTCCGGTTTCGGCAAAAGGTAACCCCTTGCTTCTCTTCATCGGATGCCCAAAATCGGGCCGATTCCAGAACGCATACCGCAGCTCAGCATTCCGCCACATTTCCTTAGGCGAGTAGTGTTTCCAACGTACATAAGCGATCTCAATATGTAGGGTGCTATCCACCCAGTTTTCCCTTGCAGCAGAGGTGGTCGGGCCCCAAAATAACCACAGGAGTCATATGAGACACCCTTGACGGATAATTGTCCGCAAAAAGCTCTGAATGTGGTAAAGGCCACATGATTCGCTCCCTTTCATTTGCAATGGATACGAGTGCAACCCACACCACGGGAAGGCACAAAAAAGCAAATAGACTGTTGGAGTATATAACAACAACTTTTTTCGCTCTTTCCCACTCCCTTTTTTTATTTCATACCTGCTTTCTGCTTCCACACGCAAACCAAACACTACCGAATCCGAACGACCTTTACTCGAAATAGAAGATATGTCGCAACCTCAAGATACCGCTGCCACCACCGCTCAGCCTGCACAGGTTTGTTTGCTTTGTCTCCTCGATCCCTGATGGAGGAGGTTGGGTTGGCTAACGTGATGAAAGAACGCAAACGCCCAGAATGTAGATAAGGCCAAGGCATTTGCTGAGAAACACGGACTGGTTGATAAGCTGTTTGTCCCTCCCTTGCTCCTTTCCTCGCTCCTCTCTTGGACGGTTCTGATACGCGCAATCTACAGGAAGAAGTTCATCAAGAAGAAGTTGGGCAGCGGCGGCCATTAAACGGGACGGATTGCGAATTGCGAATTGCGAATTGCTTTGGGTTATTGTGCTTCTATGTTTTTTCCGGCAGCTGGCGAATGGATACACTACGATGCGATGTAATGGTTGAGGCGTGGACGTGGATACCCTGGGGGCAATAATATTTGGGATATCATGTTGTGATTATTTTATTGGATAACCTGTTACTACGTCTTATATTAGGAGGTGTGTGGCATGGGTTTAATAGGCCCTCCATTCCGTGACTTGGCCTTTGTGTAAGGTTGGTAGTGGGTGGTTGTTGGGTGCATGTTACTGGCTCCTTACCGGCATAAACGGCATTCGGCGACACTTGAAACTTGACACCACGATCGGCGTGATCGGCTGCATCACCCCAAAGAACCCTTCTCAGGTGCTGCATGGAAGCACTTCCTTTGATACCCAGAGGTTGCATGAGCATGATGATATCACTGCCCATTATAACCCATCGATCTATGTGCACACATGCACAAGCTCCGCCACAGGAATGACGCGCGCAATGGGACCACCGGCGTCAAGTTGCGTTCGGAATTTCGCGGTAGCCTTTCCTACGACACTAGGTTAAGATCTGGCTGAATTTGCACCATGTTGTCTGACATGTGGTCGCTATCAACCGGGACGAATAGATGCTATCTAGACGTAGGTTCAGCCAGGGGATTCTCATGATATCTCCGGTGATAGGTATCCAATCAACCCGGGACCCTTGTACTCTACTCTAGAGTATTCTACACGGTACTTACTGAGCACCTTCTAGACCGGTTGTTTTTCCTATGATATGATAGAAAATGAGCGGCGCGTTGGTGATTATTTTAGGTGCTTTCCAGAACTCGGAACCGAGCATCATCCTGGTAGTCATGGATTCCCGCCTACCGCCATCGGCCTGCGGAAATTAGCCCTCCCTCAGAGCATGTGATTTCAAGGGTAAGGGTATTTACACGACAAATTGCCATAGTGTAGAGTAGCGTGCTGTGGTGAAAATCCCCCCGTTATTAGCTGTGATAGTTAGTCTAGACGTCGCCTTCTTGGTAAGATGGGCTTCTTTGAAAACGTGAATCCGCGCCGCATGGAAGAGTTAATTGTTCCAGGGGTAGCTCTCGAAACGCATGAGGTGGCAGTATTTTTCTTGCAACACCTGCAACCAGGCACCACCGGCGTCGTCATCCCGAATCCCGAATCCCGGGATAGCCGTGACGACCGGTTGACTATCTGGGGTAGAACACTGGAATATATTAGAAATCCATAGTGCGACTGGTATATGCATAGCGAGCTGGGCGTGGGCGATAAACCCTAACCACCTGCAACGTAACGGTTTAGGCTGAGAAGTTAGCATGTATGAGCTCATAAGCAAGCACAGGGGCATGATTTCGATGGGGTATTTGAGAATCTTATGGGTGTGTGGCAACCTCTTCACCATAACACGCGACCACATCGTGGCATGATGTAAGGTGTACGACCACTTCACCTTAGAATCTCCCTATTATCACTGCATTAGTGGCGTGTAGGCGTACCACCCTCTGGACAGATCTTGAAGCGGCCGGAGATCAAGAAAGCTGTCCTCCCTGGGATGAACGGACTTTGGAATTCCGGTCATTATTTTCGCGTCCTTCCGTCGAGTCATCTTGGGCAGGAGTCAAACCTATTTATGAGCCTTGTGTCACAGGAAGAAGTTTAGGGGCCTTGCAGTTGTAGCGGCACAAGAACTAGACGAAGGAGAGTGGTCACTATATGTCACTCACTTCTTGTTGTTCTCGCTTCAAGAAAGGTCGAGGATGCTACCAAACGGGCATGGCTACTGGAAGAATTAGTTGAGCACAGCCCTGAAGTCGGCGTGGTGAAACTTGTGGTCAAAGTAAGTCTGAGGTGAAGAGCATGATTTGTGTCAAGGTAGGAGCAGAGACCGATTCGTGTGGTTGGTGGCACGTAGATGAATATTTAGTTTCACTGGCGTGCTAAAGAAAAGCAGTGCCCGGTTTCGTAATTCTGTTGAGCGGTATTAGCTTGGAAGAGCAACATTGGAGGTTATGAAGGTGTATACGCGGTGTGTGCGTTTCACAGAATGAGAAGAGCAAAAAGTGATAACCGCGGCTTCTAGCCTGGAGTTCGTGTTTATAGCACTGATTGAGCAGTGTAAGTTTCGATCCTGTATTTCTGGTGTTTCTAGCATCATGCTCGGCTAGCTAAGCTGAGAGGAAGATTGCATGTTAATTCGATGGTTTTAACCATGACCGTACCATAATTGCAGCCGTTTCCCAGTGCGGCTTTGTCATTCTATTGGAAAACAAAGTTTTGAAGCTGAAGAGCAAAAAGTGATAACTGCAGGTTTCGAACCTGCTTAGTGGTGTTTATAGTACCTTTTTCAGTCAGCTAACCTAAGAGATAGCTTGGTATCTCGATGATCTTAACCATGACTACCTGTAGCACGTTTTCCGGAGCGGGCTCGTCATACTGCACTGCCCACTGTGGTTCGGGCGCCGCCTGGATGCTAACAACGGACGCTATTGACGACTTGCAATAGCTAAGTAGACGTATCCGTAGATATTTAAAAGTGACACGGAGTGGAGGAGTGGCAGGGTGATATTGAAAGCGAGGACGCATGTTAAGAAAACGGCCTCTAGAATTGTAATATAAATATTGTAATATAAATGGACTCATGCAACCTGCGAATGAGAACTATCTAGTGACGCTTGCGCGCGGCAAAAGTCTTAGACAAACGGCTTACGGGATTGAGTCATCGATGGAGTGTAGTTGGCCCTGTCAAATATTATCTGCCTCTGTTATATTAGTAACGAGATCATCTGGGCTTGTAGGGGTTAGAATTGCCGTATAATATTTGGGTTCAACTCTGTAATGTTGCTGGTTACTGTTTTGATTTGGGTTATGGTAATGGGAGGAGGATGAAGTTGCTTTGGGTTAGGAGTTTGTGGTACGTAACCTGAGACTAGGAGCCTAGAGTCGACCACAGTCGGGTGCTCAGGCGAATGGGTTCGAATGCGTTCATGAACGTGGAATAGATCTTAACCTGGGAGAGTGGGATCAGCGAGCAATCCGAGAGAGGGTAGAATCCGCGAGTAATCGTTAGACCATGGTGGTGATGGTGATGGATCCAACCATGCAAGGGAATATAGTAGTAGAAGGGTTATATGACTTATAGAACTCACAGTCAGGTGTGTACAGAAGGCCTCGGCGCATGTACATACTTGAGTAGATAGCTCCTGTACCTTACATCTTAAACCCACCGGCAGGGCTGCCTTCGTTTTGTTTTTTGTTTTAATCATACTGTATTCACTCTACTTAGAGTATGACAGCCCCTTAATCCCCTCCGCCTCCGGGCTGGGCGGCTAGATGGCGGAGCTCCACTCCTGCTACCCGTCGTCCCCTTCTGACAAAAGAAAGCGGGCTGCCTTCGTTCCTTCTCCACCTGAACTCCCTCATTCAAGCAGACCACGGAATCGCTTATTCATCACCCCGGCTCCAATGGCTTCCCTTCCACTATTTCGAAATCATCTACACGGTTTCGACTCTTATCTTCTCGCTGGCTAATGTTATAAGCTATCAAGCGAGGGTTAGGGCTGTTATGCTCACCTCCATCACCTTCATACACATCCACTATCTTCATCAAACGTATTTCTTGCCGCTTCACGGAAGCTTCAGAATAACTCGTTGGGCGAGTGTCTGATCGAGACTAACACAACTACAAAACCCCTAACGGTCTTAGCCTTCCGAATTTCCTTTTTTCTCTTCTGCCACACTCCACGATTCACTGGAACCGTCACAGCCAGCACCAGTGCCGTCTATCTTCATTCCACGGGAAGAAACCACTAACTACTAAAGCCACAATATACTGCTGCGTAAGTTTTGTTCACTCAATCCTTGACCTCTTTCCGATCATGGCTCTGACATCCTTCGTAGTTAAGCTAGAAGAATAGCTAGGGGTGGCGCTGAAAGATCGTATGTTACTATATCTTTTATCTACAGCATTCTAAACTGAGTATGGTGCTAGATTTTTACTACATTGATTGTTATGTTAATTCTGGGGGTTATTTTGATCACACTTGTCCTACTTGGTTGTTGCTGTCGTGTGTATCCTCTCCACCAGGCCCTTGCATCTCTAACTAATCTTTATAGGTTATCTGGAGTACTACTTGGGAATATTGCTGCTTCTTTATGTAGCATATATCTGTCATATTCCGTACTTTGGATGCAGATGTTTCTGCTGCCGCCGCCGCCGTTTAATTAATTGAAGAGATTTAGTAGGAACACATATGGGTACGCCCCTCTGTATTACTGAGTTGTTGTGTTCCTGAGACGTCTTGTCCTGTGCCCATAACTAATTCTTTCTGAAGCAAGTTTTATGTGTTTGTATATGCTAACTGAGGGTAGGTACAAACCCACGGAACGGGAGCTTCGTCTTTACTTGTAAGCTGGTCGTCATTCTTAAAGATCTTATGAATACGCTATCTAAGATTTCAGCCTTCCCTACAGCTGAGAAGCAGTTGTTTATCGTTTTAAACTTATTGCATTCGTTACCTGTCGTCTACTCCAGTGTTACATTAGTTACTGCGGATGGATACCCGATACATATCTAACTTTGCTGCTATCACAACAAACCCTAGAAAGCCAACTTATCTTAGGGGGCATTCTAGTAGAAGTATTCAAGGAGATCAATACGAAGTGAACCAACAGCCAGGAATCATGATTGAAACTTATGGCGACCGGTATTCGAGAATTAACGCTGAAAGAGAGGCTATTTGCATGTGAAACCAGACTGCGGTTCAGGCCCTGGATATCGAGCTTTTGTTTGTTTGTTTGTTTTAATTATACTGTATGCACTCTATCTAGAGTATGACAGTGTCCAATTTCCCTCATCCTCTACCCGTCATTAAGCTTTTATTTCGCAGGTTTAAGATTATGGCGTTAGTTCATCGTGACGATGATGATAGAGTTTGTCAAAGGCTAAGTCGATTTCGACTTCACAGGGGACTGAACCCCTCCTCACCTTCGTGGACCATTGACTACCAGTGCCTCTCACCTTGTACCAGTACCGCCAGCATACAACCTCCGAACCTCAAAGGTAGAAGGAGGAGAGCTCCCCGCCTAGCCGGTCATCCGGAGGGGGAGGGGAATTGGGCACTGCCATACTCTAGTTAGAGTGAATGCAGAATAATTAAAACAAAACAAAAACCTCCTTCCCCTTAAAACCAGAAGTGGCTACGGAAGCGAGTAGAATTTCCGTAGCGGAGGGACCTATGTTCTCTGACTCTACTGGGGGGAGAGTGTGTTGTGCTTAATGTAGCTTGAACATAACACGAGGGGGGGAGTGAAGGTGCAAAGGTGCAAGTGCATATGCGTTCATATGCATTCATAGACACCTGTATTCTACACATACGAGCACTAGAGGCAGCTTCACCGCCTTAAATAGAAGTTGAGATGACCTGGATAAACTGTCCTAGCTGGTGCCATGAATCAGTATCCCCATATATATATTGAGGCTATGGTTATGGTGTTTGTGAGGTGGGCTTAGGTAACTTGGGAGGAGCAGCCAGGTAGGTGGAAGAGCTATAAGAGTAACTACAATATTGCAATTATTTTAAGCAGCATGCCACCATTTTCTCCATCATCTAAAAGACTTATTTTTCAATTACAGCTCTCTATTGTGTGATTGTTGTGAATCACCATTTTCGTGTTCATGGGATGCTCGGTTACGGCTCTTTCTGCTGCTATCACAAAGACGGGACTGTACAATTGATTTACCTGCACTTTGGTTCAACTGAGCACCTCGTTCATGACCTACGACATGAACCATAAGATCGAAGGATAAAAACGATGCACTAAGAGTTTACAGCCCGTCACTGCTATCAGAGAACGGGATCCAACAGTTCCCTTCAGGAAATTACGCGGAGACTGGAATTCCTAGCAACATGGGCATGGGAAAGCCTGGTACAAGTTCGCTCATTTCGGACGGATGGGCGGATGGGGGAACAGCCCCGAGGACACGCTTATGCTACACGTGTGTAACGTTACAGCACCATGCTTTTCTAGCTGGGCTAAGCGATATGCCCTTGTTTATTCATTTTACATTAACAGGAAGCATGATATGAGGCAAGAGGAGACCAGGGAATGGACTGTGAACTCAGCCACCAATACATATTGCCAAAATCCGTGAAGGGGCACGTATGAGCAAATAACCATCTAAAGATATTCACAGATATAGTTATACGCCAAGGCAAATGTGGGCAGATGTCGAAGAGCCCTGCGGCTATGCGGACATTGCTGACATCGACAACCGCCTGCCCGCCGGTGTCTTTCAGGTAGGCGAACAGATCTGACAGGTCGATCTGATTGTTCCCGAACATCAGTTCTGAGACATACAGGCATACATTCTGAGTAGTTTTCGCTATATTTCCAGGGACATTGAATTTCGCATGAAGGTACTCTACACATACATACATTAAGTATTCTTATTCGAGGCTAGCAGTCCTACCTGTCGAATTTTGGGCTTGTTTATATATTCAGACAGCGACATCGCTAAGCTGCCCGACTTGTTTGCCGATCCCAATCAAAGAAACTTCCGTCGTCGCTACCCAAAATGCGGTTCTGAACCGCAGGTTTCGATTTCTAAGTCAGGGACCGACGTCTGCAGCCGAGCTAGCAGCACAACCGATCCCACCTTATCCAGATTTGACAAATGTTGAAATTCTGGCCCGAATCTTGAACCTGAGTACGGTATAGGAATCCCCCTTGCAGGGATTTGATCCACAATCAGTGTTAACAGCACTTATCTTGAAAGAGCAGGAATCTATTTTTCACATTACCATCTCGGTCGAAGCGCTGTCTCAGGTAACTAACTTCCAGTAGCGAGTAGGTATATATTCACCTGCGCTTATTCCCAGAAACCCTCATGCTACAAACATATAACTTGTATTCCTTATCTCTAGCACTCATAATGTCGGCATCACGCTCCTACCGCGTTCAGAACCGCGACGTCGAAAACCTGCCGATATTCCAGGCTGGGCTGAATAATACCAATGCAACAACTACTACTACAAGTACGGAGGGCGAAGTACGCATGCTCACCCACCCGTGTGGGAGCAGACTGGAACTGACAATGCCAGATACAAATACCTCCACCACCACCACCAGAAAATGCTCCCAAGCGGCCGCTGGGACAGAGATTGTTTGTACTATGCCCAGGGTGCAGTAGTCCAGTAAACTGACTGTACTGGTGGGTAGTATGCGATGGCTCAAGTACGGACCCATTGATTGAGTGGTGGAAAGAGCAAGAAAGGGAGACGGTGCAGGAATGGGTAAACGTTTTCTCAGAATAGAATGATGTCTTAGTGATTGTGAAAATAGAGTTAATTCGCATAGATAACCTTATTCACTGCTAATACATACCTCGTTACGTGTAACTAAGTCACAACGTTTGGAGTTTCACCCCTATCCTACTGCTCACGTTGTAGAACCTCAACTGAATGATGTGTCGTGTAGTAGCTTCCTGACTCCATCGACATCCTTATCGTTGTCGGTCAAGAGTTCCAAGAGCATTAGCAATACTCACATACACAAACAAGATGTCTGCTGGATGAGCTAGAGCTGCGAGCCTCTGGAGCTCAGAAAATAACTATGGGCGGCTGCTCGATTTCACAGCAGATTCGCAGTCGAATGCCTATGGAACGACCTCATCATCTCTTAGGAGCTCGAAACCGAACTCATTACCATCCTTCGCAAATAGCTGACTTATACGCATCCACTCGCTACAACGAAGAAAGGATTCGGAGGATGAGACATCCATTACACACCAGCCGTACTAGGATCTCGCTACCCACGCGCCAGGAAACGGAAAGTATAAAGTCTTAAGAGGGTTTCTACGGTATAATTTACGGTTTCCCCCACTCCGAGTCGATCATGGGCAACAAGCCGATTATGCCGAGTTTGGAGGTCAGAGTCGCAAAATGCCGTCAGGTTTATCGTTCGAAACCAACCCTAAAGCAACAGACTATGCTTGCGGTCAGATATTTAGCTTTGGTGAACACTTAGTCAATTCCTCCTGAGCTCATGTATGCCCTCCTGCTGTTCGATAATTCTTGCTAAACTGACTTTCGAACAGTGCTCACAGAGAGCAAAAAACTAAGCCAGCACTGACAAGATTAGTAACCCTGCACAAGTCCCTATACCCACCGAGTCGGTCCGGGAACGCTTGGCGTTATTTCGTAAATCCGTTCGTCCCACGTCCCCATACAGATGACCAGATAACTCTAACATATCGTTGTCTGTTTCAGGTGATGTCGAGAGAGCCAGGAAACTGTGCAATTACTAGAGCATTGGATATGGGTGCAGCGGATGAGCCTCTCCTGGATGATCCGACCATGCAGTGTTCTTAAGCGGCCCGGCCAGCCGGCGGGCTTTTTAAATATCTGTAGGCTGGGCCGCCATGTCAAAAACCTGCTTGCTTCAGATATCTGAGGCCGCTTACAAATCAGGCCGGCCCACTTGGAAACATTGACCATGGATGAAGAGCTCATAGGGGAAACGACGTGCAGCAAAGCGGCTCATATACTACCCCACGGAAGATGCCAGGCGGAGGCGGATGGTTCCTTGGGCAGTGGTGTACATCCCCATCCTAAATTTCACATTAGTGCTTATTAGTACCAGTCAGAGTCTAAGGAATACTTTTGGACACACTTAGGCATGTTCGCAGGGCAACTCGGATCTCTAGTTTTGGGCGTAGAAACTGACTAGCCCCACAACGTCGTCTTCCTCTCGGAGGATAGACACGCTGGCTTTGGAGGGTTTAAAGTGTGATTCGAAGTGATCGCAGTGAGTAGCCATTATCCAAAGGTCTCGATCTACTACACTATTTGTGTTTAGGAAAAGACACCTATATCCGTTGTAAAACCAAACGACACCCTTGGTCAAGCGCAGCTTAGTGCAAGGTCAGGTCTATTATCACCTTCTGCTACCACACAGCAGATAGAACTGATTTTCCCCACCCTACATTGCTGAGTATCCATGCCGCTTGGCGAAGGCAATCGAGTCAAGTGGGGCCAGGGAGTACGTGGATCAGATATTGAGGGATTCTGAGGAATTTACTACACTTTGTGAAAGTACTATTATTAAAATATTTCTTTGCAATTCGTGGGCTTGTTGAGGCAGTAATATCTACAGCTGGGATTGATACGTACATATGATGGATGAACGTGGGAAAAATATACACAAATTCCTCGTTCTCGTCGAGTTCGGCGTGTAATCAATACTCGGTAAAGCTAATGACGCACCCGCCGAGAAGAGCGTTGAAGATATCCTTTGGGTAAAAGTAGATGGAAGCCGCGTATTTTCCCGCGTGGAAGTCCATGTCGGCAACAGAAAATGGAGGCTCCATTACGCCGTGGTTAGGATTGTCGTGGAGCAAGCAACCCAAGTTCTCTGAGCTTTTATCGGGGCTGCTCTCGTTCCTAGAATTTTCGTCGCTCGCAAGCTCGCACCTCAAAAGAGCTTGCGAGGTCAGCTAACGAGTGGTTTTCGAGCGCTTATTAGGGCATCAAATTTTAGTGTGAGTGATGGCTTGTGTCTTGCGAGGCGACCCGCGGTTTTTTCTTCGGCCTCTTTCCCCGCGCCCGCTTTGTCTAAGGCTCGTTCAAAAGCGAGGCAAAGTTCGCTATAAGTTTCATTTATCAGAATATGAAGTGGTGCCTAGGTCGTTTTCGGGTGGCAGAAGGAGAAAGTTTGTGCTACTTTTTCTTTTTTTTTGGGCAGAGGGTTCGGGCTTGTATCGTGCCTTCTGAATGATCACCCTTGTCTCGTTCCCAGATCCCCCCGCATATGTTGCGAGCTTGCCCGGCAAAAACTAGTCATGCCCCAGGTACTCGGGTTGCTCGAAGAGTTCAGTCCGCATATTCGCATCCTTCAGAGTGCTCCCAGCCTCCCACTTATCATTTCCCAACCCTCTTACTTGCGTCATAGGTCCATAGCTTCCGCTCGCTTTATCTCTCTATCGGAGAGTCTTATCAAACCCACTGCTCCATGCCCGCGCTCACTCCTGGTCCGCTCGGGTTTCGAAGAACCATCACCGAAGGAATCTATCGCAGCCAGGTCTCTAATTGTACGCGACAGCTTCTGTTCGTGGGGTAGGGTAGATGGGTGAGTTCCTAGCAGTTTGGTACTTAGAGTATTTAAGTAACTACGGGTAAACGTTCTAAAGGATTGCGAAACCCCGTCTTGAGCAACGTATAGGAATGCTATTTTCTCTGTTAAAAAAACACTTTCTAAAAATTCTAAATAGAACATCTGGATATACAGGAGAGCGGGTATACCCGCTTCTATTCGATTTTTCTATTTCTGTTGAATAGGCGGAGTTGAGTTTCTATTTGAGGTGTCTATTCGCGATCTAGGTCAATGTAACCACGGAAGATCTTCTGTAATCGTTTGAGGTGATCTCGCCTGCCATCCCCTATGATTTGTGTAGGTTGCGAGCGAGGCGAAAATGTCTGGGCACGAGAGCACGTTTGAGACTATCCTTAATTAAACACTTAATTAAATAGTGAAGTCTTTTCAACAAGTTACATTCAGTATTACAGATACTGTCTTAGGGGAGATATTATGATAAATGCTTAAGATTTTCTTTAAAATGTTAGGACAGTATTTCCCAGATCTTTTCGAAATCCACACAAAAATCCACACAATATTCCATATTCACTCTTTCATCAAACGGCTCTATGCATTTGTGAGTATGTGTGCTATGCGTATGACGACTATGTATGTGTACACCTACCTTTATACGAATGCTCATCTTTCTCAGAGTTAGGCAAAATCTCTATGTGCTTGTTTTTCAGTATCTACGAGATTTTAGTCCGTGCATTCACAGATGCCTCAACACCTCACCTTATTATATTCGTCGAGCCAGGTGAGGTAACGCTCCCTCGAGAATTTTCGCTCCGCTAATAGTTCTTTGGCGTTTCCTTTCTCCGGAATATTATAGCCTTGTGACGGCTTTAATGCGTAGCCCCTCGAGAAATTTCGATCCGCTAATGATTCATTGGCGCTTTTTTTCTCTGGAATATTATACCTTTGTGACGGGTTTAATGCGTAGCCTCTCGAGAAATTTCGATCCGCTAATGGTTCTTTGGCGTTTCCTCTCTTCGGAACATTATAGCCTTGTGACGGCATTAATGGGTAGTCGTAAGCCGCCACGATCCTAGGAATACTATAGGACGTAAAAGGCACACCCATGATTTGCATCCTAGAAATCGTGGTCATCAGACCGTCGACAACCTTGGTATACGGAAGCAAGTGTTTGGCTACAAATTTGACCATCGATGTATGGTCCGCATTTACTGGGATCCGCTCCTCTGCTCCGTCAAAATTTAACAGCGCGGATCTCGAGCTGACAGCGACATAGTAGTCCCCCGTCCTTCGGAAGCGGCCATCAGCACCCTATTCAGTAAGTTCTCCATACGCTCTCGCTTGACCGGTCGAAGCACAATACCTTCTCCAACTTGCGGGTCTTGAGCTGTTCGTAAAAGCTATAGATCTTGAGGTTGAGGTATCGTGCGACTCTGAGGAATTCATCCACGGGGCCTTTCCCGATTGATTCCACGAGAGTCGCCCGCTCCCCGTGGTTGTGTTTGTCGATGGCGTTGAGGATATCGTCTGGTAGCAATAAGCCGCGATGGGGTGTCCCAAAGAAGAATACCGCTTTTGTGGCTAAACAGATGGAGTTTGTTTGTTTGTTTGTAATCATATTGCATTTGGCCGCTGGCAGCCATGGCATATCCCGTACATATTTCCTCCCTGCTTCTTCCATAACATAAAGAAACAAAAGCAAAGTCGCGAGTCCTCTTCCCCACTAAACAAAAGAAACCGCCAAAAAACAACATCAAACTTTTACACCCCCCCATCACTCAACTCCTCGTGATCTGAGTTCTCCACCTCCTCCACCACTCCACTAATTCTGCCAACATCTGTACAAGATAAGAAATCCAACAGAGCCTGCGAACATTTTTCTTCTGCAAAAATGAGATACATTGGCAATGAAATCTTTGGCCTTTTTAAAACCTTTTCAACGCCCTCATACCCATCTTCCCCCTCTTGCCCATCAACCCAAAGCCTTTTTTGTTCTCATTTCCATCTTTTACACCACTTAAAAAGGTGGTCTCTTGTCTGATATTCATGCCCACACCACCAGCATTTCATATCACTTCTTTTTCCGATTCGCAATATGTATTTCGCTATCAGTGCATGTCCTGATTCAAGCTGATAAAACCTTGCTGCAATCGTCTTTTTGGCTTCCATCACCGCACTATTACCTCCCCTCTTCACCAAATCATACCGATAACTGTGCTTTGACTTCTTCCCCATCTCTTTTATTTCTTTCTTACTTTCTTCCCACTTCACCTCAGTCAACCTTCGGCTAACGTGGGAGAAAGAAACATAATCTAAAAACGGTAGCGGATTTTGCGTTTTGGTATAACTTCTGCAATGCTTATATGCCGCCTTTGTCGCCTGTTGATCCGCTTCTTCATTGCCTTCTATCCCTTTATGAGCAGGTACCCATCGGTACTCTACCTGGATATTTTTCCTGGCTAATGCATCGGTCCAGTTCATCGTGCATAGCGCTAGTACCTGTCCTGGTCCTGGCTTGTCCGATTGTATTCTTCTTAAAGTTGCCTGGGAGTCTGTAAAGGCATACGCCCGTGTATGGCCTCGTATGAAGGTGTATCAGTAGATACGGTTGCAAATGTGGATGTCAATAGTGTAGAGCAGTATAAGGTAGTTAAAGTAAGATTATCGCTAGAGATCTAAGGCTTGTGGCGAGCCGACTATATATAAAGCGGGTGTTACCCGGCCCTGGACACGTAACGTGCAGCCGTGCCGTTACATTATCCCCCTCTTTAGGTGCAGACCCCCTCGGCTGCATAAACCCGTACAAGAGTAGAAAGGAAACAACCAAACAACCATTCAACGTACGCAAATGTACGAACCCATAAGTCTCACAACCGATCAATACCATATGGTAGCCATTCGGCGGATCCGGCGCACAGGGAAACTCCACCTCCACTTGACTTATCTCCGGAGGTGGTAAAAACCCGTGCCAACGCCATTTGTACTGGGCCGAGATCCAAAGAAGTAAACAAGTAAAGAAGTTAAGAAGAGAGAAGAGAAAGAAGGAACATCCAAAGTAACGCCATCATTCATATCTCCACTTCCGGAATGTCCGGCATCCGACCATCAACCTCGCACTCATAGCTTGTACCAAGTATAGGTCATCGTTGGAATTAGACATAGTAATCTCAGTGAAATCCCCAATCATAGAATGAGCCTCGTCTTGACTTGGCGGCATTGATGGTGGCTTCCGCTCGCTGCTCATCATCGCCATCGCCATCACCATAGGCGATTGCATAGGTATATCTAATTTGTAAGCATTCCAGTAACCGGTCATACTCACCATACTTCCAAGTGCGGTAGCACTTGAGCTCTCTCAATTCCTCGTGAACAACTCCGCAGGCCCAGCCCATCAGTGATCATTGTTGCTGCGTTGAGGCTGCTTCGGCTCTCGGTATCATAGCCATCGGTGATGGTCAATCATATATGACCTCGTATCTATCTCGTAAGCTTGTCATGAAATGGTCATTCATACCATATATATTCAGGTGCGTTTGCGGTCTCGCGAGCACTCCTAAATAGCTTGGTCGGCCAGTCTTGATGTATCTGAGATCATCCCTTGCAGCCAGTGACAATCGCACGGTGCCCATCAGTAGTTATATTCATCCTCTTTCAGCATCAGCCAAGCAGGCTTATATGCCCCCAGTATGGTCGTTCGGTAATAATTTCGGTAAGCCGTTTCGTAAACATCCCGGTCGGTGCCTTCAGTTGAGGACTCCCGATAATCCTCTCATTCGATCACAATTTGGAGTCATTCGGCCATGATCTTGGTCGCTATGCTCAGTCATCATCTCTCGGTAGTTGTCTCCACTGCCTCTCATGATGCCATTCGGTGACTGTCTTTCGCGATGCTGTTCCGTAGACTATTAGGTTCATTCGGAGATCATTTTCGGTCTTGTTCGGAATTGCGTCGGTAGACATAATTGCACTCGTTCGGCATAGATCAAGCTCAGTTGATCACTTGATCTTCTCATCATCTCTCCGGTGCTCTTGCAGTCGCACTGATCATTCTCCAAGTCGGTGCACTTGTAGGTACACTTGACATCGGCCCTGTGCTCGGTACACTTATCATTTCCAATTGCTCGCCGGCTTTCCTCCGGATATGCTTTCTGCTCCTTCTCCAGGTGTGCTTGTTGTCACTTGTCTGGGTATCCACATCGTCGTTTTCTGAGTTCGCTTGTCGTTTCATCTCCAGGTGCACTGGTTGACTCTTCTCCACGTACGCTTGTTGACTCTGCTGGTGATCTCTTCCAAGGTACACTCATCGACTGATCTCCAGCTGTGATTCTCTGCTGGTAAGTGCGCTCCAAGGTGCTTCCTCCCAGCACTTCCGGTACGGTGATTGCTTGCAGTAGGGGTTGATTTTGATTCCGGTACGGTCATCCCCCTTTTGTACGTCGTAGCTCCGCTGACGACTAATCCATAGCAGCCGTGTATCTCTGGATTGCCAAGACTGAGTCGGTATCTCATTCGGGATTGTAACTTGGGCATGTGGCTTATTGATTCATCTGTAGGTGCGTTTGTCATCACTTCCCTGCGTGCACTTTTCGCCGCTGCTAGTCTTCTCTATTGGTGAATGCGTTTCACTGTGCCTTGTTCCTGCACTTCTGGTATGCTAATTGTTCGCGGTAGGGGTTGTTGCAATTCCAGCACTGTCATCCCCCTCTTTAAAGATAGTTGCTCCGCCAAAGATTAATCTCGTAAGGCTTGTGCGGTATCGGCATTGTAGCTGAAACTCGGGATCTGATTTGGGATTGTATTCGGCATTGGAACTCAGGCATGTAGGTGCATGATTCGGTATCTCTGAATAGTTCTCTGAGTAGTGCTCTGAATAGTCGTCGGTATCGTACTCGCTGGAACCAGACGGCCGGCAGTACATCGTATATCTGCGTATCTGCGCTCGATTGTAATTTCGTAGCTTGAAATCATATAGAAAAGGAGATTGATTGTCATCCGTCTCCTGTGATCCATCTCCTGAGATCCATCTCCTGTCATCCACCCATATCCAGTCGTGATGCATCTCCGGACACAATCCCTCTCCGGCTGCAATCCCTCTCCGGCCGCGATCCATCTCCGGCTGTGATCCAGTTGGTTCCAGCCATTCGTTTCCACTGTGCATAATTGCGCTCCTATGGGCCGCTTTCCGTAACTTCTCCTGTAACTCTGTAAGCTCTCTAAAGGTCATTGTTACTGACCTCCATAATGTCCGTCTTCCATTAACTCTTCATCGCAGTCCCATAATCCGGTGACATATCATCCATCATAAGAAAATACCCACTCATCGATCCGTCCATATGGCATGGGATCTTTAAGTCCAAATCCATGATCCGCCCTCGTGAGCATGTGATCTTAATCCACGCAATTGTGTGAATATCGCTCCACCCAACTCCGAGAAGTTGTAAATCCGCCCATATGGCAACTTGTAGCCGGGCTCCAAATTGATAGCAATTGACCGATGCGGCAGGAGTGTCTCCACCTTGGCTTTACTGAACCTCCACGAAATCTCCGTATATCGCTAGATAAGTCCTCCATCGTCTGCAGGCATCATCTTTGTCATGGTACCGGTTCCATCTGCAAATGTTAGTTCTCAATTCAAAATAGATATGGAGCGGTAGAGGAATATCCAGGAGCCCGGATTAAAAACGGTTCGCCCATGGAAAAGCCACGCCCCGCCGTCCAGTACTCCCTTCGTGTCTCTGTGTGCCGACAACATTTAGACGAGTATACCCTTAGGAACCTTTTTCTGGCCATTGCCACCGCTGCTCCCTGCTCGCCTGTCCTGTGCCTGGTGCCTATCTCACCACTTGAGATGCTTTCCACGGTCACTCCCAGCAGGCCTATACAAACTCCCACTCTTAGGAAGAACGTCCAAATGACCTGCTCACTGGCCAGTAGATCGTCAATAGCAGTAGCTCCAAGTATTTGTATATATGAAGTACAGCCACCTTCGGAACGCGCCTCCTCCCTAGCCGT
>Ga0307515_10002104_pt1 | contig 43691 bp, 22 predicted proteins | sample 17_EM_MG_FD_194513 | JGI IMG/M metagenome (GOLD analysis project Ga0307515, IMG submission 194513) | Populus trichocarpa ectomycorrhiza microbial communities from riparian zone in the Pacific Northwest, United States - 17_EM | ecosystem: Host-associated > Plants > Roots > Unclassified | place... | reverse complement strand
ACTACAACTTGGATCCATTCAACTTTGTGTAATTTATGCAAGCCACCATGTATTGCCCATGCTTTAAGGGGATTTCGATTTAAAATATTTGAAGATAAAGTGCTTGTTGCTTCGTAAAGAAGATAAGGTTAGAGTTTTGTCATCCCCTTTTTAATCATTTTATTTTGTACCGTTTCACTTAGTTCCATGCCATTGCGCATTATCCTTCCTTTCTTACCTGAAAAAGCTGAAGCTTTTTCTCCTGCTAGCTGCCTCGAAGGCACATAATTAATTAGGGCTAAGTGTATCATTCAAACATCATCACCAAGTCAAGCATCCTCCTGTGAGAACCAGAGGAGCTGTGAAGCTTGCAGGAGGAGAAACATCCTTGGACAACAAGAGAATTAAGTTATCGTTTTATTTTTTCCAGAGAAAAGAAAGAAAAGATTATGATTCATAAAAAAGAGAGAGAGAGAGAATTTTAATATTACTTGAGAGGGAAAGGAAGTAAAATAGAAATAGAAATACCCTGGTGTCATTAATTGATTTTTGTGAAGCTAAATTAAAATAAATGATCGGGATTCTCTTGATGTTTTGTAATATTTTTAAAATTTAAATATGAATACGATCTAGTGCCTGCGGTAATTCAACTTCTTATTAATTTTTTTTAAAAGTTTATTTGGTATTACGATAATTATTATGTTTTACTTGGAAATGTATTAAGAAAAAAAAATTTATATCGACATATTAAAATAATTTAAAAATATAAAAAATAAAATTTTAAATAATTGTTTTTTATGAAATTTCATTTGGACCCTTTTCAAACAATCCCATTAATTTCAATCCAAATCATTAAACCATATCAATAATAATTTAAATAATAATTTATGAAAATCAACAAGATTTGCATAATAAGAAGGAACAGAATGTGATTAAAGATCGAGACATATATAGAAGAAAGGAGTGTGGAGAGAACATGAATGGTGGGTTGTTGTAAAAAGAAAACGATAATCATGAAGGCACTAAATAATGATTTGTGATACAAGGAATTGAAGTGAAGAAATGCATGTACAAATTAAAGGGAAGAAGAGGGCCTACATTCTTAGACTATCTTGTAAAGGCAAAGAGCATTAGAGAAACCATCCCAAAAGGTCGTGGAAAAGATAGCAATTCTTTTGATCGATCGCCAACACCAAAAGAATAAAATAGTGAAATAAATTTTAAAAAAAAACTATGAAAAAGGTTCTAGATATCTTTGAAAATTCAATGTGTGGGAATGGAAATTATGAATATGTAGTCTTTTGAAAATTCTAAAGGGCTTCTCAAAAACTAGATTTTTTTTTATTAACATGGATATCCAGGTTAATTTGCGTGCATCTCGACTAACCCCACGGTCCCTGAAGTTAACGACCATTTAAACTTTCGGTGGCCTTGAGATTGCGGGACTCGAATTGGTAATCTCTATGAAGCAAGTGTAGTGCCTGATCAGTTGAGTTACACCCATCAAGATAAGATTAGATTTGGAATTATACTTGTAACAAAATATATTTCTTCTGTCAAGATTTTAGTATATTACCTTCTTTTTTTTTTTTTTACAACTTCAAGACTAGTTTAAAATTGTATTTGACTATTATTTTAGATAAAAAAATAAATATATATATAAAAAAACAAAAACATGTTTTGATTACATGAATGAGATGAATTTAGAATGAATTCATGCTCTTATGCTCTTTTCAAATAGATAGGTCAAGGCAACATGTTTTTTTGTAATAACCGTCTCTGTTTTTTTTTTTTTTGAGATAATAACCTAGCGCTATTTAAGTAACTACAATAAATATTTAGGATTACTAAAAAGAAAAAAAAAGAAAAAAAGAAAATTTTTGCATTTATATTCCTCAACTAAATTTGGTTTGTTCATTAATTGTTATCAACTTTATTTTCAGGTCAATACGCTTCCAAGTCATTGTCTGATTGGAGTTGGAGATGGTTGAATCAATTTTTCATTATCATAATTCTAGAAATAAAGAATGAGGACCGATTGACATACCAGGTGGGTGGTGTGTAATATTGTAATAAATATTATTATTTATTCAGAAATATATTAAAATATATTTTTATATATTTTCACAATGATTTTATTATTATTATTATTATCATGTTAGATAATGAGAAATTTAATATTTGAATAAATATAAAATATAAAAAGCATAGTAAAACATCAAAATAACTTAAAAATTAAAAAAATTAAAACTAGCACTAAAATATTTTTTTGTATTTTCATAAGATTATTTTTTGTTATTATCACATTACCTAACAATAATTTGGTATTTGAATAAATAAATAAATAGTTATATATGCACTATACATAACATTGAATATCCATCTAATTTATATATGCATTCAGTTTCAAAACCAACAACACTCCATGCCAGTAATAATAACACAGCTGCTAGCCCACACAGGCTGCATATGTACTCTAGAATGTTTATTTCCCTCCTTCATCAGCCTTGAACTCTAGAGTTATCGCATAATTAATGTACATGATACATCATCCAACTTTGCTAGACTTTTAACAGCCACCAACTCACCTCAATACTTCGTGACATATTTATTTAGTTTGTTTGATTTTGTGTTTTAAAAGTATTTTTAAAAAAATAATTTTTTTTAGTTTTTTTCTTGTTTTAAATTAATATTTTTTTGATAATTTTAGATTATTTTGATGTGTTGATGTCAAAATAATTTTTTAAAAATATTATTTTAATGTATTTTCAAGTGAAAAATATTTTGAAAAGCAACCGCTACTATACTTCCAAATACTCTTTACATAGGACAAGAACATTTTGGCTCCACTCCCCCCTAATATTGTAGTGTGGTATAGTTTGATATATTTTTATATCAATCATAATTTTAAACGTTGTTTAATTTTCATTGTTTGAATCTATTTTTTATCTTCAATAAGTGAAAATTTATATATATTTTTTAAATTGTAATTTTAAAAGTTATCGCAACATCAAATACATTAAAAATATTGCATAATTAATGTAAATGATACATCATGATCCATTATCCAAGAGGACTAAGACTTTTATAACTTTAAAATTATTTGATTTTCATTTCTTAAACTTATTTTTCATCTGGAATGATGGTGATAATTTATAATTTTATTAATTTTTTTTTAAAATTGTAAACTCAAAAGTTATCGCAGTATCAAATCTACTAGAAATATTAGAGGAAAAACTTGCATATATAAAACTCAGCAAAAAGTAGGGCAATCACGGAGGGGATATTCATGTATAATTATGAACGAATAGACAACAATTGATTAACCCCAAGCCTCTCTCGTGTCTCATAAGATATCAACATTAATGCTTCGTATGGTTGAGAAGTTAGAACATTGAATATTTTTGGTTGACTTTCCATTTTATTTACTCATCAATTAACAAAGGAAGCAAGTCATCTCTAATTATTTTAAAGAAAACATTAATATATAAGCAACGAGGGCTCAAAATTATAAAATTAAAGAAGATAGATTGTGTCGTTGCAAGTGTATAAAACATGGAAGCACACTTTTGCATGGGCAAAAATTATTTATTGGCATATAGATACGTTGGGTATGTTATTAGGGGTGAGAAAAAAACCGAGAAACCGAGAAAACCGGAAAAAAATAACCGAAATAACCGAATCGTGAAAAAAAACCAATTAAACCGATTAAAATTTTGAAAAAACTGGCCGGTTCGGTTTTATAAGCCTAAAACTAAAAAAACCAAACGAACCCAAATAAAAAAAAACCGAGCCAAACCGGTTTGAACTGGTTTTTGTCCTAAAAAACCGAACCCAAACCAGTCGGTTTGAACTGGTTTTGGTTTTTTTTAAAAAAAATTTAGTTTGATTATTTGTTTTTATAAAAACCAAACCAAACCGAAAATAATCACCCTACGTGTTATTGAGATTGTAATAAATATTATATTCAAGAAGGCCCATCCAAGGCCCATCAACTTTTCCCTCCATTTCGTCTACAAGAATTAAGGTATTCTGTGGAAAGAAAAGAAGAAAACAGAAACTTAGTATTTATTTATTTAAAAAGAAAAAGGAGAAGAGAGGACAGCAGAGCTAACACGGAGGGTGAGTGACTGTGGGCCTGAATTCTACCACTAGCAAAAACCTTTTTCGTGGCCCATCATTTAATTCCCTTTTCCCCTTATACTGCCACGTCACGTGACCCCAACCATGTGTCCGTTTTTGGCCTGCCCCTTTAACAGTAAATCCCCACCCTTCTGAACCTTGAACTCGTTCCCTTTCACGCTCTCCGCTTCAAGTGTAAAACACACGCTTCCAACAAGGGACCCGTAGGCCATCACATGACATTCAAGTTTTGGTTGTGAACTTATAAAGATAATTTATAATAATAATATTTATTCTTTGAGATATTTTTTTTATTATGATTTAAAATAATAAATTTTAAAAATTTATTACTCGTAATATTTTTTTAATTAAAATTTTTATTTTATAATAAAATCCATATAAAATTATGATTCTTTTTTTATTGCTAAGCATTGATGGAGCATTGAAAATGTATTTCTAATCTCTTATTATGTCATTTCTCTCTTGCCATGCTTATTATTTATATATCAAGTAATATTAGTGTGACATGAACAATTTTGGTTAGATTTTATATTAAATTATTATAATTTAAAAACTCATAAAATTAAAGTGTAGCTTTAATATTTTTGGTTCAACCGTTATAGAAATCAACAAATTTTAAACTATAACTAAAGTATCATTGAAATACCCTCTAAAAATCAATTCTTAAAAGGCAGTTACTTTAAAAAAAATATTTTTTATTTCAAAATATATCAAAATAATATATTTTTTATTTTTTTAAAATTAATTTTGATACCAATGTATTAAAATTAATTTAAAAATATATAAAAATTAATTTATTTTTTTAAAAAATTTCATAAAAAACCATTTGAAATGCAAATTTAAAAGCAAATCTTAGATGCCTTAACTCCATCCTCCTTTCATAGTAACCTCTCTTCATTTTTGCAATCAACATTTGGCATGAATTAATGCATCAGAAACCAACGCGCTTAACAAATGCGAGTGTTATTTTCCTTAACAACAAAATTATCTAAAAGGAAAAATCATGATTTAGGCTCTGAGCCCACACCCTTAACACATCAGTTACTGCCGGCCGACGTCCCTCCCTCTCGCCTGCTTTGCTTGCTTTTACAATTAATGCATCCACACACAAACAAGTCCATCTCTCTCTCTCTCTCTCATATTTTTTATTTCAACATATTTTGTTTCTCTATGGGTTTTGCTCTGTTCTTCTTATCCTAAACTCTGAACTTGTTTTGTTTCACTTCTCGACAAAATATTGAAGGTGCTGTCTTTGTTCCAGTTTTGAATGCCCCGTTTCAAGAACTTTGCTTGTCTTTCGATGATAAATGTGTTTTCTTTGTTTGCTTAAGATAATGTTAACACTTAATGCAAGAAGGCTTAAAGATCTGACACGTTTAACTTAAAGTGTTCATTAGCTAACTCTAATTGTTTACAGAGGCAACTGAGGAAACCAAAGGATAAAAGAAAGATGCATGCTCTATGGATTATGGAGTGTTTTTGCTTTTAAAAATTGAGACTTTCTGTTCTCTGCTATGGTATACAAAATGGGGTTCTTGAAAAATGGAAAATTTTGAATTTATATTCTTTGTTTTTTGCATTTTTTGAGTGGCCAAAGAGGGAAACAGAGTTTGAGTTGGGTTGAGTTGAGTTGGTTGGCCATACAAGTTAACAGAGTTGGGTTGAGTTGGTTGGCCAAACAAGTTTCCAGTCCTAGTAAATTTTTGTTTTGTAGTATGTTGTTTTGCTCCTTTTTTTTTTTTGGTTCTCTCGCTTTGTTAATGATAATTATGTAATAGTTGATATCTTTGTTATATTCTCTTTTTAAGGCCATCTTTTGATTCTGTTTTGACAAAATCATACCTTTGTTTCGTCCTTTTTTACTTTTCTGTTTCTGCTTTATCTCTTCTTGGTTTTCTCTCTAGTGGGAATTCAAAGTTCTACGTTTCCTCTCTCTCCCTCCCCCCTCCCCCCTCCCCCCTCCCTCCCTCCCTCCCTCCTTACTTTGAAATAATGGTCCAGTCTTAATTTTGAATTTGCTTTGATGGGTTTCTTTTTTTAAGTGGAAACTAATTGCAAAATGCATACTTTGTTCTATCTTTAAGTCTTTTATGGACAACCCACCAGAAATCTGAGGGTTTTAATTGAGATTGTGCCAAATAGTATACTACTTGTCAACTCTTTGTTTTGATCTCTTCTTTGGTTCTCTACTCAAGCATAAAAGGTAAGAATTCAAGGATCATGAAAATACGTTCATTTTATTCTTATGATTGTAGTGTATTTTGATGTATTTTACTTGGCAGGACAAACAGGTTTCTTGTTTTCTGATTTGTTCTTGAATTTTATGCTTCTCTCTTTGCTGGCTTCAGTTTTTTAATTATTTGTTTGTGGATTCTTAAGTAACAAGACTTTAACTCTCTAAGTAGTGTGACAATAATGTGAATCCTTACGAAGGACAAGATATTAGGACAGCCTTTTAAGAATATCCTATTCCAAGTTCACATGGAAGATTATTAAATTTGGTTTTGTTTGATTTGTTGAGAGTTTAGTTACTTGCAGTCATCTCTGGTTTCTAACGAGGTATTTAATTAACAATCATTAACTGTTGTCCTTTTGTTTGTGCTCAGCCAGTTTAATCGTTGATTTCCGCAATCACTTATGGATTGTATTTGACCAAGATTAAAAAGGTCATGGTTTTCTACACTGGGGTGTACAGTGACTAGTGTGGGAATCTTTGATGTTTTGGATAGTCTTTTTCTTGGTTGACTAGCTAGCAAAATTCGGAATTTTATGCGAGATCTGTTCTGGAAATAAGAGGAAACTTGTCTATTAATTAAACCATAGATGTCTTTGTTCTGGGATTGAGCAAATGGGAGCTTGTGTTTCAACTAGTCGGAGTACTTGCAGCAGTAAGAGCAATGGAGAGCCAGTTCCTCTGCCTTGCTTGGGGATTGGTTTTTGCCGGCAAAAGAGAACTAAAAGAACATTCTCTGATCATGTGGTCACACTACAACATTTACCATCCATACCTAACAGGGTTTTCACCAATGGAAAGAGCCGAACTTCTTGTATATTCACACAGCAGGGTCGCAAGGGCATAAACCAGGATGCAATGATTGTGTGGGAAGTAAGTTTCATTTTCCATCGAGATTAGCTTTTAATAACATTTGGTGTTAAATGCTTAGTCTCACTTTGGATCTATGTAGGATTTCATGTCAGAGGATGTGACCTTCTGTGGTGTTTTTGATGGTCATGGTCCTCATGGCCATCTAGTTGCCCGCAAGGTCAGGGATGCCCTGCCTGTAAAATTACAATCATTCTTGAACTCTTGTCAGTCAAGGCAAAATGGGTCAGATCAAACTTGTTTCAAGGGGAATTCGATGAAATCAGATGTTGGGGATTTGGACAAGGATGGCTCTATCGAGGATAAATTGAATTCTTTATGGAGAGAAGCGTTCCTGAAGTCATATAAGGCCATGGATAAAGAGCTGAAATCCCATCCGAATTTGGACTGCTTCTGCAGTGGGAGCACATCTATCACTATTGTGAAACAGGTATTGTAGGGTGGTCAGCTCACTGTTGATATTTCATTCATTTAGCTTGTAGGAAGTATAGATCACTCTTCATGTTCCACTTGTTTAGCTTTAGCCTTATTGTATACATTTATTTGTGATTTTAAAGGGCTCCAATCTATTCATGGGATATATTGGGGATTCCCGTGCAATCATGGGATCTAAGGACAGCAATGATTCCATGGTGGCAGTCCAGTTGACCGTTGATCTGAAGCCTGATTTGCCAAGTAGGTCATATGCATTACAATTAGCTATGTGTTTTGGTGGTACCCATCTTTGCAAACCCATGAGTTGACATGAAACGAAATTGTTGCAGGGGAAGCTGAAAGAATTAAGCGGTGTAAAGGTAGAGTGTTTGCATTGCAAGACGAGCCTGAAGTGCCAAGAGTTTGGTTACCATTTGATGATGCTCCTGGCTTAGCAATGGCTCGGGCATTTGGTGATTTCTGTTTGAAGGAATATGGAGTGATCTCCATACCTGAGTTTTCACATCGGACCCTTACAGAGAGGGATCAATTCATCGTTCTTGCCTCAGATGGGGTATGTTTTCACCACTGATATATTTTTCCGAGCAGTTCATTTTCTATCTGTTAATATTAAATCCGGATTTATTTTATTTTGAGATACTCAGCTGATGAGACTTTTCAATTTGATATTTCTAAGGTCCTATATATTACTGACTGAATGTTTAATGACTCTGGTTACCATGTGGATGCATGGTGGAGAGGAAAGCTTGTAGAGGAGTGTCAAGTGTATATAAATACCAATCAGGCAATAACACGTTTTTTTGAAAGGCCTACAAGGGAAAAAAGAGAACTCAGTGTGGTGGATCATGGATTTTGTATGCCTATAGATTGAATTGAGGGTTCTTCAAACCTAAGCAGCAAATAGATTGACCCAGCTGTCAGCTGCCATTCCATGACAGCTATGTTACAATGGCCAGTCATGTTCTTCTTTGAACAGTGTTGCATTGTTCTATGCTTGAGCTTTTGAGTCAAAATGAGTTCCTGATGTTCCCAATCTATTCTGACTTCCATATAATCCTGTCTTGTGCAAGCTTTTCCAAATGTTATTTTTTGATATATTGAGTTTCTGATTGTGATACATGTGCATCATCTTGATTGGATTGCCAAATCTTTTAGTCTCACCTATCCAAATTCATCAAGAATACAGAAATGCTAAACAGTAATGTAATATCAAAGCTAATTACACCTCAGCAATTTTGAAATACCAGAACTGTAACCTTGATATGTTCTTTTTTTCTTTTTCCGAGACAATGCATGGCAATATTCTTTTTTTTTTTTTTTTTAACTTATGCACTACTTTCTTCTGTGCTAAATGTTAAGTTTGAATTGCACAGGTTTGGGATGTCTTGAGCAATGAAGAGGTGGTTGAGATTGTATCCTCAGCTCCAACACGGGCATCAGCAGCAAGAATTCTGGTGGACTCAGCTGCTCGTGAATGGAAGCTTAAATACCCAACTTCAAAGATGGATGACTGTGCTGTTGTTTGCTTATTTCTGGACGGGAAAATGGACTCGGAATCGGATTATGATGAACAAGGCTTTTCCTCAGCAACTCTTGATCAGAGCAATCATTCTGGCAATGCTGCTGAATCAGACGATGGGCAGAAATCTGAGCCATGTTTGCAAAGAAATTTTACAGTTAGATCAGCAGAAGAAACTGATACTTATGGAAGGCAAGCTGTTGAAGTTGATGGAGATGGCGAAGCAGTGAATAATGCTGAGGATCAGAGTTGGCTAGGTTTGGAAGGAGTCACTCGAGTGAATTCACTTGTTCAACTTCCAAGATTTTCTGAGGAAAGACCAGGCCCATAATTTTTGTGGTATCTACATAGATGAAATGGGGCTGCCATCATTGTAATATTTTGGCTCTTGAGCCTCATTATACTCAGAAAGCTCTCTTGTTCTGGTGGCACAATGTTTTGAAACTTTGTCCAGGTAAATTATTGCCCCGGTCCCTTTTGTTGTATGTTCACAGAAATGTAGAAAGACAGCTTTGTTCAGAGGATTGAACTAAACATAGCTCTGTCAATACCACTTTATCTTCTGTCAAGATTCTGAATGTGCTTGTATAAGGTCTTCATGGTTACCATATCAAATTCTTGTCGCCAGCAAGTTTCTTATCCCAGATGGGCGTTTTCTCCAAGAGCTACGATAGTAGTCCTGCTGAAAAAAATGGAATTGATTCTGAGAAAGAGAGGAAATGCAAACGCGGTGTGGGATACATTTTCTTCCTGTTTGAATCCTGCTCCCTTTCAACTTGTCTACATCATCTTCACATATGCCAAGGATTGGGGGCAAAATAGTCTATCAGGGGTCTTTGCATTCTATGATGGTCAAGATCAAGACTCAGTGAATTCAATGGGCAGCTTATAGTTTTGAGAGCAGTCATTTCATGCAAACATGTTTCAAGTGAAAGACCCTCTACGGATTCCAAGTACCATCTAATTTCTATAACTTGGATGTTTCACTTAGATGGTAAGTGATTTAATCCCATCAATATCATCTCGAAATTTGAATCAACGGGTGGCTGCGACAGAATTTCTTGTTAACGCACCAACAAATCTCTATGCAATCTTCTTCTTCTGCTGCTGCTGCTGCTGCTGAAGGGACACCCTTAACATAACCACGATAATTTTGTAATGTTATGCTAACCCTTGCAAACATGACACATTATTTAACTGATATTATCCATGCATTCATTACTTCTTCATTTACCATCTTATCAGGAAATTATTCCATCTCTTGGTTTGTTGCATCCTCCTAACGTTTACGGTAATAAACACATTTGTAAAAATTATTAATGGACACGATCACAAAACCAAATCAAATTTACTAGAATCATATGAACAGGTATAGTTATGGACAGACATACCATTAATAGCATCTCTCATCTGGTCACAAGGACACATATGTAGTTAGAGGGATGGAAGAGATCAATTTAATGGCCGCCGGGCTTGGTAATGAAAAATAAGACCCAAATGTTAGGGAAACAAGGTTAGCTCTACATGTTTCAACTTGTCAATAAACAAGAAACCACCAAGCGATTTTTAGAGGGAAATTTCCAATTTCCATTGCCTTTAAGAGGGAAGCATCATTGGTTCATCCTTTATTGATCAAGACTACTTGGATTTGTGCCATCGCTACCAATCGTCTGTATGATTTTGTTTTTCATTTTTAAAGGTTTTTTTCAAAACCAAACTTAATGAATGTGGTTTCTAGTCACCATCAGCAACATTTAAATCAGTCTCTTCCAACCATGACCTACCCATCTCTTTTATCCTTCATGCAAGCAGAGACAGTAACACATTTACATCTTGCTGGAAAACCATCTTTGATCACGAGCAAAACCAGACAAAATCTTCCAACAACCACCCAAAAGTTCAATCAACAAAAACAAATCACATTAGTAAATAACGGCAACACGTAGAAGATAAATAATAACACAAGATCTCTAATAGTTTTTCATTCAAAAGAGAATGCTAGGTTCTAACTTTCAAAACATGACAGGAAATGGCCAATAACCAACCATTCTGATTCTCTGTTCTATAAAAAGGGGTTTTTTTTTTTTCTCATTTCAGAAGTACATATTTTCACCATCAGGAAGATATGAAAAACTAGAAACCTTATCCGAAGGTGAGCTGGGAGATAACCCCTTAATTTGGAATGTCCAGAATGGAGAGCTGGATGTTTCACAAAGAATAATCTGCAGCGACGATTACAATATTTCCAGGTAAGTATAAAGAAAATAGGTGGGGTAAAAATCTTTCAGAGAGCAGCACACAAGAGGGACAGTATGTAGATCTTTCTGTTGGAGTATAACCTCTAGCATAATCTTATCATTGACTAAGGAGAAGATCAATGGAAAATGTAAAATAGCACTCAGTTCTCCAGATCGAGACGCAATACACAGTAATTTCTTAGTCACACTGTGCACTTGTCTTCTCCAAAAATGAAGACAATAAAACATTTTGAGCTGCTTTTAAAGCATCATAGCTAATCACTTTCAGAGAAACTTTGCCACAATCAGTATGTTGGAACTAATTAGCACGTGTATCCACCGAATATGGTGTGTACAAGAAATGAAATGTGTTTGCCATAAAAAGAAAAAAAGAAAAACCATAAATCTAGAATCTGCCTGCTCGTAAAGGTCCCAAACATCAGTTCTGCTCCATCTTGTAACTATAAATGTGGGAATTATCTCATTTAGTGTCATGTTTTGATTCAGTTCAAGATACATGATCCAGGAACCAAACAGCATTACGACTTGAGCTGCCAGTTTAAGAACTTGAAGGGTGTAAATTAGTCTGGTTCTAGATTTGCTCTGTAAAGATCACCAGTTCGAATCCCACAAATCTTAGAATCTCTGAAGGTTTACATGGTCGTTAACTTTAGAACCCGTGGAATTAGTCGAAATACGTACAAACTAACCGGACAGTCATTTTAATAAAAAGAAGAAGAAAAAAACTGTACTCGATGTTCAAATGTTGTCTCTGACCTTCATAATAAATCACTATCATTTGAAATAAACTAATCTTTGAAGTCATCGATGCCCGAGAACCACTCCTATTCATAGACCAAAATCAAACCTTTTATGCTTCCCCTTCCCTCTTACGCTACCAACTCACATATAATGCAACTAATTCAAGCATCCATATCAAAACAATATGCAATCTTTAATACCTAGATTTTCTATTTGTTCGCTACAAAATTTCTAAATTTTGTATCTTTTAATTTGGACTAAAATCTTTCTTGGATTCCAAAATAATCTTTTATTTGATTTTTTTTTAAAAAATAGATGCTCCATGGTATTGAAGGACATATCTTAATTTATAAAATTAATCTCTCACGATTTGTTAGGGAAGAAATGAAAAAAAGAGAGGATAAATCCTATAGGTTGACACTACAAATTCCATCTCCCAATACATATATTAACTGTACTCAGATTGATAGGTAATCATAATCAGTGATGACATCACTATTTTCATTGCTATTACATAACCATACATGATATTTTCACCTTATATTATTTCTCGAAAACCATAAATAAATCTGAAGGCTAAATCATATTATTTATCTTATAGATATGATCAAAATCTATCATATGCCCTGAATTTCATAATTTTACCAATGTAATTTTGTTTATTATAATACTAAAATAAAACACTTATATTTCAATGAATATTGATATAGGAAAGATGGAAGAAAAAGGATCTTTTTTTTTTTTTATATATTGTGATTATATTTTTTCCCCTATTCTTCCTTCTGAAAGGAAAAAAAAAAAAAGGATTAGCCCATTCACTATAGTCATTTGTTTAATCGGTGGATAGGAGCATATTTTGGATCAGAATCCTGAGGAGTATTACTGATCATTATTACTAATTTAAAGCCTCAGTTAATATTATTTTTTTGAATAATTCATTACAAATGTCTTATTCATCATGGTGTTACTAATTTAAAGCCATTATCTAATCTTATCTAAATAAAAAATAAAAAAATAAATAAATTTAATACATTTTAAAAAACTTATTTTAATATATTTTTAAACGAAAAATATTTTAAATTTTTATCATATTCTCAAACAAACTTAAAATTTTATTTATTTTTATATAGTTAAATACAATCTACATTTTACCTCAATTTAAAAATACTTGATTAATTAATACATATCCAAATTTTATATAAATCCTATTAAAAACTCTACTAAAATTTTAATTAAAAAAACTATAATTTATAATTTTTTTAAATCACAAAGTACAATAATACCATTCACACGCTACCCATGCTATGACTGCTGAATTCACGAGGAAATATTTATTTGTAGCCTTGGAACACCCTGACCGAGAAGGTGAGGATACCTGCCAGTTTCAGAATACGAGCATAGACTGCCTGTCATGTCATCCACATGCTCCTCACTTATTTGTGTTTGTAACATGCATGGATATTTTTTTTAAAATATTTTTTATTTAAAAATAAATTAAAATAATTTTTTTATATTAACATATCAAAACCTTTAAAACATAAACACATTTTTAAAACACAGCCGTAGGACAAAACACAAAGCCAAAGAGCCTCTTTAATGGCATGTCCTCCATCTGGTGTATGCAGCCCGGGAGATCCGATTTGTTGTCCCTGTTTCATAATGGTCAATGCATAACAGTCTTGAGGAGAGAAGGAAAATCATATGTTTCATTTACTTTTCTTCTATAGCTCCATGTTTCAATACATTGCTTCTTGATTGATTGGTCCACGACTGAGTTTGAGGACCAGGTCCGTGTGATAATTTCTCCCAATGCAAGAACCTCCTTGAATTGCAAAAAGATCCTTTGAAGGGTCGGGTGTCACAACCTTACTACTATACTTTCAGGAAGCTTCTTCTGTATTTTGAAGCTCGTGCTCCAAGTAGCAAAGAAACAATCTGCTGTTGCAGCAGCCACCGAGCCTCACCCTAAAACAATATTAATATACAGTATACACATCAACAAAACAACAGGCAAATTACGGTAGAGGCTGTTCTTGCACAGCAAGTCTGTCAATGTTTGCCTGATGACAGCAAGTGCACCACCCTTCTTGTTGGGACATGATTTTCCAGTTCATTTATTTCTGCAAGGTGAGATAAAGGGAAGGATATCAGCATATAGGAAACTAAAAATCAACTGCATCACAACATGAACCTGTACAAAATTGTGGTTCCTCTGACCTACAGTATAGGTTCGATTACTTGACGCAAAGCCTAGAGGAGCGGTGATTTTTGGTCACATTGTTCAGAGTCAATGGACTTTCCAATAATATAGTTTTATCCATAATGGGATTATTTGAAAGGAAAAGTTTAATTGTGATGTACCTCATCAGCACTGCCTGAAGAGCTTGAGTTTGCCTCCAAGGTTGTGTCAGAAATTCGAGCTTCTGATTTCTCATTCGAATAACTGAAAACAGAAAAGAAAACACAGTGTTAAATAGAAAATCAGCAAAGCATTTTACATAGAAGAAAGGCTATAGCACAATTTTAACACCGGGAAAAAAACCCCACCAAAACTATGATAATAGTTACAAGTTATCACCAGAAACAGAAATCGAAGAAAGATGCAATGCTACACAAACGGTAAGAATAAAAGACATGCTCCTTTTGAGTTCACAATGGTTTGTACCTGGGGTCCTAAGCACTTCGGAATCCTTAATTGTCATATGTTAATTACACTACGCAACCAATTAGCCACCAAAAATGATAGGTCGTATGAATAGAACAAAGCAAAAAAAAAAAGTAATTTTATAATTCAATCCTATATATCAAGTCATAAGATTCAGTTGCAAATTAAACAAACTATAAAGAGACCAGCCATTCTAGCAGGTCTAATTGTTGAGACTGGTGCTACTCATTAGATACTCTCATTTTTAGCTGGTTAATGATCATGAATACTTACGTTGAGAGTATTGTCACCCAGATGAGCTCCACACAATCTACCCAAAGAAGCCTTTGTTCAAGAGGGATAACACCATAGGTAATCAAATGAGCAAATGGCCAAAGCTTCCATCCTGCCTATCAAGCAGATCAACAGAAACAGTTTACTATCACCAAGACACGATGTATAACTGAACAATTATCTATCAGTTGAATGTTATTTTACATGGAACTCAAAGCATAAATGAACCTCAAAAAATTGCCTCGGTGAAAATCATTCAACTACATCAGTGTATAAAGGCAAGAAAATGGACCTTTACCATTGTAATATTCTTTCTTGCTGCTAGTTCATGCTACTTTTAGCACCATTGGAGACAAATGAATGCAATTTAGATTACATTGAGCTGTTCAAGATTTTTTCTCTTTGTGAAAAAAATGATTTCAAAGATAATTCCTTTGTCAAACTTTTAAGGGTTACAACAGGTAGGATGCTAGTGGCAGTCTATAGCCCTTCTATGTCATCTTCTAACCAAGGGCCTCAATGCGAGCACAAAAATCTTTCTTCTTCATATTCTCAATTGACATGGAGGACATTCTCAGGCAGGCTATTAATTTGTCCCTTCACAATCCCAAGATCATATGTTCAGTAGAAGCCTCAATCCTGCAGTCTAAATTAGAAGAGACCTATTCTATCCTTTATTCGGTTTTTCTATAGAAACATTTTAGCTGAATTTAAAAGCCAATAGCAAATTTCAAAATGCAATGAAAATGCTGATAAATAAGTTTGGTATAAAATCAAAATCAAAGCTGGTAAATCAATGACTTTTTTCCCAGACAACAATGTTAGTATCATGGACAAATTGAAATCAAGGGGAAAATGTTTCAATCAGGAGCATTTATCTATAGCATTTTCAACTTGCACATGGAAAAATTTGAGGAGCTTCTTACAGTCAACATTAGCCAAAACGTTGCCTTCAGCTCGCTAAAAATATTGTCCGGGGACTCAAAACGCAACAAACCTAGCGCCACATAGTAGATGCTGTTCCAAAGTGCTGCCCAAACTGTTTGGTCAAAGGCAACTTTGGCTGGGACCACCCACCAATCTTCAAAAGGAAAAAGAGCCTAGAAACCAATGTAAACGATTTCAGCCATCCAAATGACATCAACATGACAGCAAGTGAAGTGAAATGAACAAAACCCAAACAACAATAATCACCTCACAGAATTGATAGTAATAATGAGAGAGGGATCCATGTAGACTAAACCCAACAAGCCCTGATCTAAACGTGCGAGTCCGGTCAAACTCGAAAATTGGTTTTCCTTCATAGCACTGCATTTCAGAACAATATAAACACATGAATTGTGAAAAACAAGTTGATAACTCTGCTAAGCCACCTGGGAAAAATCCCAAACAAGGGAAACAGAAGACTTACTTGAGCAATCCAATCTCCTATAGAGTAGACCATCCCACTAATTGCCATTTTGGCCAAAACAGGGTTCGCTTTGAGAGCTTGTTCATATGCAATCCAATTGTGCTCAGGCAAATACCTTAGAATCTCATAAAGGGTCCATCCCTGAACGCTATTAAAAATTACGAAAAGTTTCCTGAAGGATAGAAATGCAATAACTAGAACAATAATTCTGTTCATTACTGATAAAATGTAGCAAGGAAATTGATATTAAGCTTTCTTTTCAGCTTCTTCATCACTGGATAAAACTTCTATTCTTTAAATTACGGAAAACATCAAATAATGCTGATCCCACAATTTGTGAACCAATTCAGGTGATGCTTAACCTCACAAAACATGATTCTGACAATCAAAGGGTATCAAACCTCAAAGATTAATATCAGATTTCTAAGAGCCAAATTACAAAAATTGAGCAATTAGTTTCACACATGTAAGATCAATGAAAAAAGAAAAGTTCTTGTGCAAACCAAGAATGAACCAATCCAAATTTTGCACAATACATAACAAATTAACATTACAAACCAAAAATTAAAAACAAAAATCCCACCTGTTAATCATAAACAGAAGCAAACTACAAAGAGCACAACTTTCACCCATGTTCATGGTCAGCATAAACAGAACTGGATTCATTTACTAACCACAAGAAAAAAGAACGGAATTTAAGGTAACAAAAACATCACTTACATGCCAATAATCATGATCAATAGTAAGCAACCTAGAGACAGCAAGAGTACCAAACCCCAATACAATGGTAGCATTAATAGCTCTACTTGTCATTCTCTCTTCTTCATCATCAGTCTCAACAGTAGAAGAAGAAGATGATGAAAGAAGGTCAGAATCTTTGGACCCATTAACAAGCAAAGGGTTACTTTTGTCTTTCAAAGGTTTATCTTTGACTGGAACAACTTCTTTGTCTTCTGTGAGCGATCCAGTGATCAAAGTTCTAGTCTTTTTGGTTGAGAAGATTGCGTTCTTTGATGGGTTGGATTTGGTGAAGGGTTTTGTGGAGAGGAGAAGTGAAGGAGAAGAGGAATAGGGTTTGTGGGTTTTGGTGAGCGAAGAGAATTTGTGATGGGAAGGAAGCGTGTAAAGAGTGGCCATGGATCAGAAAGTGAGCTAAAACCAAAAGTGCAAGAATGGCAATGAAGACAATTTTGATTGGAGCTTTGATTGTTCTGAAGGTTATATCTTTCTTTTTTCTAAGCTAAAATGCATAGTTCTCGAGGAAAAGGGAAAATGAGTGGAGTTAATTCTGCACATTTTTCTAGTTAAAGAAGTCGAGTAGGAGATCTTACATTCGGACCTTAAACTTAAAGAGAAGAGCATGTGTAAGATAAAGGAGCCACATCATGTGTTCGATCACCATGTACAGTAAGTCAGCATTTCAAACTTTGCCGACCTTTCCTGTGGAGGTTTTCTTGCCACATATCTTCACCTTCCCTTACGAGAAAACTTTTGATAAATTTTAGAGATCAAATCCCAAACAATGACCACCTTGTTAATGTCACTCAAAACTAGATTCATTGACATTTCTTCCTAAATTGGCTTGTAGTTAGACATTTAAATCGGCTTGATTTTTAATTTTGAAACAATCATAAAGGAATTCCTTGTGTTATTAAAATCTACATGCCTATAGATGTTGTCTCGGTGACTCATTGATTTGACTTCTTAGTCAAGTTAGAATTTTTTTTTTAGTTTAATGAAAGTGTTCGGGCCAGCTTGCGACTGGATTAGAGTTGATTTATTCAATAAGATAGATTAATTGATAATTTATTTGACATAGTCAATTTTAACTTTTTTATTTTATTTTTTAAAAATAATATCATCTTATATTTTTTTAAAATCTTAAAATGATAATATTTAAAATTAATTTAGGTCAACTCATTTGATTAGTACCCCGAGCCTTTGTTAGGACAGGTTAGGTTTAATGACTTTGATAATAAACATGTTGATAGGAAATTAACTACTTTTGCAACTATAATTAGTTTGCAGGTTTGAACTATGCTACGATTCAAAATAGTATATAAAAAAAACTAACAAAAAATATATAGATTGCAGATAACTTTTGATATTTTTATTAAACTAAACCAAACAGGTTTAAAATCTCTTGGTCCGACTCTTTACCTAACTCGGGTTTAAAATTAAATTATATAACAATTGACTTGACCGATCAAAAGACATTCCGATCAATTAGTAAAATAAGCAAGAGGATAAAATTGAAAAAAAAAAGAATGAAATCAATGTAAAAAAAAAACTTAACTTTTTACCTAGTCCAAGTTTGAAATCAAACCATATTAGAATTTTCCTTGTATGACTTGACCGATTGATAAAAATATTTGAAGATAAAATTAAAAAAATGATAAAATTGAAAGAAAAAAACCTCAATACATGTCTCTTTGCTTAGTCCGAGTTTAAAATTAAACCATGTAGAAGTCACTCCAACATGATCTAGTCAATTTAGTTGGTTTAAAAACAATGTAAATAATTGCTAAAAAAATTGAAAATAAAATTAAAAAAAATAAAATTAAAAAAAAAAAGGAGAATGGAAAAAAATAGAGGGATGAATTGGAAAAAAGGAAAAACAAAATATACCAATGGAGCTACTTAATGATCTCAAGTTTGTTTTTAGTATATAATTAATATTTGCCAAGATAATCGTAATTCTTCCTTTGATATAAATCCACTCTTAATTCTTAATTATTTTATATACTTTAGCAACTATATATTATAAACACAATCTAATTTATATGGTAGTTTTAGGCAATCCAAATGGAATTTTCCCAAAGGGAAAAGGATGTAAAGATCCCTTGGTTAAAAGTAAATTTTTTTGTAATTGTGCCAAGGCAGTGGTAAGAGAATATTATTTGTTATTATTAAAAAACAAATTATAAGAGATGGTGTTTTTAATGTTTATCACTTTATAAAAGTATTATTTACTGTAATAGTGTTTTTTTTTTAAAAAAAAAACTATATATTTTTTTTAACCTATCCTTTAATATTTAGTTTATTAAAGATTAAACTTTATCATTTATTACAATTTATCACAGTTTTGACATATTAATCTAGTTGATTCAATTTTCTTGTCTATTTTTTTAGTTAACATTTTTTTTTCAGTTTTACCCTTTAACATCTTTAATATTATGTTGATTAAGAATTAGACTTTGTCATTTATTTCAGTTTATTTTCTATAAAGTTATCTTGATCTCATGACCCAAGTCATGGGTTGTGCAAGTTAACTCGGGTAAACTCAAATTGTTTTATTGTGTACTTTTTTATATTGATTTTTTTTTCAATTTTATCATTCAACAATGAGTTTATTAAGAAATGAACATCATAATTTGTTCCATTTGCTTTCTTTAAGGTTATTCTAGTTTTATAACTCAAGTCGTGCGTGTGGTAGGTCAGTTTAGGTTGACTCATGTCATTTTTTATTTACTTTCTATTAGGTTATTTTAGTCTTATGGTTTGAGTTATGAGTTTGATGAGTTAATTGGAGTTATTTTTTTTTGTTTTTTGTTTAAATTAATTTTTTTTTCAATTTCATTCTTCAATTGAGAATTAGACTTTATAATTTATTTTGATTTACTCTCTATGAAGTTATCCTAGTTTTATAACTCGAGTTATGAATATGGTAGGTTAACTCGGGTTAACTTTGATTGTTTTTTTTTTCCTTTTTAATTATCCTTTTCAATTTCATGGTTGATTGAAAATTATGCTTTTATAATTTGTTTTGATTTGATTTTTATAGGGTTTTCATGGTCTCATAACTCTGAGTTACGGATTTGAAATGTTAACTCGGGACGATTCAATATGTTGTCATCTTAATATTAAAAAAAAGATATCATCTTGAATCTTTATGAGTTAAATTATATTTTTACCAGTTATTCAAATTATCTTTGAGTTTGTCGAGACCAAATCATATTAAGTGAGCTCTCACGCTATTTATTTATTTTTTTAATTGAAAAAACATTAACTATACCTACATATATTTTTTTATATTAAAAAAATTTAATTTCACCCCCTGGTCAGTGATCCAGTTCCATCCATGTATTTTTTACGTAGCAATGGAAATTGAGATGTCCTTAATCGTAGGTTACATCGATCACTTTCTTCTCTCGCGTAGCTTCATGATAATCTTTAGATTTTCATACTCATCTCTATTGAAGATCTATTAATTTTTTTAGATTTGGATATGAAAAACAAAATAAGTGTAAAAAAAAATTAAAATATTCCATGTTCATTAAAATAAATATAAAGACTAGACTTCACTAGAAAAAAATAGAGAAAAAAGAGATCGATTGTCTAAGTTTTTTCTACAGCAGACTGATCTCCAAAGAATCGAGTTCATAAACTAAATTTCAACAATATTTCATAATACAAATAATAAAATAAAAAATCTAAATCTAAATAACAAAAATCAGGTATAGAGATTAATGGAGTTGGAGGTTATTATATGTGCCTCCACCATCAAAGAAATCTGTGAAAAAAATAGTTAGAAAAAATCGAGGTCCCACCGAGATTTGAACTCGGGTTACTGGATTCAGAGTCCAATGTCCTTACCACTAGACCATGGGACCTATGGTGATGAGTTCTCCCTCAAAATATAGTTTGCAAATGTTGTTCTGTCTTCAAAACCTCTGCCATTTCTGTCACTCAGTGTGTCACTCAAACACCCAAAAACCCTGATGAGAAGAATAACCCTTTTGAGACCTCCTCCTTCCCTTCTCCCCGCAACAACCCTTCACTCTTTTACAACTCTCCTACCCTATAACAATGGCGGGTCTTCATCAAAACATCCAAAAAAGGGACCTACGCTGACTTTCACTTCAAATTCTAGGTGGGTATTCACAGACAGCAACTATCTCCCTCCACCTGAATGGATAGAGCCCTTTAATGACCTCTCTGATATCGCCTCAAAAACCCCTCAAGACCTTAAACCCTCTCCTTGGGTTCACCAAATTATGAGTCTTTTGTTAGATGGCTCGGTGGACATGGAATCAAGATTGGATCTTTTTTGCAACAAGTTCTTGATCAAGTTATCGCCAAATTTTGTGTCTTTTGTTTTGAAATCTATGGAACTTCAAAAAAGACCTGATCTTGCTTTAAAGTTCTTTACTTGGGCCGGTAAGCAAAAGAAATATACTCATAATCTTCAATGTTATGTTTCTTTGATTGATGTTTTAGCTATAAATGGTGATTTAGATAATGTAAAGTCAGTTTTTTTTAAGTTTAGAGGAATGGGGTTTTTGATGAATGTTTCTGCTGCGAATTCTTTGATTAAGAGCTTCGGTAGTTTAGGGATGGTAGAGGAGTTGTTGTGGGTGTGGCGTGGAATGAAGGAAAATGGGGTTGAACCAAGTTTATTTACCTATAATTTTTTGCTTAATGGTTTGGTTAATTCAGTGTTTATTGAATCCGCTGAGCGTGTTCTTGAGGTCATGGAGAACGGAAAAATTGGACCTGATGTTGTTACCTATAATACTATGATTAAAGGCTATTGTCAGGTCGGGAAGACCCAAAAAGCATTTGAGAAGTTTAGAGATATGGAGTTGAGAAATGTGGCACCAGATAAGATTACGTATATGACTTTGATTCAGGCGTGTTATGCGGAGGGGGATTTTGATTTGTGTTTAAGTTTATATCATGAAATGGATGAGAATGGATTGGAAATTCCGCCTCATGCTTATAGTCTAGTTATTGGGGGGCTTTGTAAGGAGGGGAAATGTGTGGAAGGATATGCTGTTTTCGAGAAGATGATTCAGAAAGGATGTAAAGTGAACGTGGCAATATATACAGCCTTGATTGACTCAAATGCAAAATGCGGTAACATGGGAGAGGCAATGTTGCTTTTTGAAAGGATGAAAAAGGAAGGACTTGAACCAGATGTGGTTACTTATGGGGTCGTTGTTAATTGTATGTGTAAGAGTGGGAGGTTGGATGAGGCTATGGAGTATTTGGAGTTTTGTAGAGTTAATGGAGTGGCAGTTAATGCCATGTTATATTCTAGTCTTATTGATGGCCTTGGCAAGGCTGGGAGGGTGCACGAAGCTGAGAAACTTTTTGAAGAGATGGTCAAGAAAGGATGCCCACCAGATTCATATTGCTATAATGCTCTTATTGATGCCCTTGCCAAATGTGGTAAGATCGATGAAGCATTAGCATTCTTTAAGAGAATGGAGGATGAAGGGTGCGATCAGACTGTATATACATACACCATAATGATAAATGGATTGTTCAGAGAGCATAAAAATGAAGAGGCATTGAAGATGTGGGATATGATGATAGATAAGGGTATCACGCCAACTGCAGCTGCTTTTAGGGCTCTATCTATTGGTCTCTGTTTATCAGGCAAGGTAGCCAGAGCTTGTAAACTTTTGGATGAACTAGCACCAATGGGTGTCATTCCCGAGACAGCTTTCGAGGATATGCTCAATGTGTTGTGCAAAGCAGGCCGTATAAAAGAGGCCTGTAAGCTGGCTGATGGCTTTGTTGACAGGGGCCGGGAAATTCCAGGGAGAGTTCGCACTGTTTTAATCAATGCTTTGAGGAAAGCTGGCAATGCAGATTTGGCTTTGAAGTTGATGCATAGCAAGATTGGGATTGGGTATGATAGAATGGGTAGTGTTAAGAGGCGAGTGAAATTTCGGATTCTTGTTGAAAGTTAATTCGTCTGCCTTATTTTTGCTTCTATGCCTCTGGGCAGTTTGCTTTTGACCATTAATTGGAGGATAGCGTGCCTGCAATGACTCTGCAGTTCATTCCTGTACATAATGCTATTCACTTTATGAAGAAGCTTTGCCACCAGATCTTCTGTCCAAGTGACATCTTTTGGATAGCATGTTCAAGATGCAAATGAACAGCTCTCATTCTTTGGAGTGGAAGGATTGATGCCCAGCCAAAAAGAAACAAGGGAAATAATGAAGCTTTTACACTGCCGTCCTTAAAACTCAGCCCTACAATTGTCTTCTTTGCATCCAAGCGATCCTTACTCTGAACTGACAATAATTCAAAGACCAATAACCCTCCTTATGTCAAGTTACCATTCAGTTTAATTTTGGTCCCTTGGATGTTTCATGCCCTCCTCACTTCTGCTGGTACTATAACTCACCATGCCTTGCTGGTCACTCTTTAAAGCCATGGCCTTCTTCTCTATGTTCTCCAACTGTCAAGCTTTATGTAATGTCATTAACACACTTCCATCTACAATATAGTATCCCAGTGTGATTCCTTGATATCTCTTCCAAGTAGCGGAGAAATCTTTTCTTTTCCTTTCCTTTTTTATTTTTTTGCTGTTCCTAAGTTTTCTCAATTTGGATATTTTTAGGCGGTTAAATCCAATAAAATAAATGGATTTCATTTATTTTAATTTGAAAAAAATCAAAATAGTTTTGGAATCAATTTAACACTAAGCTGGCTGAAATATAATTGAGCTGGAAAGTGAATCCTTTCTCCTTAAAACTTGACAGATAAATGTGAATTTTATGTGCAAAACAGATTCCTCATTACAGAAACATGCCCAGTGTAGCATTGGGTCAAGCTCAAACTTCATAGTGATAGGAGCATCTCTCTCTATCAAAGACAGATCCATACAGAGGTATGTCTTCTTGTTTTTTGCTTGGGTATCCATGTAAAATTCTGACATTAGATACACGACATTGTTCGCCCTTTTTGGCTCCATGTTACATCCCAAAATATAATGACTGTTTGTGCTCGAGCTCCATGCTCCATGCTCCATGCTTCAATACCATTAGTTGTTGTTATTCCCCTTTGTTTGTCAGCTTATGAGTCTTTTCACCGATAAGCATTATCTCACTGCATTCTTGGCCATAATAATCAAGTGTCTGAAATTTTGCTATATTTTTTGACCTTGTGGCTGTGCTGCAGATATTTTTGCTATGACCCAGCATGTTAGTGGCAAAAGCCACGAGCTCAAAACAATTGGCCTTGGGGACCATATCCAAGTGGATTTCATTATAGTTCCGCTGAGCAACGTTTTAAAAGAGTTAATGTTGGAATCTAGACAATATTGTTATTCTTTTCATGTTAGCAAGTGTTGGTTTTTTAGCCTGATTCATTCCAATGATTGATAACAATACTGCAACTGCGCCAGCCATTCAAATGCACTTAAGTAATAGCTTGATACCATGCATATAAAGCTAATGTACACAAGCATCAGTAACGATCCTGGTGTGCTTTTCTTGCTGATACCTAGACTCGCTATTCACACTTAGGGCTTTCTGGCAACTAGTTTGCAAGTCTCAATATGATTGAATATAAACTATTATGGGGGCTTCTTTTCTGTGATCTTGCTTTCATGATAATCCATTCCCTTGCACTGGCGTGGGGGGCGGGAAATTTGAGATTCTGGCAACATTTATTCATAGTTGCTGAAAGATTGATGACTGATCGAGTAGCTTTGCCAGCCCCTTTAATACCAAGATTAGTTATTTACTTTGAAGTGGTCCCCTTCAACAAGTACTCGATATTTACTTTGAAGTGGTCCCCTTCAACAAGTACTCGATATGCTTTGAGCAAGGTTAAAAATTTTGTTTTGTCTGAAATGTCAAGTATTATCTTGTTTCAATTAAAAAAAATGAAATAAATGAGAACAAATTTTATGTTGCTTTCAATTCTGATGTAGTCATATCAGGTCAATTCTCGTATTTTTACTTGTGTTTCAAATTATATATATATATATGAACAAAATAGCTTTGAAAGGGCACGTTAAAATGCTCCGTTCCAATTCCAATTAAAAAGAACAAAACGTGACAACCTTGGATTTGAGGAGTCCCCTGGTGTGTGTGTTACTGTCTATCAAAGTGCCATTTTCATCGGTTTATTCTCTTTCAATGGCAATGGCTGGTCTACATTTGGTGAAGGTGTGGGGACTGTAAGTTTATTTCTCAGCTCAAGAAAGCTTCTTTGTCTGGAATGTGAAAGTTAATGGCTGCTTTAGAGCGATGGTCGGCAATCCTAAGGGTCGTTAACGCGGAGAAAAAAAATCAATAAGGCAAGGGTTTGATGAGCAAGTGAGAATTCCCGCAAAGTCCTAGAAAGTTTTTTAGGAAAATAATTCAGCTTAATAAATTGTGTTGTTGAAAATAGTGTTATCCAGTAATAAATTGATTGATCATAACAACGCAATCTTTTTTCTTTTTTTAAAAAAATATGCAAATTCCTCTATTGAGAACAACAAATTTTGAGGTTGCTCCGTTACCCGAAAAAACAAAAAAGAAATTTGTGAAGGTTAGCAAACTTCAAGGATGTTCAAATTCTGGGCGTGCATTTGGCCAAATCTTGAACTTTTACTACATTTGTTTGTCCAAATCTTGGACTTTTACTTAAAAAAAAGAAGATAAATTTGAAAATAAAATAAAAAAATAAGATAAGTTGGTTGCAAACCAAAGAGTTGGCCCAACGCTATTTTTTTTAAATAAAAAATTCTAAATTGCTAGATAATAATCCATGAAAAAAACTACACACCTCTTTTACGAATGGAATTTGAGTCTGGATGACCTAACATGAATCCCAGTATTTTACCGGCCGGTGAGTTTTGAGAGCAGTCCATTGTAAGTGGGATCGCGTAAAAACCCACATGGGGCTATGTGTGCCCCTACCAGGGTTGGTTTTGGATCTCTCGGAAAGAAAATGTCTTCGTTTTTTGTCTTGCTCAGTACAAAAAATGCTTCCCGACCTTGGTGATGAAATAGCAGAAACTTCCCCGAAGGCGCTTCAAATCCCAAGTTATCTTCTCCCGACGTGCAAAAACTAGCTGTGAAAAACCCTTAGCATTGAAAAAAAAATAAAAATCCCTTTGGTTACCAAATTTAATTTGTCTGTATATATTCATTCATAATTGAATTTATGTTCGTTATGAACTTCACTTGTATGATTACAGTATCTGTTAAGAGTGATCAGTGACAGCATAATAATATATTTTGCTAGTTAAAGTGGTTCTTAATTAGCAATATCCAGGAATTTCTAGTTGAATGACTCAAATAAAGATCTTAAAAAAAAGTTGAATTTTGGACACCATACATGAAAATCAACGGTGAGTGAATTTTGTGGGGGCAGAGATTGTAACTTAGCTTTACTGTTACACCAGCTTGTGGCCACTTCATTATCCGTCGTTTCTTGCTTGATTAACTTCATAGCAAGAATATTTCGTTTTCATAACCTAAATAGATAGACAGAGATCATCAAAAAGAAAATATTTTGATGACAAGAACTGCAAAAAAGAATCATTATTTTTACAAATAAACAAAATCTTGATGATTAATTTTGTATATTGCCTTAGGAGCTGTATTTAGTAACGCATTTAAAACCATAATTTGATTTTTTTTTTTTAAATTATTTATTTATATTTTTATCAACTGTGATACCACACTCGCAAACATTCCTTGAATAACCTACAATCTCTTCATTTTGAGAAAGCTAATTCATTGGCTTTACTGAAACATGATCTGGATGAGGATTCTTGAAGTGCTGGTCAGCATTACAGTATGCCTTGGTGACGAAGAAAATACAAAAATGTTGACAGCCATTAAAGATTGGGGGACCTTGAGCTATTATATACTACAAAATATGGTGGTGACTGAAGAAAGTGACACTACAAATATGATCAAAACTACGTTAATAGGGGTCTGTATTTTGAGGCCACAGAAAATGAACTGCAATTAATGGTCTAACCCTTCAGGCCAGGTGAAAATGCCAGCCGATTTACATGGGCCAATCTATTCCAATATGCTGGTCATTTTTCAACCACGCTAGCACGTGAGATGGTAAATTTTCAATCTTCTTCATTTTCTTTGTTTTTTTTTTTTTCTGTTTTTGAAAATAAATTTTCAACTTTCTTTGTAATCTCTTAAGCCAGTTTAATTAGTATTGCAGTTAAATGAAGTTGGAAGTATTGTTGAAAATACAAAAAATATTTGGGTTGATTTACCAAGATAGAAAAAATAAATATATAAAAGATAAAAATATAGTTGGTTAAAGAAATAAAAATAAAAACATAAAATAAATATATTTTTGAAATAATTTTAGAGTTAATTTTATACTTTTAAGATATGAAATACAAGAAGAAATGTTTATTTTACCTCAACTCTCCATGTCTCTTCCGTCTAAGATAGTACTAACCAAACATTAGTGCTTTTTCAATCCAATTTTATTATTAAACATGCAATTACAAGAATAGTTATTAAAATCAGCATGGCATAATAGTCTGACTCGGTAACCCTTCAATCTAGACCCTAGTTTAGGTTGGGTTTCATTTAAAATTGATTTGGAGATTGATCTAATCAAGCCTGAATTAACCTAATCAATTCTATTTCGAGATGAGTTTTATTTTACTTTAAACTAGTTTGGAGATTGATATAGTCAAACTTGGCCGACCCGGTTGACCTGACCGAGTCAACTCCAAGTTATTATTTTTTAAAAAAAATTATTTAAAATCACGTCATTTTAGTTTTTTTAAGCAATATCGTTTCATTTAAAAAAAATAACATCTTTTTGGGTTGATTTGGCAAACCTAGAACTGAACCTTGAACCAGATCTGATAACTATGCTTACATGTAAATTTTTTTTAAAAAAAACTAAGAAGTAGCCTTTTCTTTTTTTAAGGTTACTAAATATTTTCGAATAAACTTTGAACTTTAGTAGGAGACTGGAACAAAAAGTCACTAATACAAAAGTTTAGTGTGTATTCGATATTGTGGTGTATTATATTTTTTAAAAGTGTTTTTCAGTTTAAAATATATTAAAATAATTTATTTTTTATATTTTTTATATTTTCAATATCAACACATTAAACTCATCAAAAAACACATAAAAATATAAATTAATTTGATATTTGTTTTAGTGAAATATACTTTTAAAACACACCCAAAACAAAAACTTCTGCCATATTTACAGACACTATATATTTTAATGGTCAAGAAGAATCATTAATTTTTTTTTTAACAAGTATAGATATATATGTTTCTACAAGTATGGTAACCTAATATATGATTACATATTCATACAATTTGGTAGCTTACACTCAGGCTCTAGTGTAGAGGGAGAGAAACTTTGATCTTTGCATGAGAACTTATAAGGTACGCAGCCAATCACTTATCTATATTTCTTTATTAAAATGTTCTTCACATCCTTCGAATCAAGGTAGCCCACCCTCAAGTATAAGACCTACTCCTCTTGCCTTTTGAGTCAACTGAATGAAGTTTACTAGATCTTAACATCGTCTTTATTGGCCATCTAGCTTATAGCTTAGGATCGTAGGCCAATATCTATACAAGGATCTGAAAAAGTCAAGCCAGTTATTGTGGATAAGGTCAAAGTTTTGTTGTTGATTAAGGGCTTATGCACTATATATATATATATATATATATATATAGAAGAGATACGAGGTTTAAAATTTTGGATAGACGAGGAATAGTAAACCCATATTTAACTTATCCTTTACATTCTATCATTAATAGAATAAAAAATGACAAATTCTTTTTGTTTTTGTTTTTATGACCAAAAAACAAAAAAAAAATCAAAGAATTCTAATTCTATAAGGTTGAATAAAATAAAAAATTTGATTGCTTATCTATGTTTAGTGTGTGATCACTTGTTGGTTTTTCAACGGTCAAAATAAAAAAAATAGATCAATGAATACTATAAATTAATAAGTATAAATATAAAATTTATTATCAATTCATCACTTCATATTATCTAGATTTGAATAAAAAAACCAGTCAAAATCTAGATAGAATCTGTTAATTATTTTATTGTACCAATTGAATTTTTATTTTGCATAAATAAACTTAAAACCAATAGATTATGAATTATAAAGCAAAATAAAAAATTATACAAATAAATGGAAGGATGAGAGAAAGGGCGAATATATAACTTAAAATAGGAGAAAAATCAAATTTAATCAAGGAGATAATTAACTCTCTCATGTTTCTCACATAATTGTTTTTTATTCAGCGATAAAAAAATATTTTTGAATGAACTAGTAAATTTAGTTCATAATTTTTTTTAAATGTTCTTAAATATACACCCCCAATATTAACTAGATATATACATTTAAAAATGTTTAATAAATTTAATTGAATATTAGCATCATTCTAAATAATCAAAAAAGTATATATATAAATCCTTTATCAGCAAACCAATTGTCTTAGAATTTCTCGAATTCCTCACTCTTATGCCCTAGCCACCCAGGAACGGCTGGAATTCTTGCAAATATAACCATATGTTTAAACATCCGGTCATCCACCAATCATAGTATCTTTGGTTGTTCCCAAGACACAAGAGAAAGAACCCACGAGTCGTTGGCACCAAAAATTGCTTGATGCCTAGCTGTCTAAGCAGAAATGTATAATGGAATGGTTTTTATTTTGGTCCTGACTGCTTGTCACATTCTTCTCCATACATCACTCAATTTGAATGAAGAATCTTTCTCTCTCTCTCTCTCGTCTAAGGAGCTTGATAACATGGCCTTGTCTTGTGGTCTATAACCTATCGTACAATTCCAAGATGGAGCTTCAAGCAATTTAGATAGGAGCTTTTGTTGAGCTTTTTAACAAGGCGACAAACCTCAAGATAAAATTACCGTAGCTAATTAAGAGAGCAATATTTCAATGTATGCGGGCTCTCCTATACTTGTTGATGTATCGATTGTACACAAAGTGCCCCCCAACTCCTAGCTTCATTTATATTGGTTCCATTACTTGTTTATTCTTGTTTTGTACCTAGCTTGCTCAGCTCCATCAACTTCATGGAAACGAAAAACACCAATGGGTCAAGAAGCTACGAGCATGACATTATCGGTTGGTTTGAGGACATATCCGAGAAGGCCGGCCAAGTCCAGACCGAGACTCTTCGCCGAATTCTTGAGCTCAACTGGGGTGTGGAGTATCTCAAGAAATGGTTAGGGGATATTGATGTCCGAGATATGGATGCAAGTGCATTGGAGTCTCTTTACACTTCTTTGGTGCCTCTTGCTTCCCATGCAGATTTAGAGCCTTTCATTAACAGAATTGCAGATGGGGATACTGCTCCTTTACTCACTCAACAGCCCATAACACTTCTATCCTTAAGGTATGCACTTCCTTTTACCTCCTTTTTTTTTACCAGTTCTCGGATGCTTGGACAACATTACGATAGCATAAGCTTATCTTTTCAGATATGATGTGGAAAATGGAATCAGAATATATACAGGATTATCATGGGTAATGGGCTCTATTAGGCTCTTCTTCATTTCATGAGATACCTTACGGTTGTCTTTTAGGATTGGCTAATGGGTACAAAAGCTCAGCTTTTTTACATTGATTTGAAAGGATTCCATTAGCCATTATTTCCACCATTTGTGTCAGAATATTTTCAGATTTTTTTTCCACTTTCTTGGATGATTCTGATTTTGTTCACGGTCACATTTTTATCAAGCTCTGGAACCACAGAAGGAAGGCAGAAGTACGTTCCTTTCACTGACCATAGTGCCCGAACCACTCTTCAGATTTTCAGCTTGGCAGCAGCCTACAGATCAAGGTTCATCCAATCTCTCTCCCTCTTGCACAAACACAACCCAAATCTTTATGGTCTTTAAGAAGATCATCTCTGGAATCAAATGTCACTCATACTTAGAATATTAGATAGACAATTAACTTAAGAAAAGATGGATAAGTACACTTTATACGTTGTGTGGCCCAACTGTCGGACACGAGAAAAAAATATAGTAGACTATACTCTTAACTTAATTATAACAGAACTGTTCAAGATATTTATTTTTCTTATACTCTCTCATTGTTCTATGTGATGGACGTAGGGTTTATCCAATAAGGGAAGGAGGAAGGATCCTTGAGTTCATATACAGCAGTAAACAATTCAAAACAAAAGGAGGGTTAACAGTAGGAACAGCTACAACCCATTATTATGCAAGTGAGGAGTTCAAGATCAAGCAAGAAAAAACAAAGTGCTTCACTTGTAGTCCACCAGAAGTCATTTCTGGTGGAGACTACAAGCAATCTACTTATTGTCATCTTCTCCTTGGCCTCTACTTCGGTGATCAAGTAGAGTTTATAACATCTACCTTTGCTTACAGCATAGTTCAAGCCTTTAGAGCATTTGAAGATGTTTGGAGAGAAATATGCGATGACATTAAACAAGGTACTCTAAGTGAAAGAGTACTCACCTTGCCAAAGATGAGAAAAGCTGTGCTGGCTATCATCTCTCCAAATCCAAGCTTAGCTTCAAGAATAGAAGAAAGCTGCAAGGAGTTGGAAACTCTAAACTGGCTTGGTTTGATTACTAAACTCTGGCCAAATGCCAAGTATGTTTACTCCATAATGACAGGCTCCATGCAACCTTACTTTAAAAAACTAAGGCATTATGCTGGGGGCTTGGCATTAGTGAGTGCTGATTATGGATCAACAGAGAGTTGGATCGGAGCTAATGTGGATCCTTATTTGCCTCCTGAAGATGTTACTTTTGCAGTAATACCCACTTTTTCATACTTTGAGTTCATGCCACTTTATAGAGAGAATCAAGATTGTAGCTCAGCCATTGATGACTTCATTGAAGATGAGCCAGTACCACTCTCAAAAGTTAAGGTTGGGCAGGAGTATGAGATTGTCCTCACTACTTTTACCGGTAAGTTTAAATCTTTTTATCCTATAGTTTTTACTATATTTTCCATTTTGATCATATCATCAAGTTTTTCCAGTAAATTAAATGTCCATTTCCTGTCGGTGATATTTTCATCATATATTGGACATGGTGATCAAGCTAGCAGCTAAAATCATTGAGTATCTTTTATGGGAATGGACATATTGTGTCCTGCACATTTAATGTCCCTGGAAAATCATTAGTGCATTAATGATATGTTTGTCAGCCATTGATAATTATAGCCTCCGTTTGTTATTGTGTTTTAAATGGGAATGGTTAAAAATTATTTATTTTTATTTAAAATTTATTTATTTTATATTTTTAAATTTAATGTAAAAAATAATTTTAAAAAAATATAAAAAAATACTATTTTAATATATTTTTAAATTAAAAACACTTTAAAAAACAATCTTCCTACTACTTAAAACACCCGCAGCCCTTTTCTACCATTGATGTAACATGTCGACAATTCACAGAAAAAACGTGAATCTATTATCCCTTCACATGATTGAAGATAAAACCCGTACAATTTAGGAAGTCGGTTCCAAAAACTTGAAGCTAGGTTTCCATGGTCACAAGACTGTCCACAAGCCATGGTTTTAGAATACTATACTTCAGTTTCTTGTGGTGTAAACATTCCATTGGTTCAAAAAATTTCTAATAAATTCAGCCTGGTGTTCATGGTTTATTTGATTATCAAGATCGTTGATCTTTTTTTTTTTTCAATTAGATAATCACTTTAGAGGGCATTGAGTTTCCAATTATCTTACATCAGGAATTTGTAATGAGTAATTGATGGAAATTCCTTAAAAACTCATGCAGTATAAGTTTGATTTGAATTCTTTGAAATCAGAACCAAAAAAGAACGAAACCAAAAATGAGAAAGCAAGGGAATTAGAGGATTAAACTTGGGTTCAAATCTTATCCTATTTCATGGGGGGATTTTTTTTTAGATGAAGATATATATCAAGTCACCTAATTATTATTATTATTTTTTAAATTTGTCCAGGGCTTTATAGATGCAGGCTAGGGGATGTGGTGGAAGTGGCTGGCTTTCACAAAGGGACACCGAAATTGAACTTTATATGCAGGAGAAAGCTAATTTTAACCATAAACATTGACAAGAACACTGAAAAAGATTTACAATTAGTGGTGGAGAAAGGGTCTCAGGTACTCACGAGCAAGGGTAGAGCAGAACTAGTGGATTTTACTAGCCATGCCGAGGTAGAAAAGCAACCAGGTCACTACATAATTTACTGGGAAATCAAAGGAGAGGTCGAGGAAGGGATTCTTGGCGAGTGTTGCAAGGAAATGGATGCATCGTTTGCTGATCATGGCTATGTGCTATCAAGAAGAACCAACTCCATTGGACCTCTCGAGCTTCGCGTTGTCAAGATAGGGACTTTCAAGAAGATCTTGGACTATTTCATAGGCAATGGGTCAGCATTGAGCCAGTTCAAGACTCCTAGGTGCACTAGCAACCAAGGAATATTGAAAATTCTCAATGGTAGCACCATTACGAGGTTCTTCAGCACTGCATATTGTTAGTGATATAATTCCAATAATTTTGTTTGTTGTCATAGTACTCAATTAATAATTTGTAACCTCGATTTAATCATTTTATTTTAAGAATTTAAATTTTTGAATAAAATTATATTGATTGAATATTTTTATATTATTTTCTAACAAACATTAATTATCCTTAATTGATTCAATTTTAGAAAGAGAAATCATCATGGAGGTGACAAGTCTTCTTGTCACTGGCTTTTATATAAAATTTGGATTATTATAAAAAAAATCCCTCCTCCTGTATTTCCTAAAAAAAGTACATTCAAATAATATATATTTAATATATTTTACAATTATCATAAATCTTAATCATTTTCTCTAGTAATTTATCCTTTAAATGTATCTTACCAACACACCCAAGAAAAGAAATATTCTAATTCAAACCCTTAACTATTACTATTATATATAACAATGTACCTTAATATTTTTTTTCTAATAAACAAATTAATGTATTCTAAGACTAATTAAGGACCGTGATCTCATAACGATCGAGAAGTCATTTTAAGGTGGTGTCCCAAGCCTTAATTATCATGTTTGCAAAAACAAACCATGTAATAATTTTGGTTTAATTTCAATTTACCTTAATATTTAGAGCGAATCCATTTTCTTCTTGAGTTTTCAATTATATATGTCAATGTTCTCCTTCAAGTTACTCAAAGTAAGAGAGAACAATGTTTTTCTAATCTCTAAACTCTAGAAATTTGACCAGAACCCTTTTAAAATAATTTGTTGAGATCAAATCTTCTACTTCAATAAAAAGAATTCAAATAATATCACATATAAATATTGTATATGTTTAAAATTATAATATATAAAATTACAATTTATCCTTTTTAAATATGGTTTACATTGATGATAAAGAAAAACATAAAATATTTTAAAAACAAGAAAAATATTAAACTATAAAGATCATAAAACATTAATGCCTAATTAAAACTTAAAAGCTTAACGCCTAAAATAAAACATTAACTTTTTACTGGTAAAACGATATAAATATTATCAACTTATAAAGTAATATTATATTTAATTAATGTTGACATTCAGAAGTGATTCAACAGTACTGGACTCATAAGAGAAAAACATAAAAGTAATTTATTTATTTATTTTTAATAAGCCCCATGGTTAATTTTAAATTTCCCTTTGCATAAAATTTTTAGTTAATTTTATATATATATATATTCTACTTTTTTATGGTTTTTTATTTATATATTTAGCTATAAATAATGTTCACGACATGGTTTAGACCTTTTAATTGCAAGTAGAAGATTTTATGTCATCAAATCATTTGCAAGAAGTTCTAGCTGATCAAATCTTATAAAAAAATTCCTAGATAATTCGGTACCGAGAGTTTGGGAACATCGAAGAGAGAAAATTGATTCATCTCAAATCTCAAGCGGTAAATTGAAACTAAGCTAAAATCTTTTCCATTGCAATTTGCATGCCATAATATAATATTTTTTATTATCATGATATTATTATGGATATTCAAATTAATTTTTATATATCTCAATTAATTTTATAAATTTTAAAATTAATAATTATATAAACATCTTCCAAATAACTCAAGTAATCATTACCCATTTTCCATGCAACTTGTTGCACAGAAGAAGGGCAGCAGTGAGTTGTACCATGTGCATGTCCTTGGTAAGCCCACTGCTGTCTGTACGAGAACTCAACGTATAAAAGTGGGCATTCCTATTTATGAATCCAGGGCCTCCTCCACAGACTGAGTTTCATATATATATATATATATATATATAGAGAGAGAGAGAGAGAGAGAGAGAGGTGATGTGACTCGTTCAAAAACCCTTACACGTTAAAAAATAAATAATGTTATTTTGATTTTGTTTTTTTAAAATAAAAAATGTTATTTTAATTTATTATTTTAAAAATCATTTAATCCACCTGATTTACAATGAACCCCAAGTCAAGTTTAATTAAAATAAAAAGCTAAAACATGTTGAAGAATTATTGTACATATACCATGGTTTATTGTAATTATAATAGTGAATTAATAATTTTATCATTAAAAAAATCACATTGAACAGTTTGGGTATAATGTTATTTTCACTTGATTTATTTATCATTTTAAAATTGTTCAGGGTATCTTGGTCTTTTCATTATTTTTTATACAATAATATTATATTACTGCCCTTAAAAGCATAAAACATTTACCTATGGTCTAAGAATTTTTTTTATATTTTATATTTTTTGCTACAGTGTAATAACTCTCTTGTCATTAGAATCAAATTTTTAAAAGCTTGACTATAAGAGCTTATTCATCATTTTACAATGGTATTTTCATAATATTTTTTTGGTCCTAGAAGCAATATGGTATTTTCATAAATATTAAAAAAAAATAAAAAAGCTAATAATGTGTGTGTTGCACGAGTCAGCCGCCACGTTGTTTTAAAGCAATGCGCATGTCTCACTTCGGTGATTAAAATCATTCTTTCATCGCCTCATTCGATTCTTCTCGACCTTCTTTTCCTTCTTGTACAGTGTATCTGGTCAATGGACCTCTTATGTGGCACCAGCAACCTCTAATTTTTTTCTTCAATTTTTTTTCTTTCCTCCTATAAATTCATGTCTAGCCCTCTGAACTTGCAGATCAACCCTTCAAGTTATTGTTCTTTTGATTTCGCTCCCTTTTTTTATTTTCATTTGTTTTATTTTAATTGATTTCTCAATTTTAATTTTGTTTTTAATTTCATACTCGTTTAATTTTTTAATCTATCAAATTTAGTCCTTATTCTTTTAATTTATGTTTTTTTAAATAGTTTTTGAATTTTTTTTTTCAATTTCACTCTCCTTCATTTTTTTTCTTCTTTCATATTTGATGTTCATTCTATTTATTGTTGTTTTTTCTTACTTTGGTAAGTTTTTTAATTTGAGATTTTTTTCTCAATTTTATTTTTCAATATTAAATTGATTAAGAATTGAACTTCTTAATTGAACTTAGATATGTAATTTCACAAGTTGTGAATTTGAAATATTAATTCTTGTTTAGAAAATTTACTAGGATTAGATCATTTACTGTGTATTGAAACGATTAATTTAATGTTTTGTCCTACAAAAACTTTCACATTCGCCCTCCTTCAATTATTGTGAATTAACCATTTTTTAATTCATCGAAGTTGCTACAATGGATGTTTAAAAAAATAGTCATCTGTAATATTTATATTATTCGACTCGACTCAACCCGTCAAAGTTGGTTAATGTAGATATTAAAAATAATTATGGGTTAAAAAACCAAATAAATGGATATTATAGTTTGAATACGGATTGAGATTTTAAAAAACCACCCTTCCCAACCCGTATAATTCAGTTAGTTAGTGAGTAACCCTAATACTCAATATAAATATATTTTGTCCTTCTCTCTCTTCATTTTTTTTTATATATCATTTTTTCATCTTCCGTTTCAATATATCATTTTTTTTATGTTTAGGGCTAACTATATGTTTGAGATATTGTAAAATACATTGCAATATTAATTGTGATTAAAGACAAACAATTTATATTTTTACTAGAATACTCTTAAAAGCAAAACAACACTTAACTTTAGTCTAGGGTTTTTTTTTAAAAAAAAAACAAATTCACTCTTAAAGCTTGACTTCAAGGGATTAATTGTAATGTTAGAGGCAATTTGATCTTTTAATTAATATCAATAATAATTAAAAAAATAATTTTTTTTTATCTCATCCTTCAATGTTGGATTAGTTGGGAAGTAGATTTTATGAGTGATTTTTTATGCTTTGCATATGATTATCACGATCTTGAACAAACATATGTTTTAGGGTTGATGCTTAAAATTGTGAGCATCTACTTTTTATTATATAATTAAGTAAAAATTATTTTTTTAAAATAAAGTTATTAAATCTAGTTGAATCCATGAATCAAGTTGCAAGGTGACTGGGATCATCCAATATGTCACTGTCTAAATATTTTATAAAAACGTTTTCATCTTGGTATTTTTTATAAGGTAAGCCATATTTTTACTAGTCATTAGGGTTATCTTTAAAAACATGAAATCAACTTACTCACATCGGGTCAATTCTAATACGATTTAATTAGAAATTTGCATTAGGTAAGGAGTCGAGTTAAGAAATTTCAAGATTTACCTACTTACCTAAGTTTAATGACATTGTCAAAAAAATTCTCCACCCTTAATAATTTTTTTTATATATATATATATTTAAGAAAATTTGTACGACCTCTTTGTTTTTTAGTTTCAAAAGCGCTTTTGAAAAAAATTAAAATTTTTATATTTTTTTTGTTTTAAAATAATATATTTTTGGTGTTTTTAGATTATTTTGATGTGCTGATGTCAAAAATAATTTTTAAAAATAAAAGAACATTATTTTAATATATTTTTGAGTAAAAAACACTTTAAAAAATAACCGCAATTATTTTCTCAAACACGCTTTACATACCAATGTAGTTTCCATCGTACATTTGGACGGAGAAGCACGGGCTATTGTACTAGTAACTATAAATGCATGAAGAGATGGACATCAATTTAACATCACTTTTTACCTCACCCTTCTTCTCATCCCCAAAATGGGATATGGCTTCCAATTACCCCGAATGGCAAAGCTTCGTTCCTTTTTTCTTTTTTAACCTTTTCTTCTTCTATAGCAACTTTAAATAATTGGTTTTGATGGTAAGAAAAAATTCAGTCAATTTAAACCTCTCATGCTTAAGTTCTATTAATCACTTGATAAGGTGGCATATATCTATAAATATGGTCGATTAACCCTTTTATTTCAGTATTAATTTACGATTCTATGTTATTTTTATTTTATGTTCAGCACATGAGTGACTAGGGCATACTATTTAAGCTATTGTTTGGCGATTTGGAACCAATTATCTTTTCAAAAAATATTCAAACTTGTGATTAGTTTTCCTATAATTTATTACTATTTGTTTCAAGGCTTTGAGTTAATAAGTTCCTGTTTGGTATTGCATTTCAAGCAGGGATAGATAAATTTTGAAATTCTTTATTTAAAATTATTTTTTTATATTTTTAGATTGTTCTGATAGATTGACATCAAAAATAACTTTTTAAAACTAAAAAATCCCCTAAATCCTCTAAAAGCAATTATTATTATACTCTCAAAATCCCTTAAATCTCGTTCCTTTACATGATACCTTTATTATTATTATTATTCCCTTGTCCGTCAAAGTCATGGTTTTAATTTTATTATTTTTTAAAATAAAAAGTTTATAGCAAAAAATGTTTTTTTATTCCTTTTTCTAAAAACGTGAAACAACCCGCAGACGTCACCAAAGAATCCTTTAGTTTTTCTTCATTATTCAAGAACTCCCACCTCTTCTCTTTTGAAATTTAAACATGATACCTTGTAATAAAAATCTCAACAATGTTCTTGCGAACCACAATTAAATTTAACTTGGTACTACCAAGTACTATATATTATGAAATGTCAATATTGTTGTCATGGTGTCGACTTTACAATGTTGTCGACTTTACAATGTTGTGGTTCATATATATATATATATATATATATATCCAATATGAAAACTAGCATTTTGCTCTGTTAATGGAACTAAATAACTCTGATTTTCTATTATGAACTATTTCGGTTAATGAATTAGTTTGATTTAAAGCTTGAGACTTGTTAGAAGAAAAAAAACATCAATACGATGTTAAATGTCTTTTTAAAATTATTTTTCTTATAATAATTGAGATTTTGTAGAAAAGTTTGTGTAAAAAAAACTTGGTTAATTAGAAAAAAAAGTTATTTTTGTATGCATAGGCAAAAGAAAAAAGAAAGAGAAAGGAAATAACTTCTAAATGCTTTCATATTTTTATTGGTGCCGTAGTCAGTATTGTTTTGAAAATAATTTATATTGTTTTGTAAAGCTTTTCATGTACGAAACTTGAATTAATTTATTAAATAAAATGAGAATGTCGATATTTGAACTCGTGATCACTTGATCATCAAGACTCTGATATCATATTAAAAAATTAATTATTCAATTTACTAGCTTAAGTTACTGACTGAGATACCAAAATATAATTTTAATTATTCTTATTTTATAGTTATAACATGGAGGTAAAAAGGAATGAAAGATGGTATAAACGACACTACACTATCTTTGCTAAATCCGAAGATGATAGATTGATTATAATGTTTGTAAGAATAGTACTACGACTGAAGGAGGGCCATGAACACAAGAATTTATAAAGAAAGAAAAGAAGGGACGGCGGCTTAGGAAATGGGAGACACAGAGACAAAATAGGAGAGCATGCGCGCAAGGCTGATTATTAGAATGAAGATCGATGGTAATCAAATCAGAAATCAAAGAAATTAAAATTTGATCAAGAGCTTAATTAGCAATTAATTAGATTAATCAGTGTATATATATATATATATAAAAGGAGTTTGGAGTTTGGAGTTTGAAGAGGAAGGGAGACGTGCAGCAAGCAAGCATTGGTGCCCATGCGTGATGTGATTGGTCGGTCTTACTTTGACGTTTGCTTTTGAGCCGCACGTGAAAGACTGATGGCTTGTTTCTGTTCATCTCTCCCTGTCCCTACACCCTCCTTCTTACCACTAGGGTTTTTTTTTTTTATAAGAACAATTTGGACTTTAATTACATCCAACTATTTTTTTTTTTTTTACCTGTGCTGTGTAGCGTGCTGAATTTTATTTCTTTATTCTTTAATATTAAAAAAATTATAAAAACATTAGGAAGTAAGAAGTTCAATGAATGCTAATATAAATACTTTTAAAATATTTAATCTGTAACATGTTGGAAGAAGTATTTTTTTAAAATAAAATATTAAAACAAGTTAAAAAAACCAATTATAATAAATCAAATATTAAAAATAAAAAATGTTAAGGCGACACTAAGATAATATTCTCAAATAATACGAAGGAATTAAAAGATAAATTTAGTTAATTTAATAGTATAAAAAGGACGACACTAATTTAATAGTAAGAAAAACAAAGAAAATCATGGTAAATCTCCTAAATTTAACTTAATATTTTAAAATTATAACTTTTGAAATTTTATATCCGTGCGTAATTGAGAATATTAAATCCTAATTAATTTAATACTGAAAGATAAATATATAAAAAAATTTGCAATTTCTAAAAACTCATATCCGGGTTTAATCAACAAAAAAAAACACTCTAATAAACCTATATTAGTGGTTGTCACAACAACTAGGATAATATTTCGAAATAATATGAAAGAAGCAAAAGATGAGTATAGTTAATTTAATAATATCCAAAATTCATTGATTCAGGAAAGGGCAAAGTCCAGATAACAAATAACATCCACACTTACAAGGATTTATTCTTCAGGGATATTGATTTCTTTGTATCCTATATATCTCTTTGAAAAAAAAAGAGTTTATTAATTAATCTATGCTCAGTATAGTATAATCTAAGATATATCTGCAATATTTTTTCCGCGGGATTTAGGTTCTGTTAATTGAATAGCGAAGTTAAGAAATTCATGCAGAAATATCTCCTGTGTTCTTTTTCATATGAAAGCATTGAAAAGTATTTTCATTCCTATTTTTTAATATTTTTATATCATTTTAATATATTAATATTAAAAATAATTTTTTTAAAAATAAAAAAATATTATTTTTATATATTTTAAAATAAAAAACACTTTAAAAATTAACATCAATCACATCTGCTAATTCAACCTTCAATGTTTGAAACAGGAAAGCTTAGAAAGCCAATTATTTGAGCATTGGTCGTGTATCGGGTGGCTTTCAAATCCACTATATTTAATTGGAGCATTTTTTTTAAAAATAATAATAATGATTGTAGAAGTTGAAAGTAGTTCACTCTATAAAAATATAACAGCTTTTTTAATATATATAAAATGAAAATAAACAATTTTTTTTATTTCTTTTCTAAAAATCTGAAACCAGAAACGCAAATGTCACCAAAGAATCCTTTAATTTTTTTTTCTTCATTATTCAAGAACTCCCACCTCTTCTCTTTTGAAATTTAAACATGATACCTTCTAATAAAAATTTCAAACATCAGCAATTGGGATGTTCTTGTGAACCACAATTAAATTTCACTTGGTACTTCTAAGTATTAAAAAATAATGTTCGCATGTATAAATTTTAAATCTAAAAATTTTTAGCTTAAAAACATAATTGATAAATAATATAAAATTATATCTTAGAATATCGTTTAATAATTATATGTATGCGCATGCTATCTCTCTCTATATTAACAGTACTTGAAAATCACTTTTTCTGTACTACTGACTGCAGATTTTGCTTTGATAGAAACCTAGCTCCCAAACAGGGGGCGGGGGCACGTTCTACAATCAAAATTACAGTCAAATAACCACTGCCACACCTCCCCATATAAGAGAACTTTCTCCATCACTACTCGTCCTTGACAATGAAACAACAAGAGAGGGAGGGCTGTTAATTCTTCGATTTCTGTAATTGTGGACCTATTACAAGGTTATCGTGGAATGAAAAACCGCACGTTTTGTAAGAAAATGGGGAGTTTCCCACTTGTTTGAAAAGATGTGTGTGTTCTCAACCATTTCCATATATGTAATGAATCAAGGGAATTATTCAAAATCAAATATGTGCTTATACACATAAAAATAGAGTCCAAATATATTACTAATATAGTTTAATACATTATACATTATTAAAAAATTATGTAACTTCTTTGATATCATATTGATAAAACACAATTTTTATATTAAAAAAAATATTATTTTTAGCTATTTAGTCACCTAGTCATAGACAAACATGCTAGAGTACAGCCAAACCTACTAGGTAGGACCATTCAAGCCATACAAGGCATTTGAGAGTTCCTTATTTCGAATTTCGAACTTGGTGCTTGTGTGAAAAATCCGACCCCTTATAAAATATGCTGGTTATAATGCGTAGGATCCTGTATGTGTTAAAGTGTTGCTCTATTTTAACATGGACGATTAGCACTACATATGGAATCCTGTATGTCAAATGAATGGCGTAGATATATGCGTAGGGAACCTTTCACCGGAAAAGCCAGATTGTTTCAGAATGCAGAGTTCAGGGGGACTGGCAGAAACGGTACTGAACTGCAGCAAAGAAAACAAGCATATCTGCTGGTCCAGCCCTCAATTTTTGAAACAATAAAGTTCAGAGAGCCAATTATTGGAGCATTGGTACAGTATCGGGTGGCTTTCATATTTACTGAACATGCCCCTATGACAACTGGCTCATGCACAGTTCTACTCTGATGCCTAAAGGAGCTGCCATATTCCCACTAAACACTTGCCCGATGTGTTTCTCTGCGTGTAAAGATGCTTAAGGGCATGAAACATTTTAGTTTTAACTTCCATAACTACAGCGAAATTGACGAAAGAAACCAAGTAAATGAGAGGTAGTTCTTCTTCTAAATACCATCAACAGAATTACAAGTAGAATTATATCTAAAGCTTTTGTTCCTGACAGTAGAAAGGTGAAGAGATTTGAACTCTTGTTCAGATCCTTAATCACAAGATCAATTCCTTAAACAATGTGAAGTACTGTTTTTGATATCATATAAAAATAACAAAATATTTATATTTCAACAAATTACATGAATCTTACAAATTTATATTTCAATAGAATTAATTAATTAATGTATCAAGGGTCAGATACCAGATCAATCTTATGTTTCACCAGATTTTGAAAAAAAAAATAAGAAATTGTCGTGAGGGAGATTCTCTCATGTTCCCCTTTGGGTTTTACAAGAGATTTTTATTCTACTACAAAGAACCCTTCATGTCAACAATCGATGGCAACGATGGCGACCACGACAAGAAAACAGAAGAAATTCTTTTTTATAAATTTGTGCTATTTAATCTCAATATGTTCTTTGCTTCTTTCATCTTTACAAGAGAAGACTCCATCGTTGGTGTGA
>Ga0307515_10002103_pt1 | contig 43704 bp, 34 predicted proteins | sample 17_EM_MG_FD_194513 | JGI IMG/M metagenome (GOLD analysis project Ga0307515, IMG submission 194513) | Populus trichocarpa ectomycorrhiza microbial communities from riparian zone in the Pacific Northwest, United States - 17_EM | ecosystem: Host-associated > Plants > Roots > Unclassified | place... | reverse complement strand
ACTCGGAGGCCGTGATTGAGCGAGTTTGGATATGCACTTGGAGACTGAGATCGAGTGAACTCAGAGATGCACTTGGAGACGTAGATCGAGTGAACTCAGAGATGCATCTGGAGGCCGTGATTGAGCGAGTTTGGATATGCACTTGGATACTGAGATCGAGTGAACTCAGAGATGCACTTGGAGGCCAGGATCGAGCGAGTTTGGAGATGCACTTGGAGGCCATGCTCATGCAAACTTGGAGGCCGTAATCAAGCCAGTTCAGAGATACACTTGCAGACCGTAATCGAGCGAGTCTGGAGATACACTTGGAGGCCATGATCGAGCGAGTTTGGAGATGCACTTGCAGGCTATGATCGAGCGAGATTGGAGGAGTACTTGGAAGCGGTCGATTTGGAGGGAGGCGCGACGGCAGCTGAGACTCTATTCATTGGTAAACTTGTACTTGTGGGAATGTAGAGAGTTGAGTACAACATCCGCCGAGAGATGAGAAACTGGCTGGGAGCGGGAGACTGTCGATCTTCGTGTTCTTAGGTGATGGTAGAGTTGAGCACAAGAAAGAGAGAGATCAGAGGAGATGGGGGAAATCATCATGAGAGACTGGGACTTACAGAATTTCGTGTGCGAGACAATTGACCATCCCCGATATGGAAGGTACGAGTCCCGATCCGGCGTGTAATAACACCGATACGAGGTCTTCCCAACCCAATCAGGTAAGTCATACCCCTGATTTCTCATATCCGCTCGTATCCTCCATATCATTCTCATCTTCATCCCCCATCTCCCTCTTTTTCATCCACAACTCAACCATCATCGCAGAACACAAAGTTAAGTCATCCCTCTCTGTCTCTCCATGACATGATCATGAGTTGACACCGAGTACAGCATACACCGAGTACAGCATCCACCCAAGATTGTTTGTCTTCCCTTCATTCTCATGATTACGAGTTGACCTCTGAAGGTAGCTTCAGCTTCCGGCGTACCTCCCTACATGATTCCCATGGTTGCGAGTTAAATAACTGATGAATAGAGTCTTATCACCCGGTGCGCCGTCCATCGACCGCCTCCAAGTACTCGTCCAATCTCGCTCGATCATGGCCTCCAAGTTAGCACGATCATGGCCTCCAAGTGGCATAACTCCAAACTCGCTCGATTACGGCCTCCAAGAGTATCTCCAGACTCGCTTGATTACAGCCTGCAAGTGTAACTCCGAACTGGCTCAATTACGGCCTCCAAGTTCGCACGAGCATGGCCTCCAAGTGCATCTCCAAACTGGCTCAATCCTGGCCTCCAAGTGCATCTCTGAGTTCACTCGATCTCAGTATCCAAGTGCATATCCAAACTCGCGCAATCACAGCCTCCAAGTGCATCTCTGAGTTCACTCGATCTACGTCTCCAAGTGCATCTCTGAGTTCAATCGATCTCAGTCTCCAAGTGCATCTCAAACACGCCCGATCAAGTACATCTTCAAGGAGCGACGGCGGTTGTATGGAGATACAAGGGTAACGGAGGTGGACAGAGTGACGGGGAGTATACGATCACGGCCTCGGAGTATAACCGCCTGCAGCCAGTCCAGATATAGCGTGTGTAGATGGGTAGCTATATAGATACATAGATACATGGATGAGAATACAAACTGAATACATGACTGTGATTCGAGGTGCTCCCAGGCTTGTCGCCGGCGCTCCAAGTTACTCTGAAGGCCGGCAGGAATGCCCCCCTATGGTCTGATACTCTCCTGAAAAACGGCTTCAGCATAACTACAGCCCCTGCGAAGAGTGTAACACACGTGTCGTTCTGATGATGTGTATACGTCACCACAAAGTAAAGGAGGTACGTATGCAACACGACCCGTCGCCTGGGCGACGGGCAGCGTGTAATTTTCCGTCAGAGCGTACAAGGTTCCGTCAGAGCCGTCAGAGCCGTCCAGAACACCCGGGTGTTTCAGACGGAAATTAGGGTTGTTGCTGATGTTCGCATCTTGCTTTGGTGGGCACTGCGGGTCCCATCTATCACTGTGAGCATTCCAATCTCCTCCGAGGAGAATCTTTTCCTGCTCCATAATCTCATTCCATCTTGCTGTCTGTGCCAGTCTGCCTTGACTTCTCACTCCTCCCTCTTGTCTCAGCTGATCGTACACATTCACCAATCTCATCTTTCTACCCGACGGGTATCTTATATCAAACACCTGTACATCTCCATCTCCCCCTTTATCCACTTCCGAAAACTCCAGGTGTGTATCTCTTCTTACTGCTGTCATCAATCTTCCTCCTCTGATCAGCCTATATCCTGGGTGACTGATGTTGTATCCTTCTCTCTCCACATACGGTTCTTGCAACATCACAACATCGGCCCCCCAAACAATTCCTGTTTCCAATGCCATCATAGTTGCCTCATACCCCCTCCCACTGTTATGCATTACGCATTTCACCATGACTTCATGGGGGTTTCTTGGGTCCCTGCGTTAGAAGATTCTCCTTCCGTCTGTTGTGTCGAAACAACCTGGACTTCCGGCTCCTTTTCTGTCTGCTCAGCATCCTGAGCTTTCTTTTCTGCCTCTGCAGTTGATGGTCCCCCATCCTCTGTACCTTCCGGCTTCTTTTGTTGATCAGTTGTCACATTCCGGCGTTCCCCCTCTCTCTCTTTCCAAGTATGCCTTTCTTCTCTCGCTGTCTTGATAGCCTCCTGTTTCTTAACGCAACAATTGGCCTTCACAATATGATTTCCCTTGCAGTTGACGCACTTGTCGACGTTATGGGTACAGTTCTGTCCTGCATTAGCTTTGCAACCTACTATGTTGCACTTATGGTCCTTTGTTAGATGTCTCCCCGCACACAACATGCAAGCCGGCATCTTCAAAGACCCACACTTCGAGTCAACATGTCCCCATCTGCTGCACACTCCACAAAAGGAGTCCGGTCCGGCATTCATAAACTTCTCCACATCATACTTTACTCCTGCTGCCCTGAGACCTCCTTTCAAAACTTTTTCGGCCATTTTACTTCCCTTGACTGCAAACACAACCGACGATGCTTTCTTTCCTTCCGTCTTCTTCTTCTGCACATCTTTCGGTCCTCCAATCCAGTTGATGGCGAGGGGCAACACCACCCCCTCGTTCTCAGCCTGCAATTCTTGCCTCAATTTTTCAAGCCCTCCTCCAGTCTTCTTTCCCAAATACCTATCAAAATTGAAGCCATGCATTTTCACTCTCTCCCAGAGTTCATTCGTCTCGATGTCCACAATTCCTGCGTCCACCTTCCTCGCTGCTTTTATCACTATTTCCCTATACCGAATCAACATTTCGGCTGTTGCTTCCGGGGTCGTGATCGTTGACAGGCATCCTCGGGTGTTCTTCGTAACTCCCTGGATGCGAACAAAATGTGGGACCTTTGCCTCAAAAAGTGCTCTATTCACTTCCGACGAAATGTCCAAATCTTTCTTCTGAGACAGGGGGAGGCCATTATCCCTCTTAAAGGTGACTCTCCTCTTCTCCATCGAATTTTGTCCTGGGGGGACCGGCTTCATCTCTTCCTTCTTCTGCTGTCTCTTAACCTCAGTAAAACCATCCCCCTTCCTCTTTTGTTGTTGTCCCGATTGTTGTTGCTGTTGTCGCTGTTCTGGTTGTTTCTTTGGTGGCGGTGGTGCTGCTGCTCTTTGCGCCCACGTCTCCTTCTTCTTCTCTTCCGGCTTCTTTGCTGGTTGTTGCTGTGCGGGTTTTTTGACCTCCGGCTTCTTCTTTTCTCCTGCCTTTGGTCCCTTTGGTACCTCCTTTACCTCCGGTTTTTTCGCCTCCTTCTTCTTTTGTTCCGGTACTGCTGGTAATACCGGCCTCTTCGCAATCATAACCTGTCCACTTGGGGTGAACCTCGGAAACTCCTGCCTCTTTTCTCCAGGTGGAATAACCGGCGCATGTTTTGACGCCTCCAATTCCTGTTCTTCCACCTCCATTCGTTCCAAAACCCTCGCCACTTTTTCATTTTCTTCCTCTGAAAAGGTCGCACCCGGTTCGAACTCAATATCACTCATTCCGTCATTCTCAGGGGTGGCTTCTACCTGTTTCCCCCTTCGAATCTCTCCCTTTTTTCTATCTTCTTCAGCTGCATCCTCAAACCTCTTCACCACTCTATCTGTCAGCTGATCAATCATTTTCCCCATGCAATCTCTCATCACATTTTCAATCGTCTTAGCCATATTCACCGGAGCGATCTTGGCCAATTTTTTCTCAATCTTACTCAACCTATCATCGAGTTTTCCTGCCCTTTCTAGTGCATATTCCCTTTCCAACTCCACCTCCGTCTGCACTTTCTGAGCTATCTGTCTTATCGACATAACTGCCGCGTCGGTATGATTCTGTCTCGCTGCGATATGTTGGCTCTGTTGTTGGCACCAATTATCGTAGTTTTCGTCATTTTTCTCTTGTCCAACCATAAAATCCCTCAGTCCGTTAGTGTTCCGAAGATACTCACCAATAAACTCTCCTAGATTTGCTGGTTCATTTTCATTGGCCAGCGACTCTGCCGGCTTGGCCCAATCAGCCTCAAGCTTCCTCCCGCTCGGTGTTTGCGGCATATCCTGGATTGGTCGTTCGGGCGTTGTCGGCCTCTTAACTCCCTTCCCCTTATTGCGCTTTTTTCCCTTGTTCGTTGGCGTCATGTAGGGCGACTCGTCCCTCCACTCCACCTCTGTCATCGCATCATCTTCATTATCGCTACTATCGCTGATTTCGAATTTTCTCTGAATGGGTGTGTAGGCCCTCAGGGTCTCCTCCATTCCCGCCTCTTTTTCCGCGTGTTGGCTGGCATTTTCCTCCGACTGAATATACCTTCGCGCAATAATTCCAGTACTCGCCCTAGGAGTCAAAAAAGGATCCTGGGGGAGAGCGCTTGGAGGTAGGCCCAAAAGGCTTCCCTCATAAATCGTAGACGGCTGGAGGGACGGGACCCTCTCAGCTGGTGTTTGCGATGGGAAGGAAATTTCACTTCCCCCATAATTCGTAGTCGGTGGTGGTGTTGACAGATCCAAACAGTTGTCGCTTCCATATCGTGTAATTCCCATAACTCCAGTTTTTCCCGTGATGTCGGAGTAAGCTCTCATCTCGTCCGGATCACTTGGTAGCTGTTCGGTATCAACTCTGGAAGTCGCTTGACTATTCTCGCGTCACCTCAGCTGATCTTCGATCCGTGCTTTGTGTAGCCCGTATTCGAATTCATCCTTTGTCTCTTCGGCCTTGAGTCTATTGTACTCCTCCGTGCCGAAAAACTCTCTTTCCTCCGGGTTTGACTCCGAAGGCATAACTGATCCATCCTGTTCCGTAACTGGCCCGGTGATCGCATCAAGATGTCTATCGAGCACTTCCCCGATATGACTGCTGGAAATGGCCGAATTCTCAGACCAGGTAGACTTCGCCATTCTTTTTTCGAACTCTTTCGCCCTCTCCTTCGCCTTCTGAAAGGTGGACGTCCTGTTGGCTCCAAAGAGACTCATCGTTGCTGCTTCTGGGTGACTGAAGTTCGTTCAGCTGAAAACCGAAGCAAAAATTTTCTCGCGATGTCAAACTTGATTGGGTAAAATCGGTCTTGGCAAAACTAAAAGGTGGTGTGGTGTGTTGTCGGAGGTGTGCTTACGGTGTCGTTTGTATCTGCTTCTGCTCAGCTGAGGAACACGCCTAGTATGCAACCGGTCACGTTCACGAAATCAACACGTTCCTAGCCACATACTACTTTTCAGCTTCGGTTGTAATATCGTGCCTTCTTGACGGGTCGAAACTGTGAGCTCCTTTTCTACTAGGTTCGAAGTGCAAGTATTGTACTCGAGTATATTAAGCATCAGTTGCTGTTTCGGGCACCTATCAGCCCATCTGCATATCTAATTAGAAATGTATAGTTGAAGCTTGGTTTGAGCCACCCTATGGCCTAGCGAGTTTGTATTGGTAGTCTAGTTTGTGAACCAGCACGGTTTGTCGATCGGAGAGAGCGGGCAAGCCAAGTCAACGCTAGCGCCTCCGCAGAGCCGCACCTTAAGTGCCAATCCTGTACCACGTAGTGCAGTGCATGTGCAATTGCTACGGTTGAAGGATAAGTACTCCCAGGCCATTCGCCGACCGGGCCTTTAACTTGGTTATTCAGACCAACCCTAGGCCTGTTCGCGGGTTCCGTGCATCCGCAAATAGGACTTAACGTCTCTCGCTGTTATAGATTCCTCCTACATATTCGCTCTAGCAAACAGTTCCTATGACACTCCAAATTAATGTTGGTAGGCTACCGAGGCACAACAATTGTGCAAGGCCGCATGGTTGCGCATGCGAAATTTGGGACATTCATTTCTGGCGGAGCATTTGTGACTCATGATTAGACTATGTACTAGTTAGAATTTCACATAACTACGCCTTGTCTAGAGTATGGAGCCTTAGCCCGCCTGCAAACAGGGGTGAGTTATGTTCAGCCCACCTCTTCAATGTCCAAAAATAGAAAATCCTCCAACATCAATCTTGGCTAACCAAACTGGAGAACCCAATTGGAGGCGAGCCAAGCCTACGTTTGGCCCCTTAAATGCAAAGAAAGTTGATGTTTTATGAGACCGAACATCACTCTTGGAATATAGTATCCTGACCACGTACGTCCAATACTCTTTCGTAGGCCAGTTTCAACTTGTATGAGATCTCCATTCCCACTATTCCCTCGCTGAGTTGGTTCACACTATGCTCTGCATATTAATATTCCCACTGAATCACAAACAATAGTGCTGATCATGACAGAGAACTTAGAGCGCTTTGCTATTATGGAGTTCCAGAATACTATGGCAGAATCGACCTACCGGCTTGGTTGGTTCCGTATGTCTGAGAAGAATGGCAACATTATCTCCGCTGTAGCCGTTACACGGAAAGAAGGCATCATGTGGGGTTCCAGCTACACAATCCTTACCATGTTTATCTTCACAGCTGTAGGGGTGATTTCCTACCTCCTCTGCAAACCTACCCTGATCTGACCTTGAAGTAGAAAATCATCGTCGACTTAGCTTTGACGTACATGCCACTGAATAGAAACGCAAACCGGCACGCAATACTGGTGGCCTTCTATAATACGAGCGACCCTATTTCGGCAATCCTCCTGATGGCAAGATATCAGCTGAGACTCGTCTTCGACATCCCTGGGCCGAATGGGCGCATTGACTGGCGAACCTTTCTAATCACAACGATTCTATTGTGCACCCAGATAGGAATTATAATCGGCTCGTTAGTCGCCGGTGTTTTAGTCCCAACCAAACTGTTTATTGGAAATGTGGCCCCTGTCAACCCTAATGTTATATACGTCCCTAAAGTCGTTTCCTTGCCACCACAAAATTCAAACACAATTTCTCTTTTCGAGAGATCTGCAGCGCTTCGGGCCCTCGTTACCGTCGATTATGCGAGGGAAAGCCTGAAGAAGAAAGTAAAATTTGACGTAAACCTCGCGCGAAACGATACGATCGGGCGTCCTCAGATTTCATTTGACTATGCGTACAACCTAACTGGCTACGATTTCGGATTACAGCGAGTGCCGAGCCTGCTACATATTGTCACAGGACATTGCGAAACCCAATACGATTGGTATCAACCGGGAGCATCGACTCAAACCCAGGACACCTACTGGCTTTGGGGAAACTCTTCCATGGTACGTCAGGTTGAGATAACCCCGTTTCTCCCGGCCTATGCCCAGTTTGAAGTGCATCCGGATAGTCAAGACCTGAAGGTCACTGGCAAATCCTTTTACAGCATTCTTCCACAAATAGCTGGACGCAGAATTTTCATCGACTATGATAATAAGGGCTATGATCAATGGTATACTGCGGTTCTAGACAATCACACATACATAGACTCAATTCCGGCTGGAAGACCAGCAATCGCCTGTGAGCACCATACTTCGTGGTCATATGGCAAACCGAAAGCCAAAACCATGTTCGACTTGCGCAAGCTAGTCGATTCTCAAAGGTTGAACCTCGCACCATTCTTGATTGATACGGTGTTTGCACGGCAATTCGCAATTGTACCTTCAATCGTCCTTCTGTCTAACCAATTGGGAGAAGAAAACTTGGGCGGCTTGTCTCAATGGCTTACATATTGGCGCCGCATTCAGAATCGTGAATATAATTACCGATTTGCATACATGAAGGGGATGGAACACAATATAAGTCTAGTTGGTGATTTGGAGAGGTTAGTTCTTGCGAGCTACGTTCATTCGCGGGAGTTTCTGCGAAATACCGTCCTTTTACGATCGATTGTGGATACAGATGCCATCCAAAACGCTGCAGAGAGTGAAGATGGGAGGGTTCCAGACGAGTACGCTGTTTTCGGAGTTGAAAGTCCGGAAATTCAAACGATGTCGCGCACAGTATTGCTGGTTATTCCAATGCTGCTTCCGCTGCTTTGGATTTGTGTTTTCTTTTACAGAAGAATTATGAAGTCAGTTCACACTCCCGACCAACATAGGCGTTCACAATTTGCCGCCCTGTCTGTTGGGCTGTCATCGGTTCATCTGTACATGTACCTCGACCAAGGGATTCAAGATAACGCTGGTCAGCCGCATAGGAGGTGGGAAGGCCGCAGTTCCTCGGCCCCGTACAGTCGCGCCTAAAAAGTGATGAGACGCGCCAGCGGGTTTTGTGGCGACTTTCCAAAATCCGTTCGCGTGTCTCGTCACTTTTTGTGCGTGACTGTACATCAGGAATTCGACCGGTTAAATGTAGAGATAAGTACTGAGACTTGGCTGACTGAAAGGTTCACGACTTTATCATGCTATGGTGCTAGTACTAAGATCGATAGCAGTCGACCTTCAGTTGGCCATGATTGTGCCTATCACAAGAACTATTCTTCCATCTATTGACAACTCACTCGATTGACCCACACGTCACTATTTCTTTCGTCTAACAATTCGCAATCACCCTTGCCGTTGGCCCATCCTCCACTCCATCCGGCACTCCATCCGTCACCGCCGTCACCGCTATCATTTCCGCTTTCCCTTCCACGGACACCAACCTAACCGACATCTAATCTTTCAACTCCAATTTCATAAAATGCTTCCGGCACCTCTCACGTGGCACTTGTTACGACAACATCGGTCACAGTATCCGATGTCGATTTGTCTGGGAAATAAAAATCGTACGGATAATTTACGTTCACATGCATCCGGTATGAATATGAGCTATCTCAGTGTAGACACATTTGACGGTTTACTGGCGAAGCTGCCGTAGGGAATTTGTGGAGACGGATTTTTTGGTGGTTGGAGAGGATCTTTGAAGGATTAATTGAACGATTCACGCGTCTACTCCTCGCTATTTATTATTGTACATATTATTTCCCCAGAGTTTTCATGGTTAGGGGGAATACTTACGCGGATGGGTATCTATATGGCCTAAAGAGCCATCGATGGCATGAGTTCACGGTTCTATGATGTAGAGTACATACCTTATAGAGGGTATGATAAAAGTGCTGAGCCTTATAAAACTAAAATCTGGCTCACCCTTAGAGAAGCATTCCGAATGCTATACGGAATCATTCCCTAAGGCTTTCGTAAGCCATATAAAAAAATTTAGTTTTATAAGGATTTTGAGTTTATTGAACCCCCTATAGGGTATGTACGGACCTATAGTCCTGCTACAGAGTGTAGTGCAAGGCTTGATATCGTGTCGTATGTATATAAGCATTATCTTTCTACTGCCAATTAAAACCCTTATATATGCTTGGACCTAGAATGCACAAAAAAAACTTCAAAAACACTGAATGGGAAATCTGATACTGACCGCTACCTAACTAACATTACACGTTCCTCCAATACTGCCCTTAGTGGCCTTCATTGAAGCCCCATATTCTCTCATCTAAGTTACATTTTCGAGCCACCCCAGACCCTTCACGCAACCGAAAACTCGAGCTTGCCAGAATAATACTCTTTGTGGATTATGATTTCATAGGATAGTGTTGCAATTTTAGTGGAGAGAATTCCTATGGTTCAGGCTGTGGCGGATACCATGGTACTCGTGGATCCAATGGGCCTCGTGGATCCACAGAGCCTCGTATACGTATATCCGCGAGTGTTGGTTCCGGTAATTCGCTAAGAACGTTGGATTCCGAACCCCAAGCTCTCGTTGGGCGTGCGGTTCGAGGTGCACCAGCGGTTAAACTAGAGTTCGTATCATCCGCAGTATTACGGGGTTTGAGCTGAATCTCGGACGTCCACTTTCGGACCAGAGTTTCTTGGGCCCTACCAATTGCACCAAGTTTCCGTTGGCTTAAAAATTGATGCTGAGATCGTCTACTGGCTTCGCTCGTCCATGCCATGATAAGCTTCCATTTGAGTTTTGAGATGATACCGAGATCCTCTGTTTTCAGCTTCAGTGGCCCTTGCTCAGACCACAGATCTGGATGTTGCCGATGTAACTCTCCAGACATATGGTCATACCGTAGCGGCGAGAGTCGTTTGTCTGAAGATACGTTTTTCATGATGAACCAAGGAAGAAAGACGAGTACCATCTAGGATCGATCGCATTTAGCACCCAAGTGATATAATGTGGTGTAGGGCGCCGTACCAACGGCACAGACATAGCGAAGTACCACGAGATTGACGGATCACCAGCAAAGGCTGACACGTTCATACCAAATACGCTTGCCAAAAATATTAGGGGCAAAAAGATGAAAGTTATCCACTAGGACGATGTTAGACTCTGGCATTTTCGTAGTGAACAAGTGTAACCAACTGAGAGCCTATACACGGTCAATATACACTCATGGAAAGTTTGCTACGTATAACAGGAACACATACCGTCGCATGCTATTGCCCAACTGAATAGATTCCCGCATATCTCGAATTCCGGCTATCCTGTACATCTTGGTGTTTGAATTCAAAGTTAGCAGAATGTAGGTCTCGTCTTCTGACTGGATATGGGAGGCTTGCCAAGTCTGACAAATGGTTAGTTCTGACGACGAGATCCTCTAGAACTATCTTATCGAGACTTTCGAAATGTTTGTGCATCTCCTCCAATAAAAATAGGGACTGCTCCGTGCTGTCATTGCGTTTCATCCAGCGCAGAATTTCTGAGAGGTCGTGGTCTAGACGCAAAGCACTGCTAGTATGGGAATTAACTAGCTTTTTCATTTTGGCCCACTGTGCCGCATTCCTCCACAACACCACTGTAAGTAATTCGTCTGCAGGAGCAGCGTAAACACGATCTTCCAGCACATTCATATGCTTGTTCGACAGCTCAAGGATTTGGGTCCACTTCCTGTTGATTGCCTTCCACACATGGCGTATAACAAAACTAGTCAACTGTACCGCATAATCCGACGGGATGGCTTCCTCCATTGCTGCCTTCGGTTTATATTTCTTCCCAAAGTATCGGAACGGGCGCATAAGGTCTCCTATGTTGGGGATCAACTTGATGCGCTTTGCTGGTTCATGCGAGGTTTGTTCGAAAATTAGTATAGTGTTGTACATCAGATGGTTTTTGGAAGATCCATTCAATGGTTGCGAATCATATATGAGTTCGATGTAGATAGTGATTCGCTGGTGAAGAATCCGAGATTGGTATGAAGCGATTCCTTGACAGAAGTAAGTAAGTTTGCTTTTGGCGAATGCTTAAATTAAGCAAAAAGGATTCACCATTTGTATCGTAGCCCAGCAAACCTCCGGATTCAAATGTACCTAGAATAGGCACGATATAGTCCAATCCGAAAGCAAATTTTGCAATCCCTCCACAGATCCCTCCCCAGTGTGCTGTATGCAATGGTTCTTTGGTCCAAGGTGCATCGTTCCTGCGAGAGAAATCGTCGGTTCGTGCCTGGGAACCCCCACGTAGTTGAACAGGCCTCCTTAACCATTCTGCGAAGTCTTGCAGCCCTGTACTTTATAAGCGGCTACCGAGGGCAGAGCAGCAAGATTACGTACCAAATGTGTCGTCCTCAATAGAAAGTCCGTATTGATTGATGAGCAGCTCTGTTGCTTCAGAACAGTCCTGCACATGACTGTTGCAAACATAATCAGCGACGCGATTATTTGCTAGCGATGAAAATGCCGCACATAATCCGCAGAAGGTCAACTACATGATCCTTACCACCGGGGCCACGTTTGATCGTCGAAAACGGGCGAGTGTCTAATGAAGTGTCGATGACCAAACCATCCTTAACACTAAAAAAACAGTCCGTTACAGTTACCGATCCTATGCTCTGTTAGTCATATGCTTTCTGCTGCGTAGGATACATTGAACGTATCTACCTGTTTGTGCCGCCGAAGAGGCGCCTATCGTAGTAGTGTTCAAGAAATTAGCCATGGAAACGCGATGGCAGTAAGTTACGTGTAGAGTCACTAAATACCCATTACATCGAGAGCCTTAAGCCTTCAGCCTTGAACTTTCAGCCGCAATGGCTTAGCTGTCTAAGCCATACAAAAAAGAAACCACAATGCAATGAGTTTGTATTTCCCCTTAACTTAGTGTAGAAAAGGGGTTTCTTAAGGCTAATATTAGCTCCGTTCGCGCTTGCAGATTCTCCAGAAATTAACTACTCGATTTTGTGCTCAATTATAAATAATTAAGAGGAGATTAATACCGCTGACCTGTCTATACCCAATTCTCCTGTGGGTTTTAAATCTGTAGATGTCTTCAACTAACCAAAGTAACATAGCGGTCCCTTGCACCTCACTCCCCACCCCACTTCTTACTCTCCACTAACCCAGAAGTAGAACATTAGTACTTACACCAACTTTTGTCTGTTTCATCTACCCAAAATGAGCGTGTAGGGTTTCTGAACGGCGGACCAAAAATAGTAGATAACGAACTTAACGCCAAGATCTTCCATACATAATTGCGGTTTTACCTGCATTTCTCACTCGATTTTGCGCCTAGGCCGTGTGTGCTTGAGGAATTAGGACTTACTTACAGAGAAGAACTCAAAAGCCCGGTTTCGAAAACTTTGCAGCCACAATTTGGTGGTTATCCGAACCCGTATGTACAGAGGCCGGGCGTTGAACTGGGGATTTTTGATGCAGTGATGGATTTGGAGTTGATATGTTAGGAATATAGTGGCCACCAAGAGAATAGTGGTTGGCGAGGTCACCGAGTGTCGGATGCTGAGAGAAGTATAATGTAGGGCGCCGTTCATATGCTCAGGATAGAGAAATACACACGTCTTTCAACATGCTGTTCTTATAGTGTCTTACTCAGCTCCCTACTTTTAAAACGGTGGTACTAAGGAGCCTCGAGATGCAGATGCCCTCTCGGGAGGATAGAGGAGTTGGCTGATGGTCGTTTGATCGAGTCTTCAACCATACGAGTCTAAACACCAAAGTGACGTTCATTTTTACTGTTCTTCTGAGATGTTCGCTAGTTTAATATATATGATGCACAACCCCAGAGGTGATATGTAGTTAGTCATTTCATGAACTTACAGTACTGGTGGAGAGGGATCTATCACAGCATTCTTGTCTACCATTTACTATAACCACGCGTACCGCCTGTGCGAGAATGTCTATATACCATCTGTACTCTACAATTTCGTCGGCTTCTTCACTCGACAAACATTGCATATGCACATTACGTACCAACGTGTTTCTTAATGTTAGCAAGCTCAACTGTCCCGGCAAACAGGAGCCCTTAAGGAACCTACAGACGCGTTCTATCCAACATCAACTTCGCTAAGGGAAGCAATAGGGACCTCTCTTCAAAAGATGAAACTTATTCTATGTGGCCAGTTAGAGCTATGAAAGGATAAATGGAGCGAATTAATGGATAGTGAATTGAAGGATAGATAGTGAGAAATGAGATGAGGAGACGGGAGAGATAGGATTCGGAGTAATGAATGTGTGGGAAATATGTAAGACAACGAGTAGACAACATGCACGCGACTCTCCTCATACATTATTGGGCTCGCGAAAAGGGGCCAGTTGGTCAATCTGCTCTAGGTCGCGCGAACAGGGCAAAAGGTTCACGAATTAGCGGGCTTGGATCCGCCAATTGCAGTTGGGTGTAATATGTGCGCCGATTCTGTCATTGGGCAGCATCAACCAGTCCGATGACACTTTTCGATATGAGTTTGCGATCCGGTTGATCTCTAGGCAATTATAGCGCACTCTGTTGATGGAAGTCGTTTGTTTGTAATCATCTTGTATTCGGCCGCTTGCGGCCATGATATACATCTTCCTAAACTATCCATCCCACTCCAATGAAATTACAAAGTAAGAACATAGTAAAGTTGTGAGCCCCCTCCGCTACCCTCTTCCCTTGTTGATAGAAGTTGTAGTCATATGTAAGGTAGGTACTTGTTCTAAACATTTGCTCCTCTTCTCGCTGATACTTATTTTACTTCGTCTCCTCTTCGCAAAGCGCTTTCTGATAATAGAGCCTTTTCTTCACAGGCATACTTCTCTGATACTTCATGTTGAAAAGTAAAGCAATAGAACGGTGCTATGAAGTCGTGCCCAGCTACCTTACCTATTGCGGCTGCGACAAGTGAGGGTTAGGGATTCGAAGTTCAAAAGAAACAGAAGAGCCGCATCATGTTTGGATAGAGCTTTGTGCGTGTTCGTTAAGATAATCTAATCTAACTTACTCAAGTAGACATGTACATCTATCTTCTCTCTTTGACTTCAAGTTGGGCTTGGTGACCGTGACAGCGGCGACCGAAACATAAAGTCGACCCCTTGACCAATAAGCCAACCAAACACTACTATCATTAGGGAAATCACAATCGTGCCTAGATTGCACTCCAGAGGCAATCTACTCGACGAACCAACCGCACTCTAAATGATGACGACTGTTTCAACACGAGTGATACTTGTCTTTTCAAGGTACCATCCATCACGCTGTGCACTAGAAGGAACCTACTCCCGGGTTAAAACTTTGTGCTCCCAAAGCGACAGACATTGAAACAAAAACATGCATAACTTCCAGCAAACAGTCTCGCATAACGAACCCAATAATCCCTCCTTACAAACCCTCAAATTATACCGCAACCTATCCCACCAGCACCCTAAACAATAATCTCATTGCTGTTGAGTTATGACCTTCGTATACCTTGTTGGTCTCCGTGCTATTATCTTTAGCTTTGGGGCACTGTCTCCAGATAATAATGAAAGGCGTTGAAAGCTAGCCAGCGGAGTTTTATATAACGATGTAATAGATTAAATGAGTAACAATAATTTCCAACAAGCTATATGTTTTTAACTACCATCTTCACACTGCTATCACTTGTGCACGAAAATTCCATTTCCTAGGTTAAAAGCTTGTATTCTTAAAAACAAACGTGCATACATATATCCTTCGCCGCAAACAGAAAAACCCACAGCAAACCTATTAATAATAATAATCCCCATTCTCGTCAATTTGTAATCGATCCCTCACATATCCCCTAAACAATAATCTCATCCTCACTGTCACTCCTATACCCACGCCTCTCAACAACCGTCACCGGCGCCCTCCCGATCCCCCCTCCAATCTCCTCACTAACCTTCCACACCTCCTCTGCACTCTTCACCTGCGCACGAGCATAATTATACACATTCGCCCCGAACCCCCGTCTATAACCTCTACAACATATAAGGCGTGAATAAACCGCTACAATCTCCTTCTGCACACCCGGTGTAGGCTTCCACGTCTTCACGCCCATAACATCCTTCTTCTCGCTCCGTCCTGGCCTTCTAACCCCCTGCGTCGCGCTGCGGAACACAGTTTCAGGCTCGACATCGACCTCGATCCCCTCGAGCGCCCATGGGGTTTCAAAGTCCTCCTCGTGCGTCTCGTTACAAGCGACGGGGTTCGGGGGGCGCGCGGCGGCCTCGGCGGCGACTTTGTCGTTGAGACGGGAGAGGTGCGCACTGAGGAAGGAGAGCTGCTCCGAGGTGAGGGTGCGGAGGTGTTGGAGGGTGATGTTGGCGGGGAGGGCCTCGGCGTCGATTGGGAAGGTGTGGATGCTTGGCGAGGTGGTGTCGGCCGCTTTGATGATGTGCATCTCGTAGATCTTTTCCGAGTCCATGGCGCGGCGTGAGGTGAAGGTGGGGGGCGCGGGGAGGTATTGTGGGGGGGTGTGCGGGGGACACATGGTGAGGAATTGTGTGAGGGCGGGTGAGAATGTGTAGTTGTGGAGTGTGAGTGAGACTGTGGTGGTTATGGAAGATGTGGAGGAGGAAGTTGTTGATGGAGGAAGAAGCTAGGGAAGAAAAAAGACGTCGTTGAGGAGGATGAGGTGTTTATATTCCCCCGCGTTTAAATATAGCATCATATGGTTGCCTATCCACTGCGCCTCATTCGTATGGTTTCACAAACTTAAGGCTATTCGGCTAGCAGCTGTCAACCCAATCACGACATCTCGATGTGTTACGCCGGTTACGCCGTATGGCGTATTTGAGTCATGCCTTATCCATGGAGTCATATGGTCTCAACATACGACTGGAGAAGGGCCTCTCGATTATTGCCGCATAAGACGCGGATCTGCAAGTGTTGAGCAAACTAGGTCGCCTCATGGCTGAGTGCATTGAGCCCTGGAGAAGGTGCTGGATTCGGTATTGGATGACGGCGATAAGTGTGTCAGAATACGGAGGTTTAGCCGCGATTGGCTTTGAGATACACACTTCTGCTCTCGATCGATCAAGACCTATTGGTGTTCATGCGACAGTGGGATGCACAATCTAAACAGGTAGGTACGAGCATCATCTATCATGACGACCTTCTGTCCGTTATTTCCTGTCTGGAGCCCTGTCTGAATATCTGCTAGAATGTGTCATCTAAAGGATCTCCCAACGTACCATTACTTTTTGATACTCACTCAAGCAAACGCGGCCGGTAGTCTTTTGGCATCCTTTCGAAACCATTTTGACTCCTCCACAGGACTATTAACCCCGTCCGTTAAGTAGTCACCGAAAACCAAATCACGTCATTTACTGTGTCTATTATTCAGGTCTATCATTTTCAAATAACCGCACCTATACAGTATCCCTAGTTAGTAATACTGCCGAGGGGAACTTCAGAAGTGCACCCCGTGTTCCGAACCCCCGTAGATTCTGATACAGAGAAGGAGAGTTGGGTATCAGTATGTGGAGCGAAGATGAAACAATATGAGAGAAGTCTAGTTGTATATCTAGTATTGAACCCTCGCAAGTTATATCACACCAAACCAAACTTCAAACAACATCTATCCATCTTCATCTTCTAATTCAACACTTTTCCACCCTCCATCTCCTCCCTCTCTTCCCTCAGACACCTCTCACATCTACAACACCCGCCCAAACACCCCATCATCCACTCCCTCCGTTCTTTATACCCCAAACTTTTATCACAATAACAACTCTTAAGCTCCTCTCCCTTCCTCACCGCCGCCCCCTCCTCCGCCCCCTCCTCCTTCCCCACCCCCCAAAACTTCATAATCCCCCCACACTCCCATCTAACATTCGGCTCACAATCATGATTCACAAGCGAATAAAGCGTATGCGCTGCCGCCGCCTCCGTGTAACCCCGTGAATCCAACCTCCCACTCGCCACCCCCCGGAACTTCGCAATCAGTGTATTAACAACCCACGTATTCCACCACTCTGGTTCTGCAGCCTTACTCAGGTGACTAGTCCCCGTGAACACATCCACCCCTAACGCCTCCAGGATCCCAACCGCGCCACGCACATTTTCCTCCCACCCCCAGCCGATACGGAGGTCGCCGGCTTCCTCGATTGGAGGAACGCCGTACAGGTACTTCGTCTCGGGGAGAGAGAGCGGGTGGGTGTTCTGCACCAGGGCCATGGCAAAGGTTTTTAGTAGGAGGAGTGCGTACACGCTCCCGCCGGGCTGGGAGGTAGCCGTGAGAGCGGTAGCAGAGGACGCGTTTGCGGCGCGGTGGAGGGGTGCGGTGGGGCGGGTACATAATGCGGGATGATACTTTTCTATTGCCGAGTCGCGGCAGTGGGTAGAGCACCATACCGGCACAACCGTTTCGATCCCCTCCGCTTCTGCGTCCGCGCAGAGTGAACACGTGGATGTCTCCCCCTCCCAGCGCTGGCCACAGTACTCGCACAGCCCCCCATCCATCGGGTCGGTGACAACGGTAAGCGCACTCTCTTCCTCGAGACATACCTCCCCCACCCCAATATCGGCAGTCGCAAACACACCCAGCTGCGTCGTGGTCCCAAGGTCCTCTGCGTTTTCGCCAAGTAGAGGGAGCTTCACGACTCGCACCTCGACGTTCTTGGAGCTCGCCGGGATGACACGTGTGTTTAGATATTCCAGTGTCTCTGAGGAGAAGCGGTCGGGTTCGTGGTGGTTCCAGGGGTACACGAAGCGGCGGGCTTTTCCGCTGCTTGCAGGGGAGGCGGAGGTTTCCTGCAGCAGTGACGAGAACTTGGGGGAATTTGGGAAGCGCCGGAGGGCAAGTCGGAGGTAGGATGTTGCTTGCTCATTGCAGCCGACGAGGTGGAGGGAGCGCGCGAGGAGGGAGAGTGACGCTTCTTCTAGTGTTTCGAGCGGGGTGGGGGAGGAGGTGATGTAGCGCCAAGCGTGGGTAGCGGCGCGGAACTCTTCTGCGTCTTCGCGTTCGTCGTCGTCATAGTCAGCTGGGGAAGCCGAGAGCTCGCCCTCCTCTAGGTAGTCGCGGACATAATCGGTCAGCAGCACGGCGCGATATGCATCGCCGGATGCGAGGTCGGGGAAGCCGAGGTCGAGGTAGGCGCGTGCGCGGGAGAGGTAGAGGGTGGGATTGTAGGCGGTGGTACCGGTTGCGAGTTGCGCTGTGAGCGTGGAGAGACGTTGTTCTGGCGGGAGGTCGAGGGCTATCATGGTGATTGCGGGGTATGGCGGGGTGAAGAGGGCTGTGGAACGTGAAATTTCGAAGTTTGCATGTGTTACACAATCGCGAACTCTATCCGTCCTAGTAGGTCTGAAACAGACTCGATTCCAGCTCCAAAGTCCTCCTCCATTAATTCAACAAGTAGCAAAAGCAACTCGCTCAAAAAGAGTATTAAATACAATAAAAAGAATAATAAGTTAAAAGGTTTCACACGCCCACCCGCCCAGAAGCAAGCACTCGTCCGGAAAAACCTCGTCCAGAAAAAAAAACGAATTGAAGTCCACTCCCTCGTCCCAGATACGCCGACTCCAACGCCAAGAATTATCGAGCGGAGAAAATTATGTACGGGGCTCGAAAAATACGCCCGCTAACTCAAAGCGCAACCAATCCGCACCGGTTCCTAACAATCACCTCATCCTGGAACCTGCTCCTCCCCAAGCTGTTGCGGATTGCATTCAGCCTCGCAAGCGTGCGTGCGCGTTGCTGCATCGTGTACGCATCGGGCTGGACCGGTCGACTGCAAATATAGCATGTTAGCACCGGTTTCGCGCATTTTGATTAGGTAGGGCTAAGCCCTGGTAGTTGTTGCACGGCATCCATGCAACCAAGGCAGCAGTTAGAGCCGTGGCATGTGACATCAGTATGCGCCAGGGGGGAGAAGGAGAGGGAGGGAGAGAGTTACAATTCTCTTCTTAACCTTCGCTCAGGAGAGTTGCACCATTCGCACTATAGCACCGCTATTAATCTTCCGCCCACACACATTGATTCTAGGAAAAAAAAGGAAAAAAAAAGAAAGTTCATTTGTCATCATCCAATTTGACCACCATGTTTGAGACGTCCCGAAGCAGCGTCACGGTAGCAGAAACAAAAGCACTAAGAATTTGTCATCTTCCCGAAGGCTTTTCTCTCGCTTGTCATGGGGAGGGGGGGATTTTATTAAGGACATTTCAACGTCCGTCGGCCCATGCGTTGCTCCAGAATGGACACACACAGCGCATACCAGGAAGAACGAAAGAGGGAGGATTGAGACGAACCCAGTCATTGTCAGCGCCTTCATTACTGTTGATATTTGTTAGCAAATAAACAAGAGAAGATGATTAGGGCGGGGGAATGTTTAAGCATACTGTACACGGCAATATTCTCCACGGCACGATTCGCACGTCCGACTCGTACACTGCGTGCAATCGATGCACATCATCCCACAATCGTAGCAGTCGAGCGAAACGAATTTCTTGAACCGCCGAGTCAGTAAGAGCCACGCGTCTAGACCTTCGTAACGGTCTCTGAAGAAAATTGGTTCGGGCGGTCTCCTACCTTGTCCGCATTCTCTCCAGCGCAGCTTTCACACCACCACTTCCCGCATCGTTCACACCAGCGATTCTTGACGCAAGTTTCGCAGCGTAAGACATCCTCAGCATCGGGCGCTCGGCATGCAACCTTGATGTCTGAGGTGGTCACCGGTACCGGCGCAACGACGACCTTTGGCAAGCTGTGAATACCATGTGGTTTCCGGGCCTCGGGGGAGGATCCGCATCCGGTACAATTCCTTGCAAGACGGACGCTGGCAACCTTTGGCTCAAGATGATGTTCGTCACCTTCCTCGTGTCTTGGGCTGGAGCACAAACGCGTATCAAAGGCAATGGTGCCCTCGCATGCCTTCAAGATGCCGACCCAGTCGTCATTCAGCTTGCTCGGTTTAATGAAGCGTCCCTTCTCATTTGTATCTTTCTGTTTGTAGGTGGACGGGAAGATGCCGCCGGGTGCGTCCATGCCTCCAAACCAATAACATCCCTTGAGAGCGGGAGGGTTTTCGCGAGTCGTGCGGACCAGGTATTGGAACAGCAGCATCAGCTGTCCCTCGTTAATGAGATTGCATTCTCGGATCGAGAGAAGTTGAATCTTGTATTTGGGGCTGCTCAGGAGGTCGTATAGCAGCTCCACCGTAACCGGGAGCCCATCGAGGATAAGTGTCTTGACATCGCGCAGTACGAATGGCTTTGTGAGCAGCTGGTTGAGCTCGGTCTGGTACAGCGGAGTCTGCGTGCGCTGTGCGATCGCGGTGGAGCTGGAGGTAGGCGGCAGTGCGCGAGGCGAGACGGAAAGATTGAGGTGTCGCCAGACGGAGCGCGAGTGCTTAACGAGCGAATAGTAGCTTCGGGAACAAAGCGCAAGCGCGAGGAGCTCTGTCGGTAATAAGTAAGGGGTGGTAGCGAGCAGGAGATATTCGTTACTAGAAAACGAAGGATCAGGTTAGCTAGCTAGCTATAAGCCTAAGCACCTTGGACTCGAAGCATACGAGAGTAATTGGAGCAAAGACAAAGGGGCCATCGATCGCAGGCGTCGATGGTCGTCTGTGAAGGTGTATGTGTGTGTGTGTGTCGCGTTTCCGTGGTGTTGCGGTGGAGGAATTTGTGAGTGTCGTCTTTTCGCAATAGCTTGAAGGGGGGAGGTCAGGTTGATAACGTTGGTGGTAGTAATTGTTTTTAACCGTTCTTGGAGTCAATGCTGCCTATCACCTATGCGCATGCAAGGATCCTGCGCCTACCAAACACAACCTATCGCCGCGGAGAGTCAGATCTGGTGCAGCGACGACGGGGATATCACGCGGGGCTACAGTAGGCATCATGGTATCGATTGAACGCCGAACAGAGGTCGATTTTTGCACATTCTAAGAGGGTGGGTTACAGACATGACATGACAGCTCCACTAACGCCCGGTCGGAGATAAGGCTTGGAGATGGGAAAGATGTCATTCCGTCATTGTGTATGGCCAATCCACCAATTGCAAACAGGGACCTCATTCTGCCGCCATTGATTTGCTGCGCTGGTTCTGGTTCGCCTCATCAGCGAGCACTCTACAAACTATGGCTCCCGTCTTTGGGACCGGTGAGCAGATCGCACAGCACAGCGGAGATCGGCAATCTGCTGCTGCTGCCTCAATTACACGCACGTGGGCAGTCCGCTGGATGGACCCTTCAGTCATTCTATCGTGTTTCGTAACCTAGACCGCCGTCGTTATCTCCACCCTGTCGGTTTACGAGCCGACTCCACACCGCACCGCAGATACACTCCACTAGCTCTGAAACAGGATGAACACTCGAGGGGGGAGGGAGCGAGGGAGGGAGCGAGGGAGAGGCTGCGAGGAAGGAGGGGGGAGGGGGGGCGTGCAGGTCGCATGATGCTTGTTTTCACCCGGAATGATGTCGACGTGGACGTGTCACTTAGTGCAGCCCAGGGCATGGGTCAACCCCACGGAGAAGAGCCGGTAGTCATGCCCGATCATCGACGAACCTCGCCTCTTGACTGCTTATATTTATCCTCTGTGCAACAACTGCGATTCCCATTAATCCCCCGCTCAACACCTCCGGTGTGTAAGGCTGTATTATTACTCCACATTAACCCCATACCGCCGCCAAGTTTCAACAAAATTTCCGACGACGACGACGACGATCAAGCAGGTCGATTGAGAACGCCGGCTCCGCAATCTCGAAGGGTTAGGCTTTCCGTCAGGCGGGAATAAAGTTACCATCCCCGGTATTGAAGCAGACTGTTCGATCTGCCGAAGCTATGTGCAGACAATTTTAAAGCAATTACAATGCATGAGCAAACCTCCTGCTTCTAGAGCAGCTTCCCCTCCTCCAGAGACAACGCAACCGAAAAAAGAAACTCCCATGCGCAGGGTATCGAAGAAGAGCAAACAGTCTCCGTGGTCGTGGAGGGGTACTCAATGACACTGCGGAGAACGTGTCACCTGACGTCCCCCACTGTATCGGGCCCTTATCTGGGTAGTCGGTGAAACGGATCCACGGATAGATTACCTATTGAAGGCTGTCGGACAATATTATTGCATCGGCCCGCAACTGTGAATTGAGAGCTGGTACGACACGAGCTGTATCATGACGCAGGAATAAAGGCTTCTTTCTTCGATAGCTACTTAAGGCTTGTTGTGAATAAAGTGCGTGCCACAAAAGCTAGCAGATGGAGATGGCAACTATACAGAGGTGAGTGGTCATATATATAACAAAGCTAACTACCATTCACATATTGTAGGATGTGATATTGATCAAGAGCAGCAACCCCTCTCGAGATGTTTTAGATATATTCAACAGCTGCATGACGGACGTCGACGTGTTCTCGCCAGACGCACGTCGCCGTCTCCTCAGAAATGGCATTTATCGAAATGAATGTGTTTTCTAAGTTATTGAATCAAGAAACGAGGGCTGCAATTCTGAGCTGTTCTGGATTGCCTACTCAATGATGTGTTTTCAGTATACTCAATAATGTATGTTCAGGATCGGAGAAAGATGAAGCATCTCCATAACTTTTACAACCTCCGCCTTTTCCACCACCTCCCTGTATTCCTCCTTCGCTTCCTTCTCATTCCTACGGCCACCTCACCCACCACCACCACCTCCTCGTCCTCCTCGTCCTCCTCGTCCTCTTCGAGCTCTTTATCCACCACCTCCTCCACCTCCACCTCTACCGCTCCTTGCAAGCTTGGCCGTAACACCGCTTCTTTTCCCCGCATCCTTCAACTAGCGATGCTGATACAGTGCGTACGCGTATACATTTCCCCCCAGCAGCAATTTATGCGAACATCGGACGTTTTCAGGATTTCTCTATGTTTATTCCTATTCGAACTACAAGGAAGATATCGAAATCATCTGGAACTGTGGAGCCGACGGCAGTAACTTCACACCCACCATGAATGTTTCGGCAAAGAGCTTTTAGGAACCGTGGGCGTACCGGCAAAGTTTTCTCGACTGAGTTCTACTTCCGCCAACCTCCCGTGGTGGTGTGAACCCTTCTAGTTCCGCGTCCCGCCATGGATAGCCTTCCACTATTATACATATCCCGAGAATAGCCTTCCATCATGAACGCTACCCAAATCTTGTGGAAATGAAAATTATTAAGAAACCGTGTGGAGCATCGATGAAGATACGAAACACTTATATGCGGACGTTCTCGGACGTCGAATAAACTTTGATGTCTCACAACGTCCCCCGCTCTGAAGTGGCTGCCTGAACATCAGACACTGAGCGCGCGATACCATCTCCGGCTTTTTTTTGCCGTGATTATCGCCACCATAATATTTCTGGTGGGTTGTCACTATCATCAATACAGCCGATAAGCAGGTTTTGCAGCGGCAGTTAAGAGTCATGGGAAATCAGGCTGTGAATCATAATGGATGGATGGATGGATGGATGGATGGATGGATAGAATGTCTGATTTTCAATTCAAACACCATAGGAAGCCTATAAGAAGCCACTCCTTTAACCAACTAATTCCTTCACCAGCACAATCCACATTTACAAACCACTGCCTATCTTCTCTACGTCTTTACAACACCATCACCCTAGTACAAAAAGGTACTCCCCTCCCTCTTTCTCCTCCTTCATCCTCTTCGCTCGCTAACACCCCCAGCCATCATGCGGGACATGAATACCGACGAATACAAAACCTGGAAGGAGGCCAAGGTTCATGAGCAGTGGGAGCGCGAGCTCGACGGTACAATGGAAGACATGGTAGTACTAGACCCAGAGACCGGCTGGTATCACGACATCTACGGCTGGTTCGATACTATCGAAGAGGAGAGGGAATACAAGCGCATGCTGGATGAGAAGTATGGTTTCCCGGATCAATATCCCCCGGATCAAAAAATCCCGGAACAAGATTTCCAGGAACAAGATTTCCAGGAACAAGATTTCCAGGACCAAAATTTCCAGGATCAAAATTTCCTGGACCAACATTTCCAGGATCAATCCGAGGAGAGCGAGACTAGTGAGGCTGAGTGGGATAAAGCTCTGGAGCAGGAGCAGGAGTAAGGTATGTACCATCTGATGTGGGGTGGAATACTGCTTATGAGAGTTACAGGGGTAGTCTTGGGCTGGGGAACTCTGGATTGGGGGCGGACCCGCGACGGCCGATAAGAAAAAAAAAACTTTATATAAATATAAATACATATATATAGGGGTTGGGGAATGGGGGAGGGATGGGGATTATGCCGGCTTCCCGCCGCAATCGAAAAAAAATTATATTTTTTTTTCCATGCATTCTCATGGCTTCAATGTGATGTACTGATACTGAAGGCAGCCTTGTGAGTGAGAGATCTAGAGCATTGCCTTTGGGGTTTGTTGCCATGTTACCCGCCCACACTTCGAGTATTCTTGAGTCACTACGTGACTCACTCCCCGTCTGTTTCAAAATATAATGAAACATGTGGTGGGGCAACATGACCACTGCAGGTAGTCAAGGGTTCGCATTCGTTTTCGCTCATCTGATACATACCACGCCGGGTAACCACACTTAATCCCTGAGCTTCCTCCTCGCTACGCGTCTCCCCTCGCCGCCAATGTTTTCGCACCCGCCAACGCTGCACACGCGCAGCCCCTCCTTAACAACCACCGAATTCACAGTGACCACCCGCCCGCCGCCCTCACTCTCTCGCACCATCACCTCCATTCTCATCGGCACCCTCCGCCTCCTCACCCTCCTCACCATCACCACCCTCCTCCTCTCGCAACACTCCCTCCTCCCCCCGTACCTTGCTTTCCTCCAGTGTCGCCCCCTCGACCCTAGAATCCTCTACCCCTGCTCATGTCTCCTCCTCTGGCTCATAGTGCAGCGTGGGTACATGGAGGAGAGCCTGTTAGTGATCCGCTCGCTGGGGGTGCAGACTAGTACTACGGCCGGAACGTGGGTGGGGATGGGACGGAGGACGCGGTTTATTCCGACGGAGAAGGTGAGGGATGTTATTGTTAATGAGGGGTTTTGGGGGATGGAGGTGAGGTTTTATCTCGCGGTTGTGGTCGAGGGTGAGAAGGAGTTGGTGGTTGTATTTCCGGTGAGTGCGGGAGAATGAAATGGGGGAGATGAGAGGAGGCTAATAGGGGTAGACGCTGCTTCCGGGGAGACGGATATGTGAACAGGTCTGGAGGGGCGCGAGGGCGTGTTTGTATCAGCCGGACGCTGTGGGAGTTAAAAGCGGGGGTGCCCATAGCTGGGTCGGGAGTGCACAAGATGCTGGAGAAACGATGACTGGATGATCGAGTTGGGCGAGATTGGAAGTTGATGATACCCGGGCTCTACTACGTGCTGTTGGTAGACTATTTGGTTTGTATAATGTGATGGACGGCTAGATCATGGAATCGTGCTATGAGCACTGGGAGGGAGCAGAAAGTCGGTGCAGTTGGTTGGCCTCACGCCTCGTTCGCGGGGCCACAAGGTCACCACTCCCCATAAGCCCTGTGCAAAGACGACACATATGGAACCACCGTAAAAGAAAACAACCCAAACTCCAAGTTCATCCAGTCGGAGATGTAAGCAAGGCGTGGGAATAGCTAACCATCAAACGGTCTTTCCCAAGCTGGTTACTGTCAAAATCTACCAAGCTATCTCACAAACTAAAAATAGCTAGAGTAAGATCAGCGAATGCATATCTTGAGGGAACCAGTATGTCGCGTTCCCTGATTTTGCCTCACTCGGTGGATGCGCCTCATGCATGCAACAGTTTGGCCCGATCCCCCGCTCGAGCTTGTCTCCCTCCTGACAACTCCCGGCGCAGTCTAGTGAGAAAAATATTTAGCGATTATAATTAATTGGTAAAGAGAACGCATAATCTATACAAGGACCTCATAAGCACATAAACAAGAGATCTCCAGAGTCCAGACTCTAGACTCCATCACGTACATACATCGACCGTCACATCTAGCATGGAGTAAACCCGCCATCCCCCTTCGTGCATATCGTATCCTCGGCCACCCAAGGCCCTCCAGTTGCACTACCCCAGTTAAAACCCGCCATCCTTTTTCCCTCAGGGCTCTCCTTCGCCGCCCAAACCATCTCAGAGTCACCCGGCAAGAACCACCAGTCATTAGTCCGGTACTCGCGTTGGCACCCTTGGGAGACGCTATCCCTCCAATCCGTTTCCTTGGTATCGAAATTTGGGTGCTTTGCCCACCCTACATAGATCTTCGCTCCGTCTTTGTTTTTCCCTCTCTGCTCTGGCGTGTTGTCGTATGTAAACGTGCTCTCCACATCTTTCCAATTTTTCTCCTGGTACCCTGAATGCATCGACTTGAGAAGCCCGGTTCGAGTCCACGCCCCACTGGTCGCATTCCGCTTCCATATGACAACCACCCGTTCCCAATCGTGCACTTTTTCTGTCAGCATACTAGCTGTAGTGGGGCTGGGAAAGGAGGCACGTACTATGCCCCGCCGCAATAAGGACATTGCTAAACCCGTCGTGCTGGAAATATAAGCTGTAAACGGCGCGGATTTCGTCTGCTGAACACTGCTTCACAAGCCAGTACGTTGGAAATGGTTTCCCTTTCCCTGACGGTCCGGGGTCCGGGCAGCCTGTATCGGCGTTCGGCCACTTGCCGGGCCTGTTGCCATGTTGCAGCCCCGAGGCATTGAGCGCACTGGTCGGATAGCAGGTTCGGTACTTTTTTGCAAAGAGGACGGGACGCATCGATGCAAAGTGCCACATTCTATTTTTTTTTTTCGCGTTAGAGGCGGAGGAGACCGGGGAGGGGAGGGGGGGACAAACGGGCGACTGGCGTTGGCGATTGCGAGACCGCGGTTACCGTTTGACGCCATGGACGATCTGACGACACTATCGGAGAGCGGGGTGTTTGCGGAGACCAGAGAAGCGAGGAGGAGCGCGAATGCTACTGCTCCTCGCATGGTGAGTGATATTGAAACCATGGTTTTTCTGTGGATGTAGCAGAGACAACAATTGCGGTGGCTACATAATGGGAATGATATGGCATTTATACTTGCGCTCACCTATCGGACGAAGTCCGAATAAGGAAGTAAGGCGTTCTGTCGATGACCGTTTTCAGCTGATCTTAATGTCGCACACGTGAGTTTGTCATGGAATCAACCAGTCAGAGGGCCGGGTCCCATGTTCATCTCCCGCATCACTTACTTTGACAGGAAGCCTGCCGAGACGAGAAATATCGCTTAGACGGAGGATCTTTACCGGGGCTTTAAAGACCAGTGGTTCACCTGGGGAAAGAGGGGTTATCTCCTCTCAGGGTGGGCACAACTGGTGGCAAAATCGTAGTATTCGGTGCTCCTTAAGCCCATCAGAAAAGAGGATGAGAATGTGTTCCACTGATTGGCGGCGATCAGTAATCGAGCTGCGGGAGGAAACTGATCTGGGCTGAAATCAGTCTATCACAAGCACCAAGAGAGTACTTGACAACCTATCGAAAGCTGAAAGCTGAATCAAGCCTTGGCTGTGGCGTTCAAAATGTGGTAAGTCTAGCCATGCATTGTGTCTACCCTTAATGCCCTAACCCTGCCTCAACATCTAGTCTGTCAAGTTATGGTTGGGGACGCCTAGAGTGGGGGTGTTGTGGACATTTGGTTTGGCGCTCAAATATTACCCAAAATGGTAATAATTAGCCCAAAAATAAGGTTGACTCAGCCATCAGGTGCCAAGATATTATATTTAACTGCCAAAAGCCTTTAGTATTTCCATTTTAGATAGTTAAGTGCTATTATTGGCACTTTATTACCATATAAGGTAATTAATAGGGCGGACATTTGGTCTGGCTGCCACACAAAACCCAACTTTTCAAAATTCAATAGCTCCACCACCAATACCTGGAAAAATAAAATATCTCTATATAGTTATAGAGAAGACACCAATAAAGCGATCTATAGAGGAAAAAATTAAGAAAACTTTTTGTGGTGGAGTTATTAGAGCTAGAAAATGAAGCTTAAAACACCCCGGAAATAGGCGTCACCAACCATATTCCAAACTTGTTTATTGCGCCGAGACTATAAATCCGAGTTTTTAATTTCCGGTCCCGCTATTGACGCCCGCTCGCGTGTCTCGTCTAGTGGCTGAGATGTGTGAATGTTCCGATTTGGATCATGCATTCTGGAAATGGAAACCCACGTCAGGATGATATGTTTTTTATATTACTTGGAGGAATAGCAATCAGCAACCAGCAATGCTGTAGGCAGCAATAGCAACGAATAAGGCTGCAGCCGAAAAAGCCGGGTGAGTGCTGATACTCATTACCTTGGTAAGCATGTGGTCTCTGAATGATGAAAGGGAATTAACTTAGCTACTTTTAGCACAAAATCAGTATCTTTTTCCCGCCTCATGAAGTATCTCCAGACGATTCTCTGTGACTTGCGTCGCAACAGTCTAAAACCTTCTGGCGTAGTTAGGTTTTATCATACAGCATTTATGATCCATCACTAAATTCTGCCGTTACACAATATCTGTCATGTGAGTTCTGCGGCTGAACCCCACCTCCTCCGTCACCCAGGAGCCCTGCATTTATATATCGCAAGTTCATTCTCAAACTTTCACGGTCCCCACGGCTTCAAAAACGCACAGAACGCTCGCTCTTTTGACGCCCACGAATCGCCTTGACACGCTCAATGACATATTTCCTGCTAACAACTCTGAATTCGTGACTACTACAAAGGACTTAAATCTCAGAGCTTTGTATAGAATAGACTCATCGGCCCAATTCTGGTAATATGTCTCAATGGTGCTCGAACACTTGGATTGGAAAGACGGTAGATATAACCCTTGGTAGCACTGGCGAGACGTTGCGTGGCTTGGTGCTCGCCTTTTCAGTTGATAAAGGATCCCTCCTTCTCAATCCGACCAATGGTACATATTTCATCTCCCACGACGGGTGTTCATATATTCTAATATTACTAGCACGGTCTAGCGACTCGAATTTTCGTTATGTCGCCACTTTTGACATCAAGTCAATCGAAGCTGTCGCCACCTCCCAGCAGCCACTTTCACCACCACCACCACCACCACCAAAGTACGTACCAAGGCTCCCCCGGGCCCGTAAACGTGCCCGTGAGATGTCGAGTTCCGACTTTTTGCAGTACAATAGGGAGCCCATCTTTAGTCCCCCAGATATGGAAGCGTTGAGAAGAACGGAAACGGTTCCTAGTCCTATCACAGAGGTGATCACTGTCGTCGGTGAAAAGGACTCTTGGCAACGATGCACTTCCCATTGTGTTCCAGAGAAAGATGCGTTATTAAACTCTGAGTCTGAGTCTGAGTCTGAGTCTCAGGTAATTAGGATATTCTCTTAATGAGGTACAAGAGGGGTAGCTAACGTTTAGCGACTATGGAGTTTGTATGTTCCGATGGATACGCTATAGTTGATGCCTCAGTCACTGAAGAAACGTGGGAAACGATCCGAAATAGCCTTCCCGATGATCTCCGCTGGAGCGTATACTTTGAGAATAATTGCTGGACGTTGTTCCAAGACCCAAGGAATATCAAAAGCACCATCCCGCTGAGGATAGCCGGTGCGACTGTGATCATACCAGGCATGATACCTACCAGAGCATTCGTCTTTAGCAAGCGATAGCTGTTGCTGATCAACCACGAACAGTCTACTCGCCGCCCTGTGTTCATCCAGGGTCTGTCTGTTTACCAGATCCTCATCCGAAACACATCAATCCACGTGCAGATTTAACTGACGAGATGGTGACTGCTCTGTTCGAATCCTTCCCATTTTCATTAGGCTTCTATATTCTTTACAATGGCTTCTGTCAGATTTGGGTTGACGATGACGTTAACTACCAATGGGCAGCGTCTTATTTTCCGAGAGAATTTGGGGGATTGAAAGTCTCATACTTTACACACGGCCCTTCGGCGACATCAGGACTATCTGGTCCCTCTGGCCTCTCTCATGTCCAAAATACTTTGGAAGAAACAAGCCATGAGTCTATCATGAGTGGTTCTCAGAACGTGGTTGCCCCTCGGCAAATAAGCAAAACCCCAACAATGAAATGCGGAAGTGAAATAGAAGTCAAATCGCCTGCTCTCTCCACGATTGTTGGGCGCTCACTCAGGAGTCGCGTCGGGGTGTTGATCTTGATGAGGGGTGAAGTAGTGATCACTATGACATCGCATGCCGTCATTGCGCCTCGTATTCACGAAAATAAACTCGGAAGGAAGATTAAAGAACATGGTTTCTGGTACAGGTTATTGACCAAGTTTCCGGTTCGAGGCGAAAATGACCGCAGCGAGTCGCAGCAACCTAAGTGTTCAACGAATTGGTGGGAAGGGGTGGAAATTTACGCAGCTGGCACGGATAAGAAAGTCAGTATTCATTTTAATTGGCCTAAGATTGACCATATCTGCTGGACATAACTGACTGACTTGGACATCCCTGCTTGAATGTCAGATTGGCGATCTTTGTAAGACGTACGACGAAGAAGCTTCGGAAGATGCCTTGTACCCCATTGGCTTTCCGTACGATATATCGCTGATCAGGCCTGCCAAGCAAAATATGCATATAATACGCGATATTAAAAGCCCTGCTCCCGAATGGTATAGAGACGGTGCGCTGGATACCAGAAGCAGACTATATATCATCGGTTCACACCAAATAGATGGCCACGGATTGCCTAGACGGTGGGTGGAGCCAGTTGGCCAAGGAATCATACTTAATCAAGCTGGGTTACCATCGGACCAAAAATGGAAAGCCGATGATGTTAAACGACTGGTAAGCCGTTGCACGCTCTGGAGGCCTCTAAATGCCGCGGCTGGCTGGGATGGGTGGAGTGGGGCACCGGTAATTGTTAGAAAGGAGGATGGTACGGAGTCACTTCTTGGGTTTCAGTCTTTTGTTCAGGATAGTCACCACCGGCGGTTCGCTATGCCCGACGACAAGTTAAAGGCAGCATGCGCTGATGGATACATTTCTTTTGGCGCCTGTATGAAACTGCCCGAAGATGTGTTGAATTCTGTGATAGTGAGATGAGAATTAAGTTATTGTTCGGTTTCTTTTCTTCTCTAGTACCAAACAGTCAAATTCTTGTGGTATATTCACCACACATACTGCAAGCTCACTCATGTTCCAGTCACCTGCAGAACTCCCGTTGTTGTTTGAATGATAGCGAGTAAAACTTGGACAACTGTGAGCACCAAGATAATGGCGGCAAAGCTGTTCGGAGTTAGCGGATATTGCTTAGGATCGAGAACGAGGACATACCAGAACGTATAATACTGGAGCGTATCCCGCCTATCTTTGAAAAGCTGCACCAAGCTGCGGGGTTTCCGTTCTTGCAGGAATTGGTTGAGATCGTGTATGCGAGTCCAGAAGTGCTTGAAATCTAAGGGAACCCATACATTACAGGCAGGCTTCATCTCTCTACAATGCCTCCAAAGGGATGGGTCTATCACTTGATCTATGTTTTTGATGGCGATCATTGTCTCCTCCAGCACACCAGCTACTTTGCATCCAATACATTTACACATCCATGTACCTGGAATCCATCTGCGCGAATGCTCGTCCGGAAACCTCCCAAATAACAGTCCATAACTCAGGGTGATTTCGTACTGCAATTCATTCGATATACCCACAGTGCTAGACAATCTTAGCAACCGCCGCAAGCTATAGGTTATTGAAGGTCACTATACCTTAGTGCAAGTGTTGAATGCTGCCCGAGGATACATGGTAAACTGAACAGCATTAAGCTAGTCTTTTCATACTCATGTTTTAAGGTCAAGTGCTCGGTAATGTCTGTGGACCATTCGATTCTGATGCGACCTAGCTTTGTCAAACTGTAGGCGTTGAGATCCTTTCTTGCTATACCAGGACTTTCCCTCGTTCTAGGGGAGGGAAGAAGACCTCCACCGCGCAATAGCTTCCTCAGGCCTATGTTGCCTTTCAAGACATGCTCTTCCTGCTCCGCCAAATTTCGATCACAATAAGAAGCCATCCAGCGACTCCTAAAACCATCCTTCGCAAACGAATCTTCCATGAGTAACCAGAGCCCAATATGATGCAAAACGATCTCAAATACCTCGTTGCAGCTAAACATGGAGTTTTCCTGGAGTCCCGAATTAATCTTTTGCCGCAAAGTATCTGAGAATGGGCGGATCATGTCGTCTTTCGTCGCCGAGGCAAAATGTCTGGAGACTGTCAAGAACAGTTCGATAAACGCATCGCTGTCCCCTAGCCTCTCGCTGTACCATATAAAAGACTTCTCCCGCGCTCTGTCCAGATACTCGTAGTACGGGCCCAGATCTTGGCAGACCGCGACTTCGCCTGAAGTGCGATAATCATACTTCAGGGAACTGGAGAGTTTTTGAAGCGACGAAATGCTGATGCTAATGTTCCTTGCACCGCCGCGTGGTGCTATTGCTTCGTTAGCTTTCTGGGTGCTTCGTCGGTTTTGCGGAATTGGATACCCACCTAGACATCCACCATCACCGCTATCGTCTTTGGGGTAATTTTGCATCTCCAGGTCAAAACTGGCGTCCATTGAAGCTCTTAAACAGTATATCTACGTATTGGCTGTTCCTGGAATTTAGCGGACTTGAATGTGGAAACCCATTTTCAGTTCTGTCTCTAGTTTATGTAGTCTGCGCTTCGGACAAGGCTTTGCACAGAGAACGCTGCGCCTCGATACTGCCACGTGTTAGTGCAAATTGGTGTAATATGCATGAAGATACTGTGATGAGGTGGTTTTGATTGGTGGTGTGGTTGCTGCCTTGAAATGTTGCACAATCCATGTCTATGGATCCTAGAAATTGTAGGGAAATGTTTGGTATATTGGTTTATGGAATATACACTTATAAACTGTATTTACCACCACATAAGCAGCCACTTTCCACACAATTACATTGGATGGATGTTACATTGAAACCACGTGTAAGGGTTGGGGTTGTGCGTGCACGTGTCACCATCCTGCCCTGGCCTCACCACAATCACCACCATCACCACTGCTGCCGTCGCCGACTGTTATTGCAGTGCCGAACCCATACGCAGCGGGAAAACACTGGAAACAGAAGCAAATTGAGCCACATCAAAATGTAAGTTCGAGAAATTATAACCCCTTGAGTAGAGCAGCCAAAATACGGCCCCTAGAGCCTGTTGAAAACTTCAATACCATGGTTCGCGGGTCTAAACAATATCATCATAATTTTCCATGTATATTCCGAATGGTTTCCCATACAATCAAGGATTTCCTGATTTACCCCTGTATATGCGGGTACAAAACCGGTGGAAAAGCTTGCCCAACACAGAACTAAATTAAAAGTTGTGGAAATCCATTGGTAATGACAAAGAAAATCATGGGCAATTCTTGCTTGTATGAAAAAAATGCAGAGGGTGTTTATTTCTATTGGGGGGCGCAGGGATTATGCGTTGTGGCCTAGCATTTTCTGTGGCTATTTAGTATGGGGGAAATGCCTTCTCCTCTACACAACGTCTCTCCTCTTCGTCAAGTTTCCCTCCTTCGCTCCAGCTCTTAGCCATGCTGTTAGCGCACACGTACTGACTGTGGTGCTTTCCTTCTCCGACGACCTCTTTTTCTCCGTGGTGTCGGATGCGACTGACCGTCACGGCCGGCTGCTGCCATCGATGTCGACCTTGTACCGGCGAGATTGTGCGGAGTGTTCCTTGACTTCTTGCACTATCAGTGCTAATTTCTCTGGCGGTAGGAGCACTGCAAATCTCGACAGTTGTGCCGGTGCTGGCGATAGGATGGCAGCTGAGATGGCAGCAGCGGTGTCGACAGCCGTACTGAACGGGTCGGTCGCACTGGTGGAGGTGATGATGGCGAAGGTGCTGGGTGATGCGGTCGCACGGCGGTGGTGATGGGATCGGTCGTAACAGTGGTGGTGACGATGCCCTTGGTACTGCCGACGCACGAATGAAGTCCCTCATCATGCGGCCATCACGACCAGTAAGCAAACATTGATATTTCTTCCTAGTGCGTCCAAGCAGTGGTCGACTACGACTATCAATACTCATGAGATCGCTCTCCAGGTCTACACGTAGAACAGCACACTCCCGGAGCTCGTGGTCGGCGCTCTCACAATGGCAGCATGGCAGCGGCTGTACTATTTTGTTAGAGTGTCGGCGTGGGTTCTTCTCGGGGCACGAATCGATGTCGACGGATTTGTTTACTTAGTGGAGGCTCGACCGAATTGTTCCTTGTAAAACCGTAGGCGAAGTAGCGGAAGCAGCCGTTTTCGGCGTTGCTGTTATCGCTGGGACGGTGAAGTTTGGGTGCGAGACAAACTCTAACTACATAGCCTAGAATTAGCTTTGAGATGTGATTAGGATTATTGAGTAGTTTGGCCGGAGATAGTTTCCAGCGAAGGAATTTCACTTCTGAAAAAAATTATAAACTTTTCTTGCTTCGTTCCAACATCTCGCTGTCCCGTGGATACCAATCTCTCGCCCTGCGCCCGTCAAGTTTACCACCAGCAGTGCCACCAAGTTTCTTGGGGAATTCCTACATTGTCACTCTTCAGATCCCGGACCGAAGACCTTCGCCATCCTCTGTATCATCCATCCTCGTCTCAAACCCCGCCTTCCGCAACAAGGCACTTGGTCCATTACCGACTCTCTGCAAACGGAGCAATGGGCTCCGACGCGATGGATCTTGATGATGTCTCGCCGACATCTAGTTAGTGCTTGCTACGCTAGAAGACACCTGGCTATACCAAGTATGAGGCTGTCAAATTGTGAGGTAGATGTTTGGGAAGTACTCGGGCAAACTCTGAGGGAAGTAAAATTTGCTGATAATAAACCGGAATATATACATTGCAATTAATACTTTCTGTCTCCTTCGCTTTTTAACCAAAAACGAGCTCACGATTGTGGTATAATCATTAATTGAGGGGCTACATGTTTCGCATAGGCACAATGTTAACATGTTAGTAGTGTTCATGAATTCTGCGGACGGGGAAGGGTATGAGGCACTATGATGGTGCAAAAGTACATGGAGATATTGCAATGCGTTACCGAGTACGTCGTCGAGAAAACTTAGCCTGCCAGTGTGCTAGATATTATTTAAGTATTTCTGTGTTGCAATGTTGAGTCGTTGACGAGGAACTCTGCAGAGCGGGTCTGTCTGCGCTGGTAATTTCTGAAACTAACAACCATTCCATTCTTCATCACTACCCACAACCTCCCATCACCCCACGCAGCCTACGGGTCTGAATAGGATTCCCTCACCAAGATGCCCTCACCACGGCATACGGTTGTTTACGAGTCCCAAGAGGCTTGTTATATCACTGTGAGAGATATAGACCGCCTGTCTAACGTTCTCTAAATGGTTCTGCTTGTCTCTGACATACGAAAGTGGGAAGTTAAGTCTCGGTCGGTGAAGTCACCTCTCTTTTAGTCATATTCCCCGCTCTTCTGCTCTGCAACTTGCTAACGGTCCATCAGGTATGATTTGCCTGTATTTGATGCTCGTGGTTTAGATATGAATGAACTTGATTTTGTGCATTCTAGTTGCAAGTGATCAACCCGCTGATCCTCGCCACGCTTTCCGTATCTTGAACTAGTGGAACGTTAGTTACGGTAGTTACGGTACGATAGACGCAAAGAATTCAGCAGGCAACGCTGCGAGACCGTGTATTACTCAGAGAAGTTACGATATACAAGATCCAGATCCAGAGGAGCTCGGCAAGATTCGTTGAGGTGATGCAACGGCATCGGATACGGGGTAGCGATTGAGGGGAGATTCACAGTAATAGGCTCTTGATTAATTCACGATGTGGAGGCGGCGTAGGCAAAAATTGTTACAAGCACTAAGTTGGCGGGGATTCCGGGGAGATGTTTTGTTTTGTATGATTTTGTTTTTAACAAGATTTCACGGGATTATCTGAATGGATTGATTTTTTGAGAGGAAACAGCTTTCTAAAACATCACCCGCTCCGCCTACGCTCGCCGTGAACTCCTTCACCCCACCCCCATCACCGACCTGAAGCCGCAATCGAAAACGTCGCTGATTGGTTCGCTAAATTTGAACAAAGCATATCTACTATAATCCCTATGATGAACTCGAGAATTCCAACGTAGCAAACGGCGTTGCTGGTGCGCGCTAACCCGAGGGGACGCCATCCAACGCGAAGTCTGGACCGTGGAACCCGCAGCCACAACAGCTGTTTCAGTGAGCGCCGTGACTTTTGCACCACCCATCGTAGCCCGTCAGACTGCACTCTTTGACGTAAGTAAGCATTGTAATGTGTAAAGATAGACTGTCATAACTTCGGACATGTATCGGGTGTAACACTCTCTTCTAGATCATTGTGAAGGAGCCTTTGTACATAGCCGTATATGCCGATGGAAACACCGCCGATCACTTCACAAAATTCTCTGCTGGCGATCCTCAGAAAGTATCCGTTTTTAGACCATGTGAAATAGGTAGATCGGATGAGAGTGGTGGGTTGGGTCTGACACCAATTGAAGTGATTCCACATCATGAGCTGGAACACCCAGTCGTGAGTATCAGCTATAGATGCAGCTAGTAGGGGGAGACGAGGTATCAGTAGGACCCAGGGCGTCCATCTCGCGGTACCCATGGTCTTGTGGGCCCGAAACTTTGACAGGTGGTAGTCCCGGGGCGTCTCGTAACTAAATCGACAAGCAAAATCAACTCCTACAATGTACTACGTAGGCTGTTGATTCCTCAACGTGACTAGCCTTCAACTTCACGCAGATTGCACATAGGGAGACAGATACTCGGGTTCTTGGAAATGTAGTACTAAGAGCCGCGCCATCCCTGTTTTGGTCGAACCATTGGTGAAATCGATTGTAGGTCATCACTTGCGGAGTCCCGGGATATCCCGCAGCTGCAGAAGCCTCTTCCTGTCCGGGACTTCTCGTCTCGTGCACAACACTAGGAGTGGCAGCTACAGACGCATTCGATGCTGGGGGGATTAGTGATGGGTACGAGTAGAGCATGCTCGAGTATTGCAATTAGAGTATCGCTCGAGTATGCTCGGGGCTACTCGAATCTAAGCAACCCAACATACCAGAGCGACAAAAGTCGCGTGGAATGTCAGGTATTCCATTTCCTACATTTAATGCTGATATAATAATGGAAAAACTGGATAGAAGAAGCGGTAAAATAATAATGCAGTTGGTAAAGCCAACTTTATTTTCTCATGGCCTACTGCTATTTAAGTTTCCATATAAAATGCTCATACTCGAGTAGCCACGAATATGCTCAAATATGGCGAGTACTGCTCGAGCACGCTCGTGCCCAACCCTAGGGGGGATCTTCAGAGGATTGCTGCGTGGAATGAGCGGTGGAGCCATGGCCGTCGGTGCAGCTCTGGTAATGTGAGGCTGTGATCACCATCACTGCCACCATCACTATCACCGCAGTCCTGGACCGAATGCGTGCGCATACATACGTCAAAAATCGATGGGAATCGGGCTAAAGATTCCGCTGGAAAATAAAACGCTGCCGAGGAAGCTACTCTAGATAATGCGGCATGCTTGGTGGGTACCGGTGATGCACTTCAGAAACTTGCAGAACAGTAATGTCAAGATCATCGCGGAGTTTGAATGCGCTCGGCACCGTTCTCAGAACACGATGGTCAAGGTGTGCAATGGCACGGAGTAAGATATGTGTGTAATGAAATGCTACATAAGAGGACTCGATATTAGATTTTATTGATAAGTAATATTAAATTTACTGAGCTTGCAAGGAATGGTTCACCTTCACATAAAGTTGCTTTGGCCCTCAGGAAGTAAAAGAAACCCACAAGCCTACTTATTGCAGTTTTCCATCGATAAAACAAGTCCCTATATCTAATCTCAAGACTTAATTCCCTGTGCAATACTCATGGAGAGTGAGGTGTTATATTAGTCTCCTGATATAATCTTTTGTCCTGAACTTTTCGACCACGTCTCCGAGGCTGTCGATAAACGCCTTGCGCAGGTCGCTCGCCGTCACCTGTCGCATCCACGGGCCAGACTCACCTTGTATCAGGATGCGTGGTGCCGAGCCATGGCCGTGCAGGTTTAACCGAAACTTATACCAGCGGAAGTGACAATTGCCGAATTCCTTACTATCACGGCACAAATTACCAGCCTCGGTGTTTGGGTGGGTAATGCAGAGTGGAGTCGAATTACGAACGGATGTGCATCTTCAATGCTCCGTGCACTCTCTCGTCCCCAAGCGCAAAATAGTCCATCGGGCCGTCACTCTGATATGCAACGTGTGTGATCTATCCCATATTAGTATCCAAGCACCTGAAGGATAATGTATTAACATACCATTGGCTCGAAATTTCGGCCGTCCAGTTCTTTAAACGTGCGTTGCGGAAAGAAACATGCCGCAACCGATATAGACTGCTGTACCCATAGTTGTGTGCCCTCCCAGCACACGCTTGCCGGGATTCTATGAGGTTAAATGATAAACAGCCTTCAACACCAAATTAACACGTGGACGAAGTTCTTTGTAGACAACAGATAAACCAACCAGATGAGACCCGCCCTGTCGTTATGCATTTATGAAAAGTTCACTGATACCTTCTTCTATCAAAGAATGCAGTGATACATCTCGGAAATAAGGTGCTTCCCATCTGATATACTTCCGTTGACCTATAGGCCATTGATAATCGTTAGCATTGTTACCGGCAGCTGCGAATAACAAATACCATACAACATCGGCGCTAATCCGCGCATCTACCTGAACGAAAAACATGGGTGGCCGCATGCGCGCATCAAGTATCAATACTATCAACATCGGCGGATCGAACGTCAATCTTCCCAGTCTGAACACATGGAGATTAACGTATTTAGTTACTCTTATGAGTGTAATACAAGACCGTCTTCCGCACCGAAACAAGGATGTTGTAAGATCTTTCTAGGGTTGATATGCCTACCCGCCCAATTTACACTTTGTAGAAACACCCACGTAGTGAGCTCCACCCAACCAAAATATGTCTGAACTGCGTCAGACTTAGATGAGGTCCGCAGTATTTTTGTAGTAGTTTGAGAACTGCTTCGGGGAACAATACCATCTAGTATGCCCCATTTGCAAATCTCCCATACTTGACAATAGGCGTATTTTTCTCGAATATCCGAAATCCGGATCAAAACTTTTTTGCTGTTGTATTTAAGTAACACATTGGCCCCTTCAGGTCCTTATGCGCTATCCCCTGGATCGTAACTTTGGCATTCCCGGCCCGTTTGGGCATGGCAACTGACTCCCCACCCGCAAATATTTAGTGACACAACCACAACTCTGTGGGGGTGGCCTGGGAGCATTATAAACTTACTTTCTTATGTCTTGAGAGCATTTTGGCAAAAATTAAGGACTGTACAGGAATGGGGTGCCGATAAAAAGGGCAGCTTTTGTTGGGAGCATTGTCTTAAGATAAGCTCCCCAAAAACTCGAAAATGTCACTGTGCAGCCCAGATGGACAACTCTGCCCATAATACCCCAAAATATCCTTCAAGCTTAGTGCTAAGCATACGCCCTGAAGTCCCAATATCATTATACACAAGGAATTCCATCTGCAATGTGCCTGAGAGTTGAGGCTTGGAGGAGGGGATACCAATACCCATCCCACAATTCTCATAGTGAACAAGGCTAAAACCCACTTTTTTGAACATCAAAGAGGGCATATCTTTACCCCTCAGCTAGAGCTGGAGCCACAGGCAATTTTCAGTTCACCTTGAGAAGGGAAAGTAGCTGGGATGGTGGCTTTGCCAGCAGGAAAGCCCAGCCAGAAATACCAAATCTCCACCCAAACTTTGCTAAGCATGTTCAAAATGCAAGTAACTGTGGTGTCTCAATAATGAAAGGCATCATTTTGCAGAATTCAATCACCTGTAAAGGAGAAAGGTGGGTAGTGGTGCATAGACATCAGGTGGGGTTACCAGTTCAGAGAGCGAATTTTGGTGGGGCAGTAAGGCTTACAAAGTCACATCACATATCATTTACAATTCACTTGGATAAAAAGTTTTATTTGCTACTAAAGAAGACTTGATAAAAAGGAGGACCTCTGACGACCATTTTTGGACATGTGGCGAGGTGGTTGCGCGGGCGGCCCGTATGGGCCGGGAACCGGTTACGATCCAGGGGATACGGTTGTTGTGAAGATATGCTAGGGCTGACGCTAAAGAGACGACGGTCAAAAAAAGAACTCCTTTTTAGACTGATCTAAAAGTTTCAGAGTATTCTCAACTTTGTGCTTAAACGCTTCATCAAGATTGGTATCCGCGAGCAGTGTGACCCGGTGTTCCGAAGCGGCCAAACTTTAGATCAACAGACAGGCCAGATACAGCCCACCCCAACAAAAGCCGCCGTCAATCTAGATCGGCTTAGTCCAGCCCTCATCTAGCCTAAGCCGGCCTGCAGATATCTGCAGATCTCGCGGGTCATATGCACGCCTCCAATGGCCTGCTTCGAACATAGAGTGACGATATAGATGTGTGCATTTGTCCGCCTGTATCTGCATATATCTAGATAGACCATTACTTATTTAGTGCACGCATCTAATATTTAGCGTGGACTGTTTCTTACTCCAGCTTAGTCATCCTTTATAAGGTCTATAGGGGACCTTCAACCCCAGCGCCAGATATCTGTAGACCGGTTAGATCAAGTCTGCAAGATCTGCGGCCGGCTAAGGTCAAAAATTTCCCGGCCGCTATTGGCACAGTCCGCCCTAGATCAGTCATACCTGGCCGAACTGGCCGCTTTGAAACACCTGTATAACCAACATGTAAAGAGTTTCAGACTGGAGATAGCTAGTCGGTGAGGAGACCAACGATGGATATTTCAAGGATTGAAGAATGCTAAGTTCCGTATCGTAGATTGCTTCCTCTAATCAAACCTAAAAGTCTTACACGCGCCACGATATTTGTCACTTCCATCTTCCCATTCAACATCGAAAGTTACCGCCTCTCCATCTGAACACACTGGTAGTAACTCTATCGCCTTGAATGGTACAGCCAGACCATCCGCCACGGTAGTCGTCTTGCTTTAGAAAACTATCTTCGGATACTATCGAAGGGAATGTACTCTCGACTTGCAAGAACGCAACAACGCCTTTGATTGAGTCGCGGTTTACTTTATCAAGTAGCCATCTCAGAGTTGGCGTACCGCGTAGCAGGAGGGTATACTTGAGTGTCAAGAGATGGATATGCCCAGTAGAAAATCTCAGCCAAAACCCCTTCGTGACCCGCTTAGAAATTTGTAGCAACTATCGTCTCGTACACTGCTAGAAGATTATTAAGAACCGTTCAGCGATCCTAGATAGAGGATGTTAGATTACTAAACCCGATCCATCGGTGAGACTAGTTGGGACCTACAAGCCGGTTGTGAAGACGCTGTCGGGTTTCGCCGGTTGGAGACGGGTTTCAAACCGCATCAGAAGAGACACGGGTGGTGAGAGGTGGAGAGCTAATCTAAGCATGTATATGCCAAGAAAGCGAGCAACTCAGCCCTAAACCTTTGCTCCCGTGACTTCTAGCTTCCTCCTTTTGATGTGCCTCCTGATGACTGATACACTCTTTGGCGTGATCTGACAGTGTTGAAGATGGAATGCCAAACTCGGTTACAAGTACCCTAAATGACGTACCAAATTGAGCCTATTTCTCAAATTCCCGCCAAATCTCGGTTGTCCTTATCTTGTCAGAGCTTAGTACGTGCCATGGTTGTTGTAGAGTTGGTATCCCCTACACGCTCGGTTTTTGTAGATTGGTTGTAGAACTTCGTTCTGGCAATTAGACTTTCGATTAGCTGAAGTGACTAATGAAAGAGCGCTGGTTTCCCACAGATCGGCGTTCAGCGATACTCTTATCCGCTACCTGAGCTCTGCAACTAATCTAGAGCACAAAACCGCTTTTAAAACAGGGTATTTAGAACTGTAACACTAGTACTCTTAGCTAGTTACTCACTCACTTACGTTACTAGGCATTAAACAGCATTGGTTCTTCATCCTACACTTCCATACTAGCCTTTAAGCAGCATCCGTTCTTGGTTCTGCTCTTCTAAAGTAATGTCACTTACACCTTTCGAACCTTTGAGGAGGATCTTACTAAACAGATTTGCCTTCAGAAGACGAACGTCCGCCACCGTGGTTGCTTATGATGACAGACTATGCTATTTAGAGTGTATACAGGGTTATATAAGTGCCGGGTGGAGATGTGTGGGTGCAGTCAAATAAAGGATGCAGCTGCGGTAGGGGAGAAAGACGCAAAAGTGTTTTTATTATATAATAAAGGGGCTTTCCCACAATCAGCACATCTTTTCCTTTCTTCTTCAGCATCTGCCTTCGTTCCTTTGATACTATGGACCCTACCAACGAAAATCCTGAATTTTTCCTTCACCATGTACATATCATGGGTAATCACTCGGCCAGTCTTTTTTTACAAAAGCCCACGCTAAGGGAGCCCGGCCCGGCCCGCTGGGACAGTGGTTATGGCCGACAAAACCTGTTTCTTAACCGGGGGGGGGTAAGGTAGACGTGTAAGCTCCTCTACCAGCTTAAAAAACTGGAGAAAGCTGACTGTTAGGGCTTCCAAGGGCTACGCGTCATCAGGAAGCATATATCGCCAGTATGCATGGCACCGTGTTCCGAATTTCCTGCGCTCATTTTTTTAATGAATACCTTAACTCTATGGAGAATGAGAATAATTACATCCACCTTCGCCACTCTAGAGCTTGATATGAAGGATCCGAATGACGAGTTGAGGTAGCTGATCTCACATTGGGACTGTTCAGGTATCGGAGATCTGGTGACGCAAAGATTGCTATTTTGTAGGTACTCCAGGTAACAATTAGGAATGCAGCACATTAATTCGAAAAGCTTGATGTTTAATTTCTTGTCTCCTCATACCAGTTGTGCAATTTAGGAAGACAGCGATGTAGAGTACTGTACTCTGTTCCAGAGTAAGTGACTATCATGGGGTGATTTGACACCGTGAGTGACTAGGCATGACGTTTTTGTGGTCCTTTGGCGGCCTCGGTTGGCCCTAGACTCATTGAAATGAATACGAAAGACATGTATCTCCAGCATCCATGAAGGCAAACTGAACCCTAGTACTAGTGTAGTACAAGCACCATCCATTCTTTCCACTAAAATACAAACCCCACTACATCAAACCTTCAAACGCCCCTCCCTACCTTCCCATCCTCAACGCAAAC
>Ga0307515_10002102_pt1 | contig 43720 bp, 23 predicted proteins | sample 17_EM_MG_FD_194513 | JGI IMG/M metagenome (GOLD analysis project Ga0307515, IMG submission 194513) | Populus trichocarpa ectomycorrhiza microbial communities from riparian zone in the Pacific Northwest, United States - 17_EM | ecosystem: Host-associated > Plants > Roots > Unclassified | place... | reverse complement strand
ATTTGTTATTTTCTTTTGATTTTTTTTCCACCTTTACATATAAAATTGACTAAGTCACATTAATATAATTTTCACACGATTTAATTTAAAATTTAAATTAGGTAAGAAATGAAATTGAAAATTTTTCAAGTTTAATCTACTAAACTGAGTTGAATGAGAATGTCAAATAACACCACATCACTTGAATATTTTATTTATATTCTATAAATTAAGCTTTAACGGGCAGCTTAGTACTCTAGTCATCTAGTTAGGAGGTATTTGGTATTGTGATCGCCGTTGTTTTTCAAAGTATTTTTTTTTAAATACATCAAAATAATATTTTTTATTTTTAAAAAGTTATTTTTAATATCAACACATCAAAATGATCTGAAAATTAAAAAAAAAATTAATTTTAAATAAATAAAAAATTTTAAATTTTTTCAAAAATATTTTCGAAAGAATGCACCCTGATCTTCTATTTCTCCTGTAGAGCCCTAATGTTTTACCCGGCTAGATCTTAAACAACCATGTTCAAACTAATGTGTTTATAAAAGAATTATTTTTTTTTTAATTATACTCGGATAAAGAATAAATGGGCACCTTGAGCATTACAAATTTATTAGAAGTCTGGTAGATAACGCTGTCCAAGTAAAGTCAACTGCACAGTTTGATGGTATTCATGGAATTACTGTTCACAGCTTCAGCCTGCTTGAAGGCGCAGTCTAAGTTTGAAACTTGCAGTTAGAATGGAACCACAAAAACTACAGAAAACAAACTTTCTCTCTCCCCACTTATTCACAAAACCAATGGCTTTTCTTTTTATGCAGTTTCCAAGAGCCTGTCCTCTAGTGGTTTTTGTAATTCCATTTTATGCAGATCTTGTTGACAGACATGTGAAGGGCAATGGCTTTTCTTTTGGGTCCAATGGGTGCATGTGGCTCTATATATATCGCCCCTTTTAACTCAGTAGTTACGTCCTTTCCTCTCTAGCAAGGCTAGTTTTTATACTTCTACCATATAAACCAATATATAGTGTGCCCCAATCATTTCTCGAAAACACCAACAACCCATCATAAAGAATTCTCCCCATCCACAAATTGTTGTATTTTTAAATGGAACTTCTGATAATACAGACATTCATGCCTTGATTCTTGAAAGAATTGCGTTCCAAGTCTTTTTTGAGTCAAGTAGTTGGCTCAGTTAAAAGTTTTCAGTTAAAATATTGTTCTTCTTTTAATTTCCTGTGAAGTGCTTTTATTACCTGTGGTTATAGAGAGTAGGGTCCCTTTGCTAGTAGGGTCTTTGCATTTTGCATATAGTTTAAACTTTAAAGGCCTATATATATGTGCGTACATTCCTCCTGGCAAGCTCAAATTAGAGCATTTCGATAACACTAGCAGCTCTTTCCGAGGCGGGCTTGGAGCTGTTTTTCTTCCTTGGAAGCATCAATGGCAGTTCTCTTGATGGTTCTTGTGGCAGTTCTCTTTTTGTTCTGTATCTCCTCTGCTTTGTTGAGGTTGAACGAGGTGAGATATAGGAAGAAAGGGTTGCCTCCAGGTACTATGGGATGGCCAGTCTTTGGAGAGACCACTGAGTTTCTAAAGCAAGGTCCAAACTTCATGAAGAATCAGAGAGCAAGGTGATTGTTTGCATGAATCTTAATTCATTATGTTGATGGTGTTATTGTGTGTTTTTTCTCTGCTTGTGTTCTAGCCAGTATTATATCTGATGCATGCTCGCAGATTGGAAGGAGTTGTGTTCCTAGCTCTTGTTCATTCGGTGTGTCAACTGTTGATATATTACTTTCAAGTGAATTCTTGGTTTAAGCTTTTCACCTCATTTATTTGTATCCCTGCTTATTTTCTTGTTTATGGTTAGCTGACAATTGCTTCTAAAGTCATCTTTCTTTTTTTCTCTTTCCATTTCAATCAAAAACAAAAGAAAAAGGACTTGTACCTTCTTTTTCCTTTTGGGTGAGGATTGGTCCCTGCTAACCCACAAAAGATACCCATACAGCTAAGGCCAATCTCTTAATGAAGTTATGGCTGTTAGTTAGAACAGTTGTGTGTGGGTTTTCTTGTAAATTTAACTCAAACGTAACATTCTTGATAAATGGATAGCTTTTATCAGCAGGTAACCTTTGTCTCTTTAAAATTGCAGGTATGGGAGTATTTTCAAATCCCACATTCTGGGGTGTCCTACCATTGTGTCCATGGATCCAGAGCTCAATCGATACATCCTAATGAACGAGGGAAAGGGCCTTGTTCCTGGTTACCCTCAGTCCATGCTGGATATCTTAGGCAATCGCAACATTGCAGCAGTTCATGGCTCCACTCACAAGTACATGAGAGGGGCATTATTATCCCTCATTAGCCCCACCATGATCAGAGAACAACTTTTGCCAACAATTGATGAGTTCATGAGAACCCACCTCAGCTACTGGGATACCAAAATTATTGACATTCAACAAATGACTAAGGAGGTACCTACCATCATGCCATACATCAGAATTTAATGAAGCCCTTCAACTTAAGTTTCCCTGGATTAATAATAATGTACATTCTGCACCATTATTTTATGCAGATGGCACTTCTCTCTGCACTTAAGCAAATTGCTGGCACTGATTCGTGCTCAATATCTCAAGCATTCATGCCTGAGTTTTTCAGGCTGGTTTTAGGCACTTTGTCATTGCCAATTGACCTTCCTGGCACAAATTATCGACAAGGAGTCCAGGTAATTGATTTTCTAAGAACATAGAACATTTCTATGTCTAGTTTTTAGTCAAGTCTTTCTCACTATATCTATTTTCACAATGTCATGCAGGCGAGAAAAAATATTGTACGCATGTTAAGGCAGCTAATAGACGGGAGGAGGGCATCGAAATTATACCACCAGGACATGCTTGGTCGACTTATGAGAACTGAAGAAAACAAATTTAAACTAACAGATGAAGAGATAATTGATCAAATAATCACAATTTTGTACTCTGGCTACGAAACGGTTTCGACCACTTCAATGATGGCAGTCAAGTATCTGCATGATCACCCAAGAGTTCTTCAGGAGCTAAGAGTAAGTCTAGACAACAAAAAAAATGATGAAACACTTAACGGTTTCAAGTGTTTGTACATTTTTGTAACATTCCTGTGTTCTTGACTGAATGCTTCATCTCTGTGTAGAAAGAGCATTTCGCAATTAGAGAAAAGAAAAGGCCTGAGGATCCAATCGATTTAAATGACCTTAAATCGATGCGTTTTACTCGTGCCGTGAGTGAAAAAATTTACTTCTCGATTATCTGCTGCCTTTATTTTGCTGATAAGTTGCTGAGCTTAATTTGATCATTTATTCTGTTTCATCTCATGCAGGTGATTTTTGAGACCTCAAGATTGGCTACAATAGTAAATGGGGTTTTGAGGAAGACTACTAAAGAAATGGAACTAAATAGTGAGTGTTATTTATTTTATTTTTACTTTTTTATATAGAATAATGTTTCCATCTCGAGTTCGAGTCCAACCCAGACAGAATCTTGAAGTATTAGTCTTGAGCAATAGTATAGTTTAGGATACCCTGAAGAACCCAGAAAAATAAATTAAACTCTATTGTTTTTAAGGGCTCAAGAAGCTGTTTTGCAGCTAGCAGCAGCTGTGCTTTTAGATCTTTGTTAATATAAAAGATAATCATGAGAATAAGATCATCTCCCTTTGTGGGCCTTGCAACTCTTATGATTTACATGGAATACCTACCAATCCAGCTAGGCCATTCTCTTGGTGACCCAAAATCATGTTTAAATTATTTTTGACAAGAAAGGGAGCTTTTTGTTGAAAGGAATTCTTTTATATAGTAAAATATGTGAAACTAAATCAATCTTTAGCTGATGGGGTTTTTTTCTTTTTCTTTTCTTTATGCTGGTGGGCTTGCTTTAATGTTCATCAAGAAAGAAACATTAGGTTCTAAATTTGCTATTTGCTTGTCATGCTTAATGTGGATAATTTATGGCTAATAATAGCTTTACTCTCTATTGTTTTCAGGATTTGTGATTCCAAAAGGATGGAGAATCTACGTTTACACAAGGGAGATAAACTATGATCCATATTTATATCCTGACCCATTCTCCTTTAACCCATGGAGATGGCTGGTGAGTGATTATGAAATTATTATTATTTCTTTGTTTATTTTTCCTTCTGGACCTGTTTCTGAAACTAAAATAAAAAATCAACAATTTCCTTGAAGGAACGAAACTAATCTGTGTTTGGTAAATGCAGGACAAAAGTTTGGAGTCTCAAAACTATCTCTTCATTTTTGGAGGAGGTACCAGGCAGTGTCCAGGAAAGGAGCTAGGAATAGCTGAGATTTCAACTTTCCTTCATTATTTTGTAACTAGATACAGGTAAATACAGAAACCCACAAATAAAAATCTATCCTTGAGCAACAAAACTGGTCTTAATTTGCTGATCTGCCTGCCCTGTTGCTTACCTGCAGATGGGAAGAGGTTGGAGGAGACTCATTAATGAAATTTCCAAGAGTTGAAGCACCAAATGGGCTACACATTAGGGTCTCATCTCACTAACTAATAATAACCTATGCATGTACAGAAGAGAGAGAGATATCGCATATCAGAGCTGATAATGATGTTCTAACATGTTAGAAAGTGAATGACATCGAGCTAGTTTTTCCATTTTTGGCTATATTGTTATCGTGTTCATTTTCCATTTCCTTTTCCTTTTTCTCCCCTCCCGTCTTCAATCATGTGATGGGATACAAATCATAGAGCTAATCAAGCAATGCCATCATTTTTTCTCAAGCAATAAACAAAAACGCATTGCCGCCAAACGACATTATCCAACTATAAAGTTAGATGCTGTATATACTACAGTTGATTCTGAGAAATAAATGGAAGAACACAAGTATATTATTGTCCAGTTAAAATGAGGTAATAAGCTTTTTACAGAAGAAATAGTTTTGTGATCGAAGCAGATCGAAGACCGATAATTCAAATAACATAGCATCTAGCGATTATGGGCTAAAACGATCAAAATTCGAGGGATGCTTGATGGGCTTAGGAAACATCTTGAGCTGATTAGCCATGTTGACACCGCTGGGAGCTTTTCCTATTTACTTCACAGATGAATTAAAATCTTTCTAGTGTTGAAATGCTTGTTTTCTTGTATAAAGATGGATTAAGAATTAATGTTATAAGTCTTTATAGGACAAAGATTAGGTCTAAAACATAGTATTTAAAAGAGGTATTCACTGTAATTCTTTTACCTGCCACCTTAATAGTATGAAGACCGGAGAAATGAAGAAAAAGTGGAAAACTAGCACCATTAATGTTTGAATCTTGAACATATAGTCCTTGAAATATAATGAAAGCTTCCCATATGTGCTTGCCCAAAGAGATGGAAGCTCTTGCAACTTCTCATATGTGCATGGTGATCTTTTCTCACAAATCTTCTCTTCTCTAATGTGAGTAAAATCCAATCCTCGGATCATATGTGATATGGTTTTAGATGACACTAATGATTGTTTAAGCTCTAACCCAGAAGGTAAACTAGAGGATTTGGTTAAAAATCAATTAGTATTGTGATCGAATCCTTAAAGGGACGTCCCATCTCTTAATATATGAAATTTTTGTCTGGAGGTTTCAAGTTTAATACATTTTGAGATATGAATGTTTTTATCGATATTATTCAGCACTTGCCACGCTGCGGATCGAATCAAATTTTGCTCGGAAAACACCTTCTCCTGTAGGGTTTTTTTTTTTTTAATGCCTTGCGGCTTCTGTCAAAAAGAAGAAGAAAAAATGATGGTCTTTGAACAATCCATTTTGATCGTCCATGTGTGGAAGGGCAAGATCTTGGCCCATAAAACAACGGTAAGTCATTCCTTTATATTTTTGGGCTTGAAATGTCTTGAAGTAGTTTAATGGACTTTCTAATTCATTTGACACCTCTCTGCAGTCTGCCCATCTAAAGTCTACTTTGCATAACCATGCATTTTCATTTATTTTGACGAGGGAGAAGCATTTCTTTTCTTATTCTTTTTTTATTTTTGATGCTCTAACTATCTATATTGTTGTTATTGTTATACATAACTCATGCTCTTTGTTAAGCTTTAGGTTTTATAATTTTTTTGTAAAAAAAAATAAAAGCTTTGGAGATTTCCATTGATTATAGTACTGAAGCATGGAGGATAATATTTAATTACTCTTGAAATTTGTTTAATAAGTGAACACGAATATTAGGTTGTTAGACTAGTTTTGAAGTATAAGATTAAAATCTTAATTTAGCTTGCTGAAAATGATTTTTCACTTCTCCGCTGCTTTGAAGATAAATGAGAAGTTAACCATCGCGTGAGGAAGAAAAAAAGTATTTGATTAGGTTGTAAAAATTACACTGAATGAATATTATGAGATGAATTATTTCTAGAAATTCTTATATATCATTTACTGACCTCCTGACCTCCGTCTTCAAAACCACGTTGGCATCTTCTTTAACAAATCTTCTCCGGGAGGATATGAAACTCTTCTAGAATAAATGCTTGTACAAAGTTCTCTAGAGGTGTTGATAGGAAATCCTCTGAAAATCAAGTCAGTACTAGAAATATTTATGTAAAATATGACATTACTGAAGATATTAACGAGTTTTTATGAAGGTAGAAAAAAGATTTCGGGAAGAAGATCTGGATGTGAAGGGGGGAAGCTGATAGTGTGTTTATGTCTTTTTCTTAATTGGTCTCTCTCTCTTCTGCATATTCTTATTTTCTTTTATATTACCTGTTTTGAACTGCCTCATGCAACGTATGACGGGTAGAAAAGTAATATCATACAATTAAGATAATATTATCTCATCGTTCGTACCATCACATCTAATTAATGTAAGCATGAACTGCTTGTTTGTATTTAATAGGATTATGATGGGCATCATAATTATTAACCCGGACTCAGAGTATGAAAGGCTTAGTGTGGAGTGACCCTTCAGTCACACACTCAACCTAAAGGATGTTGGGTTCAACTCACACCCTGAGCCCGGAAGGAATCGGGTCCAGCTTGTGACTACTCTCAAGAATGGTCTGGGACGGTCGTGCCTTTACCCAACGTGGGGTTGGGCGCGAACGTCCCCTTGCCCAACGTGGGGTTAAGCGCAGACGCGTCTAGGCCTAACATGGGGTTGGGTGCGGACGCGTTGAGGCCCAAAATGGATCGGGCGCAGACGCGCCCATGCCCAACGTTCAACATGAGGTTGGTCGCAGTCATGCCACTAACCAACTTAGATTGGACGCTTAAAAAGATATAATTTCATTTTGAGTTATGACTCTCGTGTGTTGGCTTTTAAATGTGGTTGGTTTATAGAAACCATGACCCATGCCATGGTATTTTGGTATCATGTTAGCATTAAAAGCTGTCTAAAGTAGTTTTTTTGAAGTGGTTTTGTTAGGGTTCTAAGTTTGGCCTAGGATTTCAAAAAAAAAATCATGTAATAAGAATATTTTCATCTAAAATTTCTTTCTTTTTTATATATCTATTTATTTCTTCAAAGTAGATCATAATAAGTAGCTAATAAGATGTCATTAATTACCCTAAAATTTTTCGTGGGGAACAAATGAAAAAAAAATCCCTACCCTAATTTTATAATAACTAGAAAACCTTGAGTGATTTTCCAAAGTTTTAGGTAATTGGCTGATTATGCTAAAGAAAAGATTAAAATCACCATAAAATATTATACCTAAGATAAGTTGTTTCGTGTTTGAATTTTATGATAAAATATACATATAATACTTATATACTAGTTGTTTACCTAAATTGATACGGTAAAGGATTACTAAAATTTAAAGTAGTGATCTAAGACTTAGCCCTGCAACAAAACCTTATCCTTACTCTTAGAACATGAACGTTGAACTCGAGAGGATAGTGAATATTATATTAGAAATTTAATCCATTTACTTTGATGAGTTTGATCATGTCTAAAATAGAACTCACGCTTATTAAATTTATATGAGATCACATTGATCCCAAACTTACTTATATATCAAAAGAAGATACAAAAATAGTTTCACACAAATTAATCTTAGATATAAGATCATTTATCCTTAATGTGATTTTTGAGGAAAAATCTAATTAGAATTTATAATCTTCGGTAAAAAATTGATACCACACGTCATCATGCCAATATATCCAAACAAATTAATGCATATTGATTAAGTCGTACACATATTTAACACAATTCAAAAATAAATAACATGTTAAACTTTATTGAAGATAAATAATAAATTGTGTTAAGGGTTCAAAAATGATGATTGGAAACTGCTGGATTTTGTCCAGACACCGGTGGAACTGAAATGGACAGTGTCAGCGCGTGACAGCATTGCCACGATTGTGGCACGTGGGTCTATACACTGGTTGGAGAGATGGCTAGCTGGATCAGCCTATCAGGTGCTATGCTCTCTCCTCTTCACTTCCACACTGGCAATGCAATCCACAACCATTTAAGAGGGGAGGTCAAGCCATGAAATTGTTGGGCTGGCTTTCCTTCTTATTTTCCCTCTCCACCGTGTTCTCTCTCTCATTTTTCTTTCAGGTGCTACTGCGGCTTCTATTGTTTAGGCTGCTTTAGTGGACGACAAGAGGGGATGTGATTTGGTTTATGGAATCATGGAAAGAGAGGTTATCGTTGATCAATGGCGGTTAAGTTGTTATCGGGTGGACGAGATGGTGTTTTCAGGTAGAGGAGATGGGAGTTGGTGGTTATGAGCGTAAGAGCAACTAGTAGTTCACTAATCTATTAGTGAGAGTGATTCCAGTAGGCGTAGGCTACGGAATGTCGGAATGTGAGGGTTGAGATAGAAAAGACTAAGGCTAAAAATTTCTCTCTTTTTTCTTTAATTTTTTTTTAGGGTCAATTAATTTTCTTCTTTTTTTATCTTTTTTTTTAGATTAACGTGGGTGTTCGAGCCAGTTTGTGCGCACCTCGACTAATCCCACAGACCCTGAAGTTAACGAACATGTAAGTCTCCAACGGCTCTAAGGTTTGAGGAACTCGAACTGGTGACCTCTAGGGAGCAAACCTAGGGTCTGACCAGTTGAGCTACACCCCTCATGATTCTTTTTTATCTTTCTTTTATAGGCTTGGTTGTGGTTTTGTTTTCTCTTTAGTAAAAAATGTTTCTCGCGGGTGGGATCTTTGATTGCTTATGTATTTTTCTCTTCCGATCTCTCGTGTATTTTCAACATACTCTCTGACAATTTATTCACTCATTTTGATCCCTTGTCTATTTATCCCCTATAATTTCTATCTCTTAATTTATTAATATCCTCATCTTTTTTATCCCACAATTATGGTTGAAAAGGACTTAAACCCTTATATTTATTTTAGTTTTTCTTTTCATTGATCATCACTTTACTCCTTAATTTTTTTTTTTCTATTTTATATATTTCTGATTTTTTAAAAATATATTGGAAAATAAGAGGTCAAATTCAGCTAAGACAAGTGTCCTCTCTTTACAGCATTTATGGTAAAGACATTAGAAAATTTATTTTCCTTCAACTTTGTATAATAAATTTGTAAAGAAAAATAACTAGAAAATGAAATTAATCATCTTAGAATTCATCCTATTGAAAATAAAAAGGATCATCTTCGGATCTATATACAACTGAAAATGGAAAGGATCATCTTGAGATCCTCACAAAAAAAAATAAAAGGGATCATTATAGGACTTTTATAAATAAAATTGAAAGGGATCATATTAGGATTCATATAAATAAAAATGAAAGAATCAACTTGAGATCCACATAAAAAATATATATAAAAAAAGATCAACTTGGAATCCATCTAAATAAAAAAAGACAGGATTAATATGGGATCCATCCGATGAAAAATGAAAGGATCACTTAGGATCCATGTAAAAAAAAATGAAAATGCTACTTTGATTTAGTTTGACTTACCTAGCTCGTGGCGTGATATTTTTCAGGCTAGAAAAGATAAGAAAAAAAGGTTGATGTTGTCCTGATTGCGAGGCAGTATTCATGGCAGTGTTCCTCTCTCTCCCTCCAACTGCTTGGGTTAGGGTTTTGTAGGATTTTTTTGGGAGAAATAAGGAAGTTCTAGGGCTTATGGATTGATGGGATCTCGATTCATAATGTTAAATAATAGTTCTCATTCATTCATTAAAGGAAATGACAAAAGTTTGTCCTGTACTGCAACTGACAAAAGAGGATACAAGGCTGTTTTTGCTGGCAAAGTAGAGTTGGGTGGTGTTTTTAGAAGAGAATCTGTAAGTATTTGTAATATAGTAATAACTAGAAATTTAGCATAGAGTGAAGTAAAAATATCAGGGTACAAGTTGGCATAAGATTTGTGTGGTGTGGTGAAGGGGTGATGGAGGAATTAAGACTAAAAAGTGAGCAATTGAGCATATTTTTTCTTTTGTCTTAGGAGAAGAAGACAATGAATAGTAAAATTATGGTCTTTCTCAATTTGGTCCTTTAACTTTTGACACTTTGTAATGGAACCCTCAATCAGTCTTAATATTTTGGATTCCTCGCAATTCCACCCTTAGTCTTCTTCAATTGAACCTTTAAGTTTTAGTGTTTTTTACAAAGTGGTCATTGGTTTCAGATTTTTTTTCAATATGGTCCTAAATTGAACTTTATATTTCAAATTTATTTCAATTAAGCCATTGATTGCACCAATTTAGCCTTTTTAGAGTTTTAATTGTGTCTCTAATCTTCTAATCTCTGTGAATTGATTTGAATTAGGCTTTCAAACTTGATTTTTCTTAAATTAGTCATTGATTGAATCCACACAACCCATTATAAGTTTAATTAAGTCCTTAAACTTAATTAATTCTTTTATTTTTTTTCTAATTGACTTTCAAACTTATTTTTTCTTTAATTATATCTTTAAATAAATCAATTAAACCTGTTAGAAGTTTAATTAAATTCTTAGACTTAATTAATTCTTTCAATTTTGATCATATTTGAATTTCAACCTCGATTTTCTTCCTTTCTTCATCCAATCTTGTCAAAACATTCCAATTTGGCTATTCTTCTAGTATTTCTGTCTTTCGCAACTTAAAAGCCTATCTCCTTGTGTTCTAAAAATATTTTTGAATTTTTAATTTCTATTTTTTTAGTATTTTTGTATAAAAAAGAAAAATATACAAATAATTCAGGAGGATATGAAATTGGGGTATGACACTTGAAATTATGAATGTATAAGTATGTAAGAATGCTTGTATGTGTGCATGTGATTGAAACCTCATAGTTATAGGTTTTGGATTCAGAAGTTAGGAACACATTGCAAGGAAAATTAAAAAAATAAGCATAATATATGTATTGAAATGAAAGGTGGGGTGATGTTAAATTCACAAAGAGTGTATGCCTTACTTGACCTAAAAGCCACATATTCCTTTGTATCTTATAAAGTTGTAAATAAATTAAATATATTGATAGGCAAATTAAGTAGAGGATCAGCTTTTAGTACTCTTTTAAAAGAAAACATAGATGCTGATGATGTATATGAGGGGTGTATTGTATTGATCAAGGACCATGCATTAAAGGTAAATTTGATACTTTTAAGGATATATAACTATTAGTGTAGGAGCAATTGATGGTTCGTTAATCAATATATGAGAATGTTTCTGGTAACAGTCGACTGGGAGAGAGAAAAAATAAAAGAGAGAGCAACTAGGTTAGAGGGGTTTTTGGGAGGGAAGGTGGCAACTGAGAAAGAAAAGACCAGGGCTTAAACTTTCTCTCTTTTTTCAAGCATGTTTGAGATTGTTGTAGTGGTGATAGTTTAAAATGTTTTTCGCTTAGAAATGCATCAAAATAAAGTTTTTTTTATTTTTAAAAAATTATTTTTGACATCATTACATCAAAATGATCTAGAAACATAACAAAACTTATTTTAATTAAAAAAAAAAATTTAATTTTTTGAAACACGATTTACACTGCGTTCCCAAACACTCCCTTCATTGCCTTTTTTTCCAGGTTAGTTAGTAATAATTTTCTCTCATGTAGGAACTTTGATAACTTGTGTGTGTGTTTTTTTTTTCTAATCTCTCGTCTATGATAATATGTTGACTCATTCTAATCCCTTGTCTCATCTCTTTATCTCCTTGTATTTCCATTTCTTAATTTCTTGATCTTCTTATCGTTTTTTATCTCACAGTTGACGGGGACTCAAACTCTTATATCTATTTTACCCTTTCTTTTCCTTGATCATCATTTTACTTTCCATTTTTCTTTTATTTTCTTAAAAATATATTAAAAAATAAAAGGTAAAAAACCGGCTACAACAAACCATAAAATTTCAACAAAATTCCATTAAAATGGTGGACCTTTGGTATCATGTCATTATCTAAGCCTACTATTATGGACGTGGGCTAGACCAATCTATAGTCTCTAACTCTCTATGTCCAGTTGAACATCTCTTTTTAGAACCTTTTTTAAAGTTAGAAACAGCTAAAACTCCACTTCTACACCGCAAACAAATTCATCAAATTTTAATTTTAACGTATAATTAACTGATCAGGTTTTAAGTTTGTTCCTTAAAAGTTATAAGTTCGAGTTTTATAAATTTCAAGACCACTTAGAATTTATATAATTATTAACTTCAGGGCTTGTGGACATCATGTTAATCTAAAAAAAAATTCATCAAATTTTGTTATGTGTGAGGATTTTCTCATATTATATAAAATATAAAATTTATTGATTGTCTTTATTTTTTATAATATACACTATTGTAACTTGATTTATCTTTCCCTTTTTAAATATTTTAGAGTGGCACCATAAAGAGCATCAACTCACATAAACTGAGCAGTGCAATATTTCTCATAAAATTTATAATTCCATGAATGGGAGCTTGACCTGTGCAGTTGGAGAATTAATTCGAATTCTCATCCCAAATCTTGAATTGCCATTAATATATTGGGATTTTTATTTATTTTTTTAATTTTTTTATCAGACACTGTAACCTAGAATCCACACAAAATGCTCCAATGACAACTATACATGTATATGTACAAAAATATTTTTTTATGTGTTTTATAACAGACTATCTTATTATATATGTATCGAAATGGTGTTTCACATGTCACTTTCGTAAATGCGTTTAGAATTATACACTACTGTCATAATGATCATTTAAAGAAATTAAATTAAATTTAAGATTTCATTTATTTGCTAAAGTAGTTTTCTTTTAAAAAGTGATTTTTTAAAAAAATAGATTCCTAAAAAGTGAATTATTTTTTTATATTTGGTAGTATCATAGAAAATTAATTGGAAAATAATTTCTAGTGTTTAATTATGTCATGGAAAATAAGCTGAAAAATAAATTCTTAATATTTTTTTCAAGTTTATTTAAATAATGAGGAACAAATCTTACAAATTAAAAAGTTGAATGAGAATAAAATTGAAAAAAAATCTAATTTTATAAATTATCTCAAATAAAATAAATAACAATTAAAGTAATAGAGATCAAATCTAACAAATAAAAAAATTGAAAGATGATAAAATTAAAAAAATTTATAATTTTATAAATTATTTCAAATAAAATAAATAACAATAAAAAGAATGAGGATCAAATTTAATAGATAAAAACTTTCAATTAAAAAAATGATAAGAGAAAAGCAAATAAAAATCATAAAAATAAAGATCAAAGTTGATATAAAAATTAAATTAAATCAAATTCTAAGGAATCAAATTGAAAACAAATATTCAAAACAAAATATATAGCAATAAAAAATTTAAGGATAAAATTTGATATAATCAGCAAATAACATAATATTTTTAAATTTTTCACAACTTTTAAAAAGTATTTTCCATCCAAAATAAAAAAAATAATTTTCTAGAAATCAAGTCAAATTTTTATTTGACTGGAAAATATTTTCCTTTAATTAATTTTTCTAATAATAAACAAACACAAAAAAATTTTTAAAAATATTATTTTCCATAAAAAAAACATACCTAAATCGTATAAATAAAGAAGGAAATATTTCAGTTTCTGCTTCTAAAAAATGTTATAAAAAAAAACTTCAAGTCACATTAATGATAGAACAACACTGTTCGGCTTTTTTTTTTCCATGCAAGTGGTCACTCCCGCCTCAATTCTATGCATTAGGCAAGATAATTATTCAAACTTCTCCTTGTTATGCTCTTAATTACAATGAATTCTCACAATGTGAAAGTAAAATAAATAAATGTAATGAGAATTTAATTGGATAGATATTATAAAGACCCTGTTTGATTGTTGTAAAGTGAATTCCATGGAAAATCATTCTTAAAAAAAGGAAAACTTTTTGATATGTTTGATTGTATATTTATATAATGAAAAATGAAATATAAATTATTTACTATATTTGACCATTTCATAAAAAATAGTATTTTTTATAGTTATTGACTTTTTTAAAATAATGCTATTCAACATTTTCTCATATGATTATTGTATAGTTGGTATGGGACACGGTTCTTTTTGGGAATGGTTTACCTTTATTTAACTTTTTATTCAATATAATGTATTTTCTAGCATATATATATATATAGATTAAAATTAACATTTATAAAGATAAATTATAATCAATGATTAGTATATTATATTATTATAAGTTTTGATATAAACCCTACCATCTTATTTTCTATTTACATGTATACAAAAATATTAATAATTTATAACTATTTTCCAATAACATTATATTGTCTTATTAATATATAAAATCATGAATTGGTGTACCACTTAAGCTTTTAGTGCCGTTTGCGATGCTGCGACAGCTTTTAAAGCAAACCGCACAATCTGTATGTTTGATAATGATAAAACTCACTTTACTGTTGGTGTGAGATCCATATAAATTGTGTTTGAACCTCAGGTTTAAAGAAAGCAGCTCTCAGTTGCTTCCCCTTCCCCGCATCCTGCGTCCCATACAGTAAAGAGTGAATTATAATTCACTCTCCATTGTTCACTTAAGTGAAGAATGGAGAGTGACTCCACTGTTCCGGCCGGACTGGGTCCGGTCTAAAGCTAAATGCATTGAACTAAGTCCGACCCAGTTAAAAAAAAATTCAATTTTTATTTTTATTTTTATTTTTAATTGTTTTTTATTCGAAAAATTAGAAGGAGATCACTTGATGATATAGTATTTGCAGAATTTGATCGCAATCTCAATTTTGTTCCTGATATTGTTGCGTGCTTAAAGAAACTAAGAAAACTGTAGTCCTTGTCGGATGAATTTCGTACGTGATGGAATTGTAGATAGTTTAATGGAACAATAAAAAATATTTTATATAAGTATTATTTATTTCATGATGTAATAGCAGTAGTTAAATCTACAATATTTAAATTAAAAACCATTAATATTAATATTAATATATATATATATATATATATATTATTTTATAACCTTAATTTGAAAAACATTATTTTAACCAAACTGATTAAACTACTTTTTGTTCAACCTCAATTTCAACCATAGTTTTAACAAAACATATATAAATACCAAACCAAACTTAACCAAAAATACTTTTTATATAATAATTTTTTTCAAATCATAACCACAAAAGCTACCACAATACCAAACCTACTAAAACATTCATAAAAGGTATTCCATTCTGGTCAATGTATAACCTCTCTTATTTTTCAGAAATTAACTCGGTCTAGTTTTCCTTCACCTGAAAATGGAATTTCTCTTGTTCTAAAGTAGACATGAAATATGAAAATCATCTCAAGGAAAGGGAGATAGATAAAGTAAATAAGCACCATCAAACGCGTAAATTAAACTTTGCTAATGATGAAAGCAACAAAAAGAAAAACCCCGAGTTTCCATACACATGCAACGCAGTTCATCTTTCTATTGCCACACATGATCCAACTCTCCTCCTCCTCCGGCATTCACTCCTCATCAAAAGCGGCGGTGCTTTTCCCTGTCGGTGCCTGCATGTCTCTCTGCCTTTTCATTTTCCCCCATCCATCTATTCCTTTGTCTGAAAGTTCTTGAAAATATTTATATGATTTTAAATTTTGATATTTATGATTTACGCACGTACCTGATAGAAAGAAAGAATGCTTACAAAGCGATTTGAACCAAACCTATGCCTAATTTGACCGGTACTATAAGATTGATTAGATCTTGACTTTCCATGCCCTACGAAAGCTAGACTTGTGTGTGTATTCTATTTATTTTTTTATTTTAAAAATATTTTAAAAAAATTTAAATTTATTTTTTTTATTTTAAATTAATAATTTTTTTAGTGTTTTTAAATCATTTTGATGCCCCAATATAAAAAATAATTTTTTTAAAATAAAAAAAATATTATTTTGATACATTTCTGAATGAAAAACACTTTAAAAATCAACCACAACTACATTCCCAAACAAAACCATTATGTAATTTGTATTTTTTAGAATACCAAGATATTATGCAATTGGTGATTTGTTTTGTGAAAAAAAAAAAAGATAATAATTTATGAAAATAATCTCTTGCGTGTGATCCGTACTTATGAGTTAATTGTAATTAATAGATAAGTATATAAGCTAAAACGGAGCATAAGACAAGTTCAGTTCGTTAAATTTCAAAGCAACTTCACATGCAGTTGACCTAATAATGTTTTTTTTTTCTTTTTTACAAGTTGATTTATTTAGAAAATAGATTTTACAAGCTGGGTTTAATTTTGTTTGTAGCTATGTAACACTCTCACTGAATATATAATCTACAGTCCAATTTAAATGTATTTCTTTATCGAAATTATATGTAATTATTCGAGGTACATTCTTGAGAAATTAATAATCTTGTATAATAATAAAAATTTAATTATCTTAACCTTTAAGGTAGATTATCTAAAGTCATTGATGTTACCAGAATATTTTTTTCATCTACATTAATGTGCTTCAGTCGACGACAACTAATTAATGATGGATTAATGACTCTCGAGACAATGTTAAACCGCTTTATCAATAATTAGCAAGCCTTTGATTAGGGACTTAATTTTGACTATCTTTAATTAATTAAAAAATGTCAAGCACAATGCTCTCTATTGGGAGCTATTTTCAGCTCTAAAAAAACCATTTGAAAACGCGGGTTAATTTATATTTTTAAAAAGTTTTAAAAATTGTATTTACTAAAAATTATTTTTTTTATGTTTTGGATCATTTTGATGCGTTAATCTCAAAAATTATTTTTAAAAAATAAAAAAAATATTATTTTAATGTATTTCAAAATGAAAAGTACTTTAAAAAACAACCACAGCCACACTTCCAAACAGGTTTATACATTGTGTTTTCTTTAAGAATTTAAGGAACAAAAGGTGGGAAATCAAACGTATGCCAACATTTATCAATCAAAAAACAACTTATTTTTAAGAGTAAGTTTCTGAATTTCTTGGTTCAATTAAGGAAAATAAATGTGGGGGTTTTCCAAAAAAAAAAAAAAACAATTGACAGTCAACATGTATGTTACCTTAAAATTAGTAGGACGAGGAGATGCATGTGCCTTGTTTCGTTACTAAAAGCTCAAGTAAAGTGTATTAATTGATGATTAAGGGAATTCTAAAGCAAGCAACATTTCTTTTCCCCATTTTATACCTTCAAGACAATATATTATACTTATTTATTCTTGGAGTTTATTTATTTTGATTTTAAAGACTAATTATAATTTATAAAATAGCAATTCCTGGTCTTGCTGCTTTGTTAGTAGTACAGTTAACATCGTGCAACTCATAAAACCAAATCTGAATACCTCAATTACGAAATATTTTTATGCAGTATAACTTATTAAAATATATTAAAATAATATTTTTATTTTGATATTAATATATTAAAACTAAAAGAAAATATTAAAAAAACGTCACTTCAAATATTTTAAAAAAAATTAAAAAACAATAAAAAAAAATTACAGACCCAGATGACCTTTATGACAGATGTCGGAAGCCAAAACACCCTGACCCATGCCAGACACCAATAGTACCGCCCCAAAAGACTTTAGACCATCGAACACCTCTGGGCCAACACATGTAAGGACCCCACACGGAAATCGTACAAAAAATACGTTTGAAATGTGTGATCCTCCGCCAAATGGAGGGAGGAACCGACAGTCCTCGCAGGAGCATTATGCAGTCAAACGGACTTTAAAATTAGTTATTATTTGTTATTATGTTTTAAAAATATTTAATTTTTTTTTTAATTTTTTAATGTTTTTTCTTTATTTTAAATTAATTATTTCAATTTTTCAAAAAAAATTGATGTTGTTTTATAGTTATTTTTTTTAATAAAATGGATGTTTTAATTTTTAAAAAAATAATCAAAATAACATGGTTTTTGAAAAAAAAAAATCCAGTCAAAAAAAAAATTAAGCTAAATTAGATTTCGAATCTAGTACTAGATTGATCATGAAAAAAACTGATTTTAAATTAATTTTTTAATATTTTTTAATTGATATAAAAAATAAATTTAAAAAAATAAAAAATATATTATTTTAATATATTTATAAATATATAAAAAAATATTTTAAAAATTAATTTTCACAGCTTTCTGAAAGACATCTTTATTTTTGCTACGTGCATGCATCTAAGTGGACGAAGGTATTGCATGAGATTACAAGTTGAAAGCGATAGGAGGGCTGAGTTAGTTAATTTATGAAACTTGAAGGACCATTCAATGAATTTTACCCATTAGGTGAACCCTACAACCTCGTCTGTGTTTTTGAACTAGTCCCCGCCCCCCTCTCTCTCGCATTCCACCCTTGAACCTTCAGACACGTCTCCTACTTCACCTCCATTTCGGCCACATTTCACGGCATTGCACGTGCCAGACCACACCTCTCCTTATATATACACATTACACACCTCCTTGCTCACATATCCCTCCACACTCGTCTCCTTCTCTGCACTAGAACTCCCTCCCTTCCTCTTTGTCTCTCTTACTCTCCTTAACAATGGTTGAGCCTGCAACTGACACAAAATCAGCAGCAAAGGTTGTGCCTTTATTGAAAGATGAGCTTGACATTGTTATACCAACCATAAGGAACTTGGATTTCTTGGAGATGTGGAGGCCATTCTTTGAGCCCTACCATCTTATCATCGTTCAAGACGGTGATCCTTCTAAGATTATTAAGGTCCCTGAGGGTTTTGATTATGAGCTTTATAATAGGAATGATATTAACAAGATTCTTGGTCCCAAGGCCTCTTGTATCTCTTTCAAGGACTCTGCTTGTCGTTGCTTTGGTTACATGGTGTCTAAGAAGAAGTATATTTTCACTATTGATGATGATTGCTTTGTAAGTTCTTTCGATCTATGCTTTTTCTCTCCTTTTTATTATTTTTTAGGGTGTTCTGCATCTGGATTTTGGTTTTTTTAGGCCAAAGTTTAGATCTTTTTTAATTTAGAGGTAGATTTGATCTGTTTTGTGACTTGGATTTTCTTGATTTTGGATCTGTTTATGTTATGTTTGTTGATAAATTTATATGCCGATTCTGTAACTGTTGCATGTTTTTGATCTGCAAAGCTTCTCTGTCGGTGGATTTCTGTTTTTTCTTAAACACATTTGTGAGTGATTTGTACTACATTTTGTTAAGCGATATACATTGGCATAATCATGTTTAAATCTTCTTCATAAACTTTAATTGACACATCACGGATTTATGATTTTTAAATCTCCGTATACTATTTCTGTAACTGTAGTATGTTTTTGATCTGCAAAGCTTCTTTGTCAGTGGATTTCTGTATTTTCTTCCTCATAATTGTGATTGATTTGTAGTACATTTTATTAAGTGATATACATTGGCATAATCATGTTTTAAATCGTCTCAGAAAATTTGAATTGACACACATTACAGATTTATGGTTTGAAGTCCTAATTGAACTTGTAAACCAAATAAAAAATTGCAGGATCCTTAGAATTATGTTTTGATTCTTGCTTCCTTTTTAGTTTGATAGTGGCATTTGTGAAATTGGGGTTTTTGGCTTGGAAGTAGTCTAAGTCTTTAGACTTTTCCAGTCCAATGTACCTAAGTATCCTTTTCTGTTCTGTTTCTATGACCCTGCCATATTAGATTTGAAGTAATGATGTGAAATCTCTCTAGACATTGTGACATGGTCTTGTAACTTGAGATCTGACCATGTTGGGTTTTGTATTATTTATGACAACTCATATCATTATCTCACACCTAATCAACTTGGATTTGTTATACAAATTCAAATAAGTGGCCCATGCATGGAAAGCTGAAGCAATGTTTACAACTTTGCACAAAGAGGTATCACAGCAATATGCCATTTGTAATTGACAAATATTTGGTTGCAAATTGCAGTGATGGACAGCTATGAATTCTGATCTGGTCTAATTTTGAATTGTCTGTGATTTCACATGTTCTTACTAATTGATAATGGAAGGAAGCTTCACTTTTTCTCTTTTTTGATTGGTGGGTCCTTGTTTAGAATAAACTAGGAGGTAATGCATCGGATTTGAAGGCTAAATGCTCCGCTCGCGCTCATAAAAAAATAAATCCCAACATGATTAATCAATTGTTTTATACTAACTCCATGTGCTTAAGTATCCTTTCTAGATGGTTAGTATTCTTTAAAACTATACTTAAAAAAAACTTCATTTTATTTCTCACCATGTTTTGATATAAAAATCCTGACTCGTCACAATTTGAATGCATCACTTTATCTATTCAACAAAAAAAATATAGATGTTTAACTGTTAGCTATGTGGTTAGGTTGCTAAGGATCCATCTGGTAAAGCTATCAATGCACTTGAGCAGCACATCAAGAACATTCTCTCGCCATCAACTCCATTTTTCTTCAACACCCTCTATGATCCTTACAGAGATGGTGCAGATTTTGTTCGTGGATACCCCTTCAGTCTTCGTGAGGGTGTCCCCACTGCTGTTTCTCATGGCCTGTGGCTCAACATCCCTGATTATGATGCACCTACTCAGCTTGTCAAGCCTCTTGAGAGGAACACAAGGTGTGTGATCCATTGATGAGTGAGAGGACTTAATTCGGCCCTCTAAATGCCTTTGATTTAATTAGTTTTTAATACATGCATGCAATTTATTAGGTACGTGGATGCTGTTTTGACCATTCCTAAGGGCACCTTGTTCCCTATGTGTGGTATGAATTTATGTTTTGACCGCGATTTGATTGGCCCTGCCATGTACTTTGGTCTCATGGGTGACGGTCAACCAATTGGTCGCTACGATGATATGTGGGCTGGCTGGTGCACCAAGGTACATATATGCATCTATTTCATAAAAAAGCAAGACTTGTTCTATATGTTTTAGAAATGTTTTTGGTATTTAATTGATGATTGTTTCCAGGTTATCTGTGATCATTTGGGACTAGGAGTGAAGACTGGTTTGCCATATATCTATCACAGCAAGGCTAGCAACCCATTTGTGAACCTAAAGAAGGAGTACAAAGGCATCTTCTGGCAGGAAGAGATCATTCCCTTCTTCCAAGCTGCCACTCTTTCAAAAGACTGCACCACTGTTCAGAAGTGCTATATTGAGCTGTCCAAGCAGGTTAAAGAGAAACTTGGAAAGGTTGATCCTTACTTTGATAAGCTTGCTGATGCCATGGTTACTTGGATCGAGGCCTGGGACGAGCTTAACCCCTCAGGAGCTTCTGCTAAAGCTACCAATGGCAAAGCTTAAGTGAGATTTTGATTAGGTTCATAAACCAGAATGAGAAAAGAGTTTAATTATTTAAGTCATTGTATCCTTAATTCTTGCCAGTGTGGCCGATGCTTGGATTTTCCTATTGGTGGACGTATTTTATTTTATTTTAAATTTATTAACTTCTTGTTCACATGAATAAAATGCAGATAGTTTAGTAATAAAATATGCTTCTTGGATTTGGCAAAGTTAAGACGATTATCTTGAACTTTTACTAGGTATTAAGAAACAAAAGCTTAGTGGAAGAGGCTTCTTGTTTCATTCCTTTTGCCTTTTTTCATTAATCAGCTGGGTGTAATAAAAATATTATTTTGATATATTTATAAATACATTATAATATCAAACAAACACGCATTAATTGTCATGGAGGTTGAAGATGAACACTTATTATATGAAGTCCGACGGCTTGCTTTATTTCTGGCCTTAGCACCATAAATGTTTTCATCATGTGATCTAAAGTAGTGATGGTACTGTTGAAGACAAGCGACATGCAAGTGAAATAAAAATTGGAGACAGAAGACGAAGATAATCCCAGCAAGACTGAGACCTTGAAGGTGCGAGTTAGACTTCAGAAACAAGAATCATCAAACAATGCCAGATTCAAGTTTCACACAAATAACAAGTCAGATGAGCCAACCAAAATTTGCAGTCAATTCCTTTTGAAAATTATTTTTGGTCAATTATTGCGAATCATAAGTTGAATCTCACAAAACAATCGTCCATGATACATAAAATGAAACCTGTGCAGTTATTTCTTTCATAGAAAATTCGTCACGAGGCACCCAGCACCTTTACGGTCAAGCTCCTTTGTTTTTTGCAGTTAAAAAATATTTTTATAAAAATTTAAATATTTTTATATTTTTAGATATTTGAAATAATAAAATAATATTGCTTCAATGTATTTCTAAACAATCACAATGCCTTGCAGGACCTATACAGTTGCTTAAAAAATCTAAACTGTCACAGTGGATTAACAAAAGCAAAAGAATTTATAATGTAATAAATAGCATCTGACACTAAAAAAATGGCAAGGGGTTCTACGGATAAGAAACACAAGATTGCTTCCACATTCAACAAAAATTTTCTCAGCTTCTGAGAATTTAGTGGTATGTGAAACCACCTGCCATGCAGAGAACATTAAAACAAATGACTTCTGTAGCATCAAACGGCTTAATTCTTAAGAGCTTGAGGCAGGATCACTGATATCATCTGTTTTTGGACGTTTGGCTTTAGGCTCTTCACTGTTTTCATGGTTAAGATGTTCACTCACTGCCTCTGGACCCAAAAGAGAAATGTGCTTGCTGGTAATTTGACGACCTGCCCTTAGTTTTGGCCCCCAATGTCTTTCAGGATTCGGAAGGAAACGTGCGACCTTCTTGGCTTGTGCCTTGCTAAGAGATGCAACTGCTCGGGCAAAGTTGGCCTAGGTAAGAAGAAACAAAAGGTAAGAGAATTCAGCCAGATGATAATCATCCACAACACAGGGAAGTGTGTGTACTGCACATGCAAAGTACAAATGTGGGCAATTGTTCAAGAATTGGTTTAACATTGAATTAACAACTTGGGTTATAAGGAAAAAAAATCTAGATCTGCAGCTTGGGAAACAAACATACTTGAAGAACAGGTTCTTTTGCAAGTATCACGCTGCCTGGCTGATCAGGCGCTTGAGCTTTCACAGGATGATTTTTCACCTACATGAAGATACATAACCCATTATGTCAAAAGAGGAGAGGGAAAACATCCAGGAAGCTCATACAAATTGCTAATTCTTCGACGCATTTTAACATTGTTTGCCAGGAAGAATAGGAAAACTCTTTTTTTAAGGGAAAAAAAGGGAAAAAAGAAGCCAAAAGCAGGCATTTGTATAGTAAAGCACTAGTAAAACACCTTTCAATGACCAAAAGGTGCTATCAGCAAATAGCCATTATGTTTTCTGCCTCCCATAAATCAGATAACCACAAAAACACCCGTATCTGGGATTATGAAGGAAAAAACCTAAGTAAAGGATCATAATATGTCCCAAAGAAGAAAGAGAAAAACACAGGAAGCTCAAACAAATTGCTTCCTTTATCGATCAATTTTAATTTAAATAATTGGGTTACGAATGAAAAACTTTTCTATTTTAGAAAGAACAGTGCACACACACATGTACGGTGAGGTACTAGTAAAACCCCTTTCTATGACCAAAAGGTGCTATCAGCGAACTCCCAATTTGTTATTTGCCTCCCATGAATCAGATAATCATTGATAACAACATTAACTGGGATTATGAAGGCATGACAGGAAGTGAATGAAAACCTTGGACATTAGTCCTTATCCAGGATCATATTATGTCAACAAAGAAAGAAAATTGCGGGAAGCTCAAACAAATTGCCATCATCTTCAATCTATTTTAACTCAATGCAACAGGAAGGAAATTCTTCTGAAAGAGAAGAGACAAAGCCTGCACATATGCACATGTATGGTAAGGTACTAGTAAAACACCTTTTTAAAAAAGGTGCTATCAGCGAACTCCCAATTTGTTATTTGCCTCCCATGAATCAGATAATCATTGACAACAACATTAACTGGGATTATGAAGGCATAACATGAAGCCAAGGAAACCTCAGACAAGAGTCCTAATACAGCATCTTATTATGTTCCAAAGGAGAAAAGTCCAGGAAGCTCAAACAGTTTGCTATTACTTCAATTTATTTGAACTTTATGCATCAGGAGGGGAAAAAAAACCTTATTGTAAAAAAAATAAACAAAAATACACAAATGCACATGTATGGTGAGGTACTAGTAAAACACCTTTTTAAAAAAGGTGCTATCAGCGAACTCCCAATTTGTTATTTGCCTCCCATGAATCAGATAATCATTGATAACAACATTAACTGGGATTATGAAGGCATGACAGGAAGTGAATGAAAACCTTGGACATTAGTCCTTATCCAGGATCATATTATGTCAACAAAGAAAGAAAATTGCGGGAAGCTCAAACAAATTGCCATCATCTTCAATCTATTTTAACTCAATGCAACAGGAAGGAAATTCTTCTGAAAGAGAAGAGACAAAGCCTGCACATATGCACATGTATGGTAAGGTACTAGTAAAACACCTTTTTAAAAAAGGTGCTATCAGCGAACTCCCAATTTGTTATTTGCCTCCCATGAATCAGATAATCATTGATAACAACATTAACTGGGATTATGAAGGCATAGCAGGAAGCCAAGGAAAACCTCAGACAAGAGTCCTCACACAGCATCTTATTATGTTCCAAAGGAGAAAAGTCCAGGAAGCTCAAACAGGTTGCTATTACTTCAATTTATTTGAAATTTATGCATCAGGAGGGGAAAAAAAACCTTTTTTTAAAAAAATAAACAAAAATACACAAATGCACATGTACGGTGAGGTACTAGTAAAACACCTTTTTAAAAAAGGTGATATCAGCGAACTCCCAATTTGTTATTTGCCTCCCATGAATCAGATAATCATTGATAACAACATTAACTGGGATTATGAAGGCATAACAGGAAGCCAAGGAAAATCTCAGACAAGAGTCCTCACACAGCATCTTATTATGTTCCAAAGGAGAAAAGTCCAGGAAGCTCAAACAGGTGGCTATTACTTCAATTTATTTGAACTTTATGTATATGATGTAAAAAAAAACCTTTTCAAAAAAAAAAAAAAAACAAACAAAAAAACACAAATGCACCTGTATGGTGAGGTACTAGTAAAACACCTTTTTAAAAAAAGGTGCTATCAGCGAACTCCCAATTTGTTATTTGCCTCCCATGAATCAGATAATCATTGATAACAACATTAGCTGGGATTATGAAGGCATAACAGGAAGCCAAGGAAAACCTCAGACAAGAGTCCTGACACAGCATCTTATTATGTCCCAAAGGTGAAAAGTCCAGGAAGCTCTAACAGGTTGCTATTACTTCAATTTATTTTAGCTTTATGCACCAGGAAGGAAAAAAACCTTTTTTTTTTCAACAAAGAAAAATACACAAATACACATGCATGGTGAGGCCCTACTAAAACACCTTTCTAAGACAAAAGGGTGTTAGCATCAGTGAACTCCCATTTTTTTATTTGCCTCCCATGAATCAGATAATCACAAAGAAACAACGTTGTATGGGATTATGAAGGCAAAACAGGAAGAAAATCCTTGGACATGTGTCTTACCCAGCATCTCATTATGTCCCAAATGACATCCATGGGGGCATCTGATTTTAGCCCCAGGGGATTTACATGCGTCCCAGAGATACGATATCCTGCATTGATCACAGCAGAACGGAAAATTACTGCAGATGGCGAGGTGCATTTTAGTGTTGCACAGAGGTTGTGCAGACTCAAAAAGAGAGGAACATCAGGCAATTCCTGCAAACAGTAAAATTGGAATGAGAACAACTATATCATTAAGACACTGGTAGCAAAGATAAATATATTATGAATTTCCCCTCCGTGTTTAAAGCATAGCTAACTTGAAAAAATAATATTTGATCATATTTCTTTTTCAGAATATAAATTTTTGGAAAGAAAAGTCAATGTGACACTATTAAATGAAGCAAACATATCTTTTATTCTCTCTTTTTTTTTGTTGCACTCCTTTTTTTTTGTTCTTTTGAAAGGTTAATGTTACAAATTATAATGACACAATGCAGCTCACTGAACTGCTAGTTGGAATACAAACACCAATAATCATTTTTCCAGGAGAATCAGGCAAGAACTTAAAGTGCAAAAATGCATCTTAAACATTAAAAGCAATAAATCCAACCAATACATCTCCCGCGCCAAATTTCCAGCACCATGGAAATTATGACAGGTCAACCCTTTGACCTGCACTAGCAAAGAAATGGAATAGCTGAAGAAAACTGAAACAAGGCCAAAAAAGGAGCACAGGAACTAACCTCAGATATCGTTGTCAGTACAGCTGATATGCGATCATAAGCAGGATATCGGTCCTTCATTGATTTCACACTTTTGAGTATGGAAGTCACCCATTCTTGATCATGAATGGGAGCAGACCATATAGGTCCACCCATATTGTATTTCTTCCCACAGTCACTGCACTCTTGAGGAACAGCAGGACCAAACCCAGGTAGATATCTTACACTGCTATCCTGAAAAGTAAAATCAAATGATATATATAAGTCACTGCAATATTCGATGGTGAACAATTTAAGATTTTTTTTTTTCATAAATTTGAAAAATTAAGAATATAAAATTGCTTATCCAGAACAGCCAAAAGATTTATAAACTTTCTTCTGTCAACAAAGTTATGAAAGATGTCAAGATATTTTACAGCCAATAGAATTCGATACAAACCAACAGGCACAACTCATTCCATTTTAACTGGGCAGGTCAACACATGCAGTATATACACTCTCCATGTATTAAAATGTTAATTTGGTAGAGCCCAGTGATTTTAATTCAAGTTTCAAACTCAATTACATTCCACCAACAGAGCTCATCAGGTTGGAATAGCACTAAAGGGATTGTTCAAACTTGCCAACCTGTGAGCTCACTACCAGATTGGCCACAATGCTGGAATGGTCCCCTCACTCAAACTCAACCAATCCTAAACTACTGTCGGCCATGGTAGAAGGAAATAATGAAGAGAAGCAAGATCACCAATAAAGTGATGAAATGGAAAATTAAATCAATTTGGATGCATCCATGCATGTAAATAACTAAGCACAAGTGACATTGAAACAGGATGCGTACCTTGGAGACAGTCCTCCCAATAGGTTGAAGATGATAAGAATCACAACCAATGCATTGATAAACATACGAGAGCTTAAGAGGAGTGTTTTTCATTGCACTTGCAGAACTGCAGTCAACAATTTCAGTTTCAGTCGGCTAGATATGGAAGTGCTTTCTTATATATTTAGCAAAAGTTAATGAAAAAAAAAAACAGGCTACCTACGTGTACACACGAACAAAAACCCGAACATAAAAGTTCATTTGGACAGACAGAATAGGAACAATGTAGCGCTTGTAGCGATTTGCATGGCTCTGCAGAAGAACAAACAATTAATTATTGAAAAAAAAGAATCTCCAGCTCAAGCAGGATACTCTCGGTGCTCATATTCCCCACAATTTGTGTACTGTTTCTTTAGACCAAAAGCATATAAATAGCTTGTCTGTGTTCTCCAAAAGGAAAAAAGAAATGGGTGATTTTCAAGAGCATGGATGTACCTCAATTGAGGCAAGGAGGATCCTCAAGGCCATTTCATGGCAGTATTTCCCTCTCAATGGGTAAGAACCATACCTAATTCCACAAGTATTTGTTAAAAGGTATGCCACCAGTCTCGGAAAAGAATGGTTAACAAGAAGGTAAAGACTGTAATCTTACTTTGAGTAACAAACCTCGCCATTGCCTCCACAGAGCACTGCCATATCAGTTGCTGTACACATCAGCATTCCACCATCAACAACAGATTGAACTGCAGAGTCCAAAAATACTGAAGGTGATCCGTAAGGATCAAGATCAACCTGAAACAATCTAAACCAATGAGCAGTTGATTTTTTTTCCTTTTTCTGCTTTGACATGAACAGAAAAACTGCTAGGACTTTCTGAAATAATTGAATTAGTAATCATGAAAACAGTTAAAGGTATTCGAATCTGTTTATGGCGGAACTGACAAGACATTTTTTATAGGGATGCAGATTTTCAGAAAGATAAATTAAACAAGTAAATAAAATGCATACCATATCAAATTCTTTGGGGTGAGTGAGCATATATACACGAGCATCAGCAAGATGTGATTCGACCTTTGAAATTGCCACCGAACCGTTGAACTTAATATTTTTCTGGCAAGCTTCAACTGATGCTGCAGGGTGAAAATGACAGAATAAAACTCCTGTTAAGCAGATTATTATTTTGGCCGTATAAAGTTACACAATACACTTATATATGAGAGAATGTCTACATTAATGGGCATCTGATATAGAAGAAGCATCGTGATCTTTTTCTAGGGCCATTTTGTGCAAGAATATGTCTTTTCAAAATCAAGGAACAGGCAAAGGCTTCCAGAAGTCAAGCATCCAAAATATTTACCTTTATCATTATCCAAGGCCACTACTTTACCAATCCCTTCTACCTCACAAGCATATCTTAGAGATCTTAACCCGGAAGCTGACAATGCCTGCGTATCCAGAAAGAAAGTAGTTGCAAAGTGATTTGATAATACTAAATAAGAGAGTATGGAAATATATAGAAATAAGAGATCTGATATTGAACCTCAAGAACTTTTGGTGGCTTCAGCTCCCCTCGATGATTTCCCTCTGCGGACTTCATTGGTTCTTCTGAAATACTACAAGGTTCAACCTGAGATATCTCTTTGTGCACTTCGCATTCAACATTAGATTTTTCATTATCCAAAGCAGACCCATTAGATTCTTCTACTACAGCAGGCTCAGATGCATCCTTGCCAGATGCCTTATCTGCTGATTTTGTTCTTTTGGACAGCTTTGCTTCATGCTCCTCTTTGCGTTTGGAGACAAATGTCCTCAGGACAGCAATAGACAAGTCTCTGTTGTTAACCTGGCAATTATAGAGTCAAATCATGAGGATCCTCTAATTGCACAATTACAGAAGCAGTAAAGCAACCACAACAAAATCTTTGAACTCCGGAAAAGAAAAATTAGGAGACTACATTATCATGTGAAAATACCAGTTGTAAATCAGTCACTGAAGAGACAATCAAAACCCCGCATATTGATTTATGATATAAGGCTTCTTCACTAGTTCTTTGAGAATTTTCTCTTTGACCAATTACACCTTAGTTCCTCTACCTAAGATATTTTCATTAAACAGTAACCAGAGCTCTCCAACTAAAACCAATACCCCATCAAAACTCCAATTCAAAAAACCGGATTTGACTATCCAGCAAATCAAAGATTCGAACTTTACATCTCATTTAGACAAATTTACTATAAAACAACCAACAAAAGAACAGAAGACAAGATTTAGGCACCTGGGTTTTGTTGTAAAACACTTGGTTTTTAACATTCATAAGTATCTCAGCCTCTCCTTCTTTAATAATGGTATAATCTTCCAGATCTTCTCCTGCCATTGCTCTTATGCTTTTATCAACAAAAGACAATCTCTTAAGAAGCGAAAAGAAGACGTTCTTTTATACGGTTGACAGCCCTTGCAATCAACAAGAACATGCATCAAAGTTGAGTAAAGAGCTTTATTTATAGATGTGAGTGTGTGTCATCTGTCTGCTCCTCAAAGCAGTTACTGGAATTCCTTAAACCCTAATTTCTGACCCTAGTGCACGTTAGATAATGTTAGGTTTTTTTTGCTAATGTGATCTGGAGGGTTGTGTTTTGATCTGGTGGGTTTTGTTTGAAATTTCTTTAGGCCTTCTCTTAAAATTCAAAGAATGGATATGCTAGAATTTACCTCAATGGGCTTCCCCTCTGGACTAGAAGGATAGACAACGATTTTTCTCCAAAACGTGAACTTTTATTTGAAGCCTTAGGGCTCAGCTAGCTAAGGCCCAGATCACATTAACTTGGATTAGTCTAAGTTAATAATTTTTTATATATAAAAATCAAAGTGATGTGGTCAATAAGCATGGTCTTCCCAACATGGAAAGGATTTTAGATAATCAGACTTGAATAGCTGGAAAGGATTTTAGTCTAAGTCTATTGCCTGCCCCTTTTCTATTCAAATGGACCCGATTGAATAATTACTTTTAACTTTAGGGATCAAACTATAAGTTTCTCAAAAAACAAGGGACAAAATGTAATACAAATAACTTTATTTCTTTTAAAAAAAACTTATTTTAAAGTAAATTTAAATGAATTCTTAACTCCAACACACTACTATTTTTATTTTTTTTAGATTAATGTGGGTGTCCGGGTCAGTTTGCGCGCACTTCGACTAATCTCACATGTCCGAAAATTAACAACTATATAAGCTTTCAGTGACCCTGACGTTTGTGAGACTCAAACTGGTAATTTATGAAAAGCAAACTTATAACATAACTACTAATTGAGTTACATTTCTCGTATTACTCCAACATACTTCTCCTTTAGCTATGTAGTAGTTTTTTTCCATGAAATTCCGCAAGGCCATGTTCAAAATTTAATATTATATAAATTACAATAAATACTTATAACAATTTCAAAGATTTATATTATAGAGAAAAAAATGCATTTTGAGTCAAAAAAATTCTTTTTTATTCATGTATTATTTTGAACGAAAACATGTCTTTATTTTTATCAAAGGCAAGACTTTTTGAAATAAAACTTATCATAGTCTCAAAATAACTATAGCTCCTGGATTTATAATTTAAGAATAACTTATGATTCATGTTCATGAACTCATGTTTTACTATTGTGATGCTTAAAGGCTTTGATATAAACATGAATCATCAGATGATGAACTTGTGGAACCAAGCTTTTTAAAAGTTTTAATTTTTTTTTTAGTTTTAGTTTAATATTTTTTATATATTTTTAATGATTTTAATATACTAACATTAAAACAAAACATTTTGAAAACAATCTCTTGGATGGCTTTTACTAGTTTGCCATGAAGGCATTTCGGTGTTCGAAATTTCTTATTAAGTGCCTTGATTTGTTAGAAAACCATCTTAGTGAATCTTCACCTGAAGTTTCTCAAATCCTCCTTGTCTTCAGAGACTAATATTATATCTACTTGTTTCTGTTCTTGAAAGGATTGATGTTCGAATTAGATGTGAAGACCACAGCATCAAAATAATTTTTTAAAAATTTTTCAAGAATTGAAAGAAGGCAATTAAAATCATTAATTTTCAGTATGAACTTCTGGATGCAAGACTCTCTGCAAACTCACTCCCTGTTTCAGAGAGAGCATGGGCAGGCTAAAATAGCTTTCTTCTAGTTATTTTAGCTATAACTCTAGCAAAGGGATTCTCCCATGAGGAAGTGGGCAACTCCTCCGTGCTACTGTTGCCGAGAAGAAACTGGAGAACTTCTGCAGAGAATCGATTGCTCGTATCCCTTCAAATCACAGTAAAATCTCAAAATAATAAAAATAAATAAACCATGGTCAGAAAAAATAGATAATATAAAATTACAGGTTAGGAGAACCTTAGCTAAGAGACTGCCATGTACGATATGAGCAAAGCATCAGACTTGACAAGATCTACCTCACAGGATGATAGATCTTGGTGATCCAGAGCTGCTGGAATAGTGAAGATAAGTAAAGGGAGGAACTACTGGAAATCTGCGGTATGGGAGGACTCGGAAAGACTCTTCTAAGTTCTTTCAGAGTCATTCCCGCCTCTCCCATACCGGAAGCTTCCAGTAAAGCAGTCTCCCTTTCCTTTCCAACACGGCGGAGGAAGTTGCCTGCCTCTGTTTCCACTTTATCCTTCTTTATACAGAGAGGAAAGGACAAATCTTGGTGTCCAACGTTCACAGGCCAGTGACAAACTGACCAGTTTTTTTCCACAAGGAAGGATAATTAATTCTCTTGGGAAGGAGGTTTTCGGGTTCTTGACGAAGACTTCGTTCCAGGATGTGACACAAACCTAACAGTCTGGACCCATACTTTGACCTTTTAATGCGTTCACAGCTAATTCTTGTTTTTTTGGATAAATTTTAAATTTTTTTATTTTAAATTAATTGTTTTATATATTTTTAAATTATTTTAATATTTCTTATTAAAAATAATTTTACATTATTTTAATGTATTTTTAAATAAAATATATTTTAAAATACAACAGTTTTCAAGTTATACCCTTACGAGACCAATCACTACTGATTTATTAGGTTTTTTTAACTTTGAAAAAGGAAGAAAACCTAGCTAACATGATTTTGCAAGGAGCAAATCCAGATTTTTTAAAAAATTATCTATTTTGGTCCAGGGGTCTTATAATAATTGTATTTTACGATAAACAGTTTTATTATTTCATTATCCTTAATATTCAATATTTTTAATCTTGGATTCAAGAGTTTTGTTGTAATTTTATAATGATTTTTTTTTGTTATTATTATATATTTCTAAAGGCATTTTTGTTTTTGAACAAATAAAAAAAAAAAAATATTGCTGACGCGTGTCTCGCATGTGTAAGCCGTTTCGCCACCTTCGGTCAATGCGTGAGGCTAAGTACAATGGTGTTAATTGTGTTTCTGCTGGATCATTTAATTCGTCTTGGCGCCCTCTCTTTTTTTGGGTGGCGCGTGTATTATAGTTCGGTCTGATTTGGTGTCAACTTGCTTTTTTTTCTTTCTTTTCCTATTATTTCTTATTTGGATTGTGTGGTGGCCATGTAAAAAATTATATCAGCCCTTTAATTTCTTTTTCTTTTTTATTCAGTCTCTTTTCTTCTAATTACAATTGTTTTAATTACATTGATTATTTCAAATTTAATTTTATTTTTGATTTTATCCTTGATCATTTGATTATTTTTTTTTATCAAATTTGGTTCTCATTCTTTTAATTGCAATTTGTTTTGTTTTGAATCATTTTCTTGATTTTCTTGATTTTTTTTTAATTTCATCTCTAAACAATTATTTTCATTTAATTTTTATGTCAAATTTGATCCTAATTTTTTTAATTGCTATTTTTTGAATCATTTTTTGAATTGATTTTTTTTTAATTACATCCTTAAACATTCAATTTCATTTAATCTTACCTAAACATTTAATTTTAGTTAATTTTTATGAAGAATTTATTTATAATTATTTTAATTGCTATTTTTTTTGTTTTGCATTGATTTTTTGATTGATTGGATTTTTTTCAATTTCATCTCTCAATATTTATTTGATTAAGAATTTTTCTTCTTTGTTTTTTCGGGTTTGCCTTTAATGGTGTCATTTCAATCTCATGATCTAAGTCATAGATCATAAAGATTAGCCCGAGTTGACTTCAGTGTTTTTTTAAAGCATATTTTTTCAAATAGTTTTTATCTGTTATTTTATTTTTTTTCTTTTCTATTTATAGGGTCATCTTAATTTCATGTTCTATGTCATGTGTTTGATTTGTTGACTCGAGTTGGTTGTTGGGTTTGCCTTTTTTGTTATCTTACACACACACACACACACACACTTTCCTTCATAATGGTAGGTGTCCATTCCTTGCATTTTAAGTTCGGTCTAAGTTACTTGCAATTGTTCAACCTAGTTGGTTCGATGACCCAGGACTCAAATTTTCTTTGAGTTCTTTAAAACACTAACGTCATATGAAATGTTTTTGCAATTGGGATAATTTTTGCCCATCCACAACGTAGCGATTAACCTAGGTTTTGAAGATTTACCTGGTTTTTTTAGCCTTTATGTTTTTGGGGATTATGCTCTGTTGTTTTTTTACAAATTTTGAAAATACTTCAAGCTATCTCAAATTTTTAAATTCATTGTTTCATCATCAATAAATGTAATTAATATAAATTTTAGAAAATGATTATACATGCCCAATCTTCCAAAACACACTCATAATTATAATTTTGAATTTTTGTAAATTTAGATTTTTTTAAAAATTTAGGATTACAAATATTATCATGTAGAAAATGAAAATTTAGCAGCCTATATGGTACAAATCAATTACAAACATCCCATAGGTTGTATGGGCAAAATACATTTAGCATGTGACGTCCGCGTGTTTTACGTGATGATCACATCCCGGTACGGAAAATCAAAATCGACGTGTTTAAGGTTCCATTATTACACACACCAGCAACTCTGTTTCGTTCATTTCACATGCAAAGCAGATGGTAGCATTTTTTTTATTACATCCATTTTTTATTAGTTGTTTTTTTTATAAATACATTTAATTGATAATATTTTTATCTTGCAGGCTATGGTTCTCGGACGCGAGCCAAGCCTGATGAGTTCATGAATTGCCGAGCTCAACACTTTATGATAAGTTGGTTTTTAACCATTTTTTTTCGTAAGTTATTATTTCCTTGAATTTGATGAGTTTATTTTTTCTTCCCAAGATACATATAACAGTTGGTTGAAGGAGAGATGCGAGGATCATCCTTCGACTCATTCGGATCTTGATCTGGATTTATGGTTGGAGGCAGGATCGTCTGGTGGACTCGATAGAAATCGGGTGTACGGACTTTCTAACACTATGATCAAGAACTTGCAAACGGCCCATAGTGTTGTGACCATTGGATGCTCACAATTGATTCCGAGCACTCAAACTCTAAAGTTCGCAGCGATGCTAGACCAACAAGTACAAGCTTGGACAACCCATTTTAATAAAAAATATGAATAACTCACTACTGATTATGAAGAACTCCGTTGATTGATAATAAAGATGAAATTACAGATGTATGATACATGTGCATCCCCTGATTGGCTCCACGGTTCCAATGATGACCTACCTCCTCCTCCTTCTCCTTCAGCGCCGCCTCCATTTTAGATTTATTGTATTTGAACGTAAAAATATTTAATTTTTTAATAAGTATTTGATTTTTATATTATTTTAATTTATTTAATTATTTTTCTACTTTTGTTCAATATATATTTTTTTTAAAAATATTTTTAAAATATTACTGATGGGTTTACTAATGACATTCTATCGGTGATATGTTATATTTACCGATAGATATATCAACGAACAAATAAAAACACCGGTGACATTACATATGATTTCCATGTTGGTGATATGTTAAATTTACCGATGACGATACCGACAGAATGAAGAGAATATTTTTTTAGTGTGCTTTGTCTATCTGTAAATCTATTAATATATTTATTACTGACAGATTCACTAACAAACTTTAAATTATCAACAAGAGTTTTTCTAATAAATTATTTTTATTTGTGAGCTCGTTAATAATATATTTATCGATAAGTTGTAAGTATAAATATCAACATAAATTTTTATTGATAAAACTATTAAATGGGATGGTGATCATTAATTCTGGAGTTCAAACTTGGCATTCTTCGAATCATTATGGAACACATGGATGGTTCACTTTGTGTAAAAGAAAAGTAGGTACTTTGGTCGTCATACGGAGAGGTTGTGTTCAAAGAATTAGAAGTACTTAACACACCTTAAGAGAAGACCATACTTTCCACTTCCGTTTCGCACTAGCAAATCAAGCTTGCTTAGCATGACATGATCTTCACGTTCTCTAACAAGAACTCGAAAACTGTATAAAGGTCGCTTTCGTACGGGCGTCAATATTAATTCATGAAATAATTTCTCTTAACCATCAATACCTAGGCATTTACCACATAAAATATTAAGTCTATGCAATTATTTATGCCCTAGCACTCTACTTGTAGTCATCCCAGAGGCAGATATAGCTTAGGTGACTCATCTATGGCGACTGTTTTGGGCATATTTAAATACCCCATTACCTTAATTATATGGCATCCTAGAAGCTTCATTAGCTAATAAAATATACTTCATTAACATTAAACAATTTCCAAGGCATGGATTTAAGGATAGTTTATGTCAACAGATGGTGTAATGGCATTGGAGCACAAGCTGTTTTCGAGGAAATAACAACAACCCACTAACTTTCTTTTTTGGCTAAATCAAGATCATGCTGTCTACACAATCTCATTATCGTAGACAACAAGCTTTCTATCTTGAATTAAGACATGAAATCAATGATGTTGAAGGCTGGATTTATGCTGATGATATACAGTACGGCAGCAAAGATTTAGTAAAGACAACTGTGCCATGCTGATTGGGTAAGCGATAGTGAGCTGGTAAGTTTATAGAAACACTTGGATTCAGATTATAGGAGGGAAGGAATGATTGCACCGCCTTAAGCAAAAATAATGGAGAAATATCTTAATTTGTGCTTATGAGATCATCACTGTAACATGTAAACTAACTTTAAGGATTCAAGCTGCATGTCTGATTGAGGGGGGTATATATATAGGGGAAGCCTGTGTTCATTTGTGTCATGCAAATTGGAGACAACATACACAACAGTTTAAAGCAACATGGTAGCAAGGATGGGTTGGGGAATTCCTGAGAAAGGGTGGAGGAAAGGTCCTTGGACTCCTGAAGAGGATAAATTGCTTATTGAATACGTGAGCTTGCATGGCGAGGGGAGATGGAGTTCTGTTTCTAGGTGCCCAGGTAAGCTCTCTTGCTAGCTTGATGTGGCAAAGGCAATCACAGTAAACATTACCACCTACTTGCTATATGAAAGGGAGATACAGATTACAGATAGAAAGAAGAGATATATAGAATTTATATTTTATCATTCATTAGCAGATACTGATCGTGCTTTCTGCTTGTGATATTACATTTTAACATGCGCATGCATTAACTGGTTTCCAAGAGTAATTTTCTCGTTGATTGTTTTAGTGCTTAGCTTTGATTACTTACGATTGATTTTCTTACCAGGTTTGAACAGGAGTGGGAAGAGCTGCAGGCTGAGGTGGGTGAATTACCTTAGGCCGGGACTTAAGAGAGGCCAGATAACACCTCAAGAGGAAGGCATCATCATTGAACTGCATGCTCTCCTGGGAAACAAGTAACGCAGTTGATCTCACCGTTTACAATATATTTCCTTTTCTTTTTCCTGTCTGTCTTCGTTCTTTGTAAACTGGAGTTAATATTTCATACATATCTATCTAGGTGGTCAACTATTGCTAGATACTTGCCTGGAAGAACAGACAATGAGATAAAGAACTATTGGAGAACACATTCCAAAAAGAAAGAGAAATCCTCTCAGAAACAATTAGAAAAGAGAAAAGCTCAGATCCTCAAACAGGAAGAGGAACACCAGCAACACCTGCAGCAGCAGCAGCAGCAGCAGCAGCAGCAGCAGCTAGAAGCTGGTGACATGAACATGGTCAACACCATTGCTCATGAAAAGATGCATGGAGCACCAGAGATGATGTACCCCACTGTGGAGGATCAATGCTTACCTGTGATGTCTCAAGATGTTGTATCTTGGGCAGATTCTGTGGTAGAGGATTATTATAGACTATGGGGTGGCTTTTGGAACTTAGATGATCATCCATAGGCTCAAATTATTATAGACTATGAGGGAGTTGTAATTGCATGCTCAAAAACTCTGGAAAAAATCAAATCGAAAATGGGTCTCGTGAGATAAGCAGATAACACTACTTGTTCCCTAGATTGGGGACACCTCCAATAAATAATGTTCTTCTTCCTTAATTTGATTATACCATCGTATCCTTTTTTTTTTTTTCGTTTAATTATACTTATCATCTAGTATTAATCGCGCCATCAGGGAATCATCAAAACTTTCATTTTGTGTTAATCTAAATATCATATATCTCTTGTCGAACTTTTCTTTTATTTGTTTTCTAACATAAAAAGAAACAAATAATTTTTTTTTAATAATAAATATATGATATCATAAAAAATAAAAAAAATAATATATCTATGATAATATCAGAAAATAAAAGTAAAAACACTTGAATAACCGAACAAGAATGATAGGGATATGATACATAGTTTATTTTCCTTTTTTTTTTAATTTAGATTAATTTCAGGGAATAAATTAAAGAAGTAAAAATACCGAAAAAATGATGTGAGAAAATGAAAAAAATTCAATTTCTGACTGTGCTAGTGACACTAATTGATGAAAATATGTAAAGCTGATAAAATATTAAGATAAAAAATAATAGCTGTATTTTTTAAATACAAAAGAAAGATTATAGGGATAAGTCCCAAGATAAATGGGCAAAAGTGTGGGCTTTTCCATGGGCTCGCCCAAATCCAAATAAAAAAATACAAACAAAAATAATAATTAATTGGTGGCCCATGCAGGTTTCGAACCTGCGACCTTCGCGTTATTAGCACGACGCTCTAACCAACTGAGCTAATGGGCCATTTGCATTCCAGGTCAGAATATGCTATATTAATACAATACGTAATAATTGATATCCGATATATTTTTTGTGGTGGGAGAGGAATTGAACATCTTAGTAGAAAGGAAGGACTGTGTGAGCGACAGAAGAAGAGGAGGAGATGAATAACTTAACATCAAGTGAAGTAGCAGGTTTTGGTGTTGGAGCTTTGCTTTTATGTGCAACCATTTCTGCCCCAAAGATTGACTCTTTCATCTCTGCTTCACAAAGAAGGTAAACAAAAATTTCTTCCTTTCGCTACTATTTCTGGTTTATTATAGTTGCTTAACATAGCACCAAGTTAAGTTACCATTTCTTTGAATTGTTACCTTTGATTGCTACAAGCTTGGAAAATTTGTTTGTACAATGATGCTGTTTTTCTCTGTTTTTGAGTTTTGATAGGTTTATAGTTGTTCCCATTTTGTTTTCTTTGTGTTTTGTCTAATTAGTCTGAGTAAAATGAAACTTGGGTCACTGTATCAATTGGTGAGTATGCAATGGAAGATTGAGAAGAAAAAAGTTCTGGAGAGTAGCTGTTGTCTACTTGCTAAAAATCAGCAAAGATTAAGTTCTTAACATAATTTTACAGCTAGTATCTTATGGGATATTTTGTTGCACTTACAACTTAACATGGAAAATTGGATCTAGAGTCGTGCAAGAAAGATGGGACCTTGACTGTGAGGAAAATTCAAGATGTTCAAGTCTTGTTCTTCCTAGCTTGAAGATTTTTTCTACTTCTTTCCTTGGTGCTTTATTCAGCATTGTCGAGTACCTTAATTTTTACTTAATGTAGAGATTGGTCTTGTCCATTGTAGATTGGTAAATGAACAATGCTGGCTCGAGCTTTTATATCCATGTTTTATGTATTAGGTCAAGAGGAGCTTGGATTGCAACTATGTTCTAGCTTAGTTCTGTTATCCTTTTTTGGCCTTTGCATTATAGGATCAACTCAACTGTAGGTTTTCATAACTCTTCTGTATAATTCTTACTATTATTTGAGGAGAGGTTCCATTCCCAATGTTGTTACATTCAAGATGTTTTCGTGGTTCTATTAATTTCTAGCGGTTATCAAGTATGTTTAATGTAAATGCTTTAATAGCAATTTGAACTAGCGATTAATGTAGAGAATCAGACTTTGGCAACCCTGAAAAGAAAACATACTGTATCATCCCAGATGCAATTGTGACTTTATTTGTGCATATGGCCATTATAATGATTTCCAATATCACCACCTACAGTTCTGTCTGTTAGTTTTCTTAAGATGGTAGGATACATGTTCTCGCAGTTATGGACTTGGAAATTTCAATTATGACATTGTCCATATCCTCGAATTCTTTCTCTCTTGTTGTAACCACTTTGCTTTGTTCCAGGCCTTCTTGTATTCCAGAACCTTGGGGGGCATTGTCCTCACCGTTTGAGAACCAGGAATTACAACCTAGTCAAAGTGCAATATAATGTCTATAAATGCTACAAGGTTTTTTATTATGCAAACCATTCGCAAATTAAGAAAGATTGTGCTACTTGTTTTCAAACAAGAGAAGTGGTTCTGCTTAATAAAACAGAACGTGCCCCCTGAATTTGGCGATGATCTGAATCACATAGGACAGTGGTAGAAATGAAGGGGCTAAAATTTATCTTTGCAGATAGAACGTCTATCCGCTTGCTGTGTGTGTTCTGTTGCATAAGTAACACACACACGCAATGCAGCATGCATATGACACAGAAAACAGGGCTCAAGCTTTGAGGGTAGAAGTTCTTGAAAATCTTCACTTCTCCATTGTTAGCTGAATGTTGGTGGATGGCTAATTGAATTTTTTTTTTCACTTTACTTTTGCATCCTGGTTGGTGGCATACTGGCATCCTTCTGTGCAATAATATTCAATCAGATTTAGGTCTATAGTGGAAAATGCATAACATTCATTGCTGAGCTGACACAATTTTAGTAATTATGTATCGTTCAATGTAATTCCACTTCTTACTTGTTGTATGTGCAACTCCTTGTATATGCAGTTCTCTGGGGATGTGCAAGAGATGTGGTGATCTAAGGATGATAGCATGCTCAGGATGTAAAGGAACTGGCTTAGTCAAAGAAGGTGGAGCATTGAGTTTTACCTTTATAGATGATATGTACGAGTCACTTGGTGGCGACTCAAAGGTGAAGACCATTAGATGTTCTAAGTGTCAAGCTAGAGGTCGCTTTTGCTGCCCTGAGTGCTCCAAAGCACAATCAGTTTAATTACATATTGCTCCAAATTACAATAAGTTTAATATCCTTAAGTCTCTTATCATATCTGTCAGATTCTGACTGATTGTGGATTAGATTGTGAAAAATATATGTTCTTGAGGGGAGAGATGATGGTCCACGAGCATGCCATAACCCTCAAGCTAATCACGTTTCCTACTTTCATGATATTTCAACTTGCTTTCCATTTTCATGTATATCCCCTCTTGTGTGGTGGTCTTGAATTATACCTGATGTTTCAACTAGCCCTTCATGGCTTCTTTTGGATCAATGGACCACCTCCTAACAAGGAAATGATATATATAAAGATGCTGTGTAGCCTGTTGAGAGTTGAATGTAGTAGGTTTGTGGGTTTGACCTCTTCAAGTTTCAACTCGGTTTTCTTTATGCAAAGCTGCTGTGTTGTACTGCAAATTCCAGACACTTACATTACTAATAATCATAAATTTTGCAACAAAAGGTTCACGCGTAAATTACTTGCCCTTATTAGAGGATTCCTCGCATACAAACCTTTGGCATCTAAATAAAGACCAGAACCAGAAGACATTGAAAGCAAATGTGACTTTAAACATGTAGTTGGCAGGTAAGTTTGTATTTTGATGGCATCTAGCTAAGTCAGGAAAGCATCATTGCATGAACTGCAATCTTTACCAAAAGCACATATTCATGCTTTGACTACATGAACACGCATGTGCTTTCAAATTTATGTCAAGACATATGCTAGTGGAAACTCAACAAAAAAACTCTTCTTTCCAATGTATGTCTGCCTACTCTAATCCACAAAACCTAGCAAAATCATTGTTCAGGTTTCTCCATAACCTCAATGTGGGGATCTTGTCATAATTTTATTTGGTTTTTCTTGGTTTCAGACAAGGGAGACTCTAGTTCTAATTATATGGTCCAATTCCATCCCAATTTGCCTTAATTTCACACGGGAAGGAGTGGAAATGTACCCTGAATGCATCAATTACTATGCTTAATATATGAAGCTATCAAAACAAACAAGTGACTTTGCTTTGCTCTTTATTATAAAGATTTTCTGAAAAAGGAAACTAGGTTTTTTTTTATAATTAAACTTTATATGTATACGGTTATCACCCAAAATGATAACATATAATTAAACTTTACTATTTCTTGTAGTATATATTATAATTAGAACCAGGAATAACAATCTTAGAAGCAATAGGAATTGCTAATAGCTTCTTTGGTGTTATTATAACGGTTATTTATTAAAATATTTTTTATTTGAAAATATATCAAAATAATATTTTATTATTATTTTTTAAAATTTAATTTTGATATCAGCATATTAAACGATCTGAAAATATAAAAAAAAAATTAAAATTAAAAAAAAATATTTTTTATTTTTTAAAAAATACAAAAATAAATACAAATAAACTTGTTTGAAAGAAACTCTGATGTCATCATCGTACTAATGGGATGTGGTATACATTGCTTGCCACTACTTTTGGACCATATCCTACGTTTGTGTTTATCTTTATTGCTGTCTGTTCAAATTTGATCCAGGGATGGTGATCCACTACTGCATAACTTTTTTTTGTTGCTAATTAATATACCAAAAAAAGAAGAAGATTACTGATCAACCGTTGGATGAGTTAGGCCATAAATCCTAGGGATGGGAATTTTGGAAGAGCCATTTCAGGTTTTTTTTTTTTTTAATATTCTTACATATATCTATCACCATGAATAGTAAGTTCCATGATAGGAAGAGCATGCGTAATCAAATTATTCTTGCCAGCGTGACATCATTAATTTTTGTACGAGTAAACATGCCCTCTATTTCTTCTTCTTCTTCTTGTTCTTTTTTTTTATTTATTTCTAATTTCTAAATGAATTAGCTAGCTACAGTGGTGGGGTGGCATTTCCTCACACAGGGGAAAGGCCTCAAAGAAAAACTTGGTATATAGTACAATCAGATTGAATGTTTTTTTTGGTTTTAAATTGTTGTGTTACACATATGGTGAGCATTGGCATCATGCCATAATCTAGAGAGTTTGGGATAATTACAATGTAACTAGATAAATTTGAAATAAAAAAAATATTTTTTTATTTTAATTTTAAAATTTTATTTTTCATTTATTAACCAGTAATTTATTTCTATCATATAGGTTGTGTGATTTTTGATACGAGATGTAGAAAAAAGAAAAACAATGTTAAAGAAAGAGAGCTTTAAGGCAGGAAAGATGTGGCGGTTTAAAAAGATTTCATACCTCTATACGTCTCGGAGATTGTATGAGCAAATTATATTTAGCACGTGGCATCCGAGTGTTTTGTGTAACACTCACAATCTGGTGTGGAAAACCAGAAGATAGAGATTCAATGTTCCATTACAATGCACATTGACGGATCCATTTTGTTCTTTTCACATGCGAAGCAGATGGTACGATTATTATTTTTTTATTATTACATTTATTTTTTTTAATTGTTGTTTTATATGAACATGTTTATCTAATAACATTTTTCTCTTGCATGCTACAATTATTGGACGCGAACCAAGACCGACAAAGTTTTTGTAGAAACACACGTATGAAATTATGACTGTCGGAAAAGGCGTGCAACAACTTATGGATAACCGAGCTCAGAAGTTCATGGTATGTTGGGTTTCAACAATTTCTTTTCTTAAGTTATTGTTATTTTTTAAATTTGTTGACCTTTTTTTTTCCAGGAAATATATAACACCTGGTTGTAAGAGAGAACATGGATGATCCTTCGATCCATCAGGAACTCGATCTGAAAATATGATTGGAGGTAGGATCGTCTAATGGACCTGATAGCAATTGAGTTTACGGTATCTCAAACATTATGACCGAGGACTTATAAATAGACCAAAGTGTTTTAATCATTGGATGCTCGTAATCAGTTTCGAGCACTCAAACTTTAAAGTTCGAGGAGATTTTAAACCAACAAGTTAAAGCTCGGATGACCCATCTTGCTGCCGAGACACAATGACTCAGTGCTAAGACAGTCGAACCTCGACCATTGTATATGGAGTTGGAATCACACTTGAGTGGTACGTGTGCTCCCCCTTATCGTCC